>Ga0222719_10005103_pt1 | contig 11398 bp, 12 predicted proteins | sample C33_34DmetaG_FD_165039 | JGI IMG/M metagenome (GOLD analysis project Ga0222719, IMG submission 165039) | Estuarine water microbial communities from San Francisco Bay, California, United States - C33_34D | ecosystem: Environmental > Aquatic > Marine > Unclassified | place: USA: California...
TTTTCCAAGGGACCTGTGACGACGGATATCGTCCATAATGCATTGCATTTTCGCCGATACGTACGTCGTGTGTTCCGGTACATTCTCGTCGTTTGCAACCGCGACCGGTTGAATGGTCATCTGGACGGATTTTGACGGAATATCCCCGCGGCACATGGGACATCTTGCCGCAATGGTGGTGGATAAACACATGGATAAACATTCCTCGCAAAACCAATGATTGCATACTGTACGCACCGCATCTGTACCGACGTTGGTGATACATATCGGGCACAATTCCGTATTCGGAACATCGTTTGGGTCGATACGCCGTTCATCCGCAAAGCACCGGTGCGTGGACCGCTGGTCCGTGACGCAGACGAATCTCGGGCCCAGTGTGGCCGACGACGATAACGTCGACGCTGCGTGCATAACGCTGACGTAATTCGAGTATACGTGTTGATTTTGGACGTGTTCGACGACGTGTCTGTAATGGGTCCTATCATCTTCGGACAATGGAACGATGACCCTTGTCGTCTCGACCGGGGGAAGAAGTGCGTGAACTTCCCTGGTTTTCCTGGTCATGAGCATATGGAACAAGACATACTGACGTTTAAAGCCGGGGTTCGAATCGTATGGCCAACGCGGATACGACGAGTATCCGGGCTCTTCCGGTTTATAAAAAATAGCGGCCGAGTGTCCCACTAACCAATGAAGTTGATCGAGCATTTTCGTATACGGTGTAGCCGTGACCAACCATTTCTTTCCAGCGGTATGCCTGTGGGATGCGCCCTTGATAATATGACTTTCATCAATAACGATACGTTCCCATTGGGAATTGGGAATAGACGTTTCCATTCTCGGCGTTGTGAGCACGATATTGTACTGACGCGTACGTTCGTACGACGAGATGTCCACGGCTCGTTTATATTTACCGTGGAAAATGGCCAGACGACAGTCTGTCCATACCATCTCTATTTCACGGCGCCACTGATCGATCACGTTCGGCGGCACGATAATGAGCGTGGCGATCGTGTGTGTCGATGACGTTGCGCGGACTAATTCGATAATTTGACGCGTTTTCCCCATACCCACGTCGTCGCATAAAAACCCCCCGGATGTGAACATACCCCCTGGATTTTTCACGTACGCGAACGACGTTTCTGGGAATAAGCGACGAAAGACGCCGGGCCCGTTCGGATCTCCCGTCACTCGTTTGGCGAATAATCCCACCATCCCATCGATCGCAAACTCTTGACGAATCATCCACCTGATGTTTTCTTTTTGGTATTCGTACAATACATCGCTTTCGTTGATCAGACGCGTTGCGCGGGTGACCGCGGGGGTATCGGATTCCGTGCAAGGAGGATGGTGCATGGATCTATCGGATATGACCTGAAGAATCCGTTCCTGAATTGTATACGGACGCCCATTGAACATGTTCGGGATCAAAATATCAAGTCTCTGTAATTTCTCCATGACAGTATCGATATACGAGCGCTCCTCGGGTATATATTGACACGAAAAATGAACCACACCTTGGCCTGGACGCGCAAACCGGTGTTCCGGCCAAAACGTCTCCGATTCAAGGAATTCCGTATTCAAATAATACGATATGACGATTTCCGACGACCTATTCAACGAGACTTTGAACCGTTGATAGGATGTATACGGCGTGGAGTAACATTCGTGGATAAACGAAAGAAATGTCTGGCGTTGAATGGAAAAATAGTCTGCTACCTCATTGAAATCGTGTGCCGGTTCGATGACGTGATCATACATATCGCGAACGCTGAGAAGTCCCGATGTATCGATATCCCGCTCGACAAAATCGTCGTGCCGGACGGTACGCTCGGATTCCGTATTGTCGTAGGAGACGTAGACGTGGGAATTCATCCGTATCAATGATGAATCGTACGGATCACCGTACGTGTATATGTATCTGACATCCAGACGCATATCATTATACGGATTCAGGAAATACTTTGAAATTGATCTCGACAGCTGTTCGCCTGATACCGAACCAGAGTCGTCCACGGGCTCGATGATCCATTTATTGAGGACCCTGGAATTCATCCTGATCAATGCATACGCGTCCGACATCGGTAACGGGATCAATGTCCGAAACGTTTTTCCATCCCACCGTGGGATCCGGTCGAACATGTTCACAGTCTTGTCCCATGATACGATGTCCACGGTTTGGTGGGAAATTGTCGATCTGGACGTTTGACACACAAACACGTTCCACACATACCCTTGGGGAATATCGATACCCCGTACCACATCGTCATACGTCACCACAGTCGTATAATCTTTACAAAAGATGGTATCGTCGATGTCCACTGCGACGCGCGTGATACCGGTTCGTGCGATTTGGGGAAGCCGGGATTCATGGAGCACAGACTGATCGAAAAAAATATCAGACGCGTACTCACCATGACGCATCGTTCCCAAAAACAGATCGTATATTTGACGCGCGGACATGAAATCGTCCGGATCGTACCGTTCCAAAGATGCCGAGATATAGTGTTGACGAACAAACATACCCGTGCCGTGTGTGAGAATATGTGTATACGGGGGCATGCTTACATATATCACTGTTTTCAGTGAATAAAATAAATCATTCGAAAATACGCGCTCATCGTTTTATCAATGTACTTCGTTTCAATATATTTTGCAAGGATGATTTACGTCGCTTTGTCGACGTTCTCGCTTGTAATTCGATATCGTCTAAAAATTTGGTTTCCGCCCTTGGTAAAAATTCACGAACTACAGACACCGGTAATGGCGTATCTGGGCCATGATATTGCCGGCACCCGTACTCATCCTTTCGGCAGTAACACCTCTGGCTGACCCCGTGTTTGGTGACCACCAAGTATACGGTCGACGTCCTGTGTTCCCTCTGTATATTGTGACAGTACCTGGAATTCGTCTTGAGCATGACGGCGTGATCCGTTTGAAACGCACCCACAAACGAGACGTTTTTGTACACGTCCGGAAGATGCTGTCGAAGACTTTCCGTGGCGTCAAGGTACGGTGCAATAGAGACGCATTTCCCAATCACCAATCCGTCCACGCGGTGCGTATCCTCGGTATCAGCTATTTCATGTTCACCTCCGTGACATGGCGTCAACGTTGCCGTGCACATGCGCAAACTGCATGAATGTAAAATATCTCTCGCTTCCGATACAGACGGTTTGATCTGACGAATGGCGGTGTTTTCGATCACGCCCGTCGGTACATAGGCTCTATTCTCCACGCGTCCCTTGTGACTGTACAACATACGCAATCCATTGGCCCTGTACACGCTATCGTCGATCACATCCTCCCATGAATTTTTGGGCATGGTAAATGTGTCATCAAAAGCGTCCGGGATCGCCTTGAGCAATGTCTCGCGCGCTTTGAGAGCGATTGGTGAATTGACATAAATACCAGGGAAAATCAAGTGGACGCCATACTTGATACCGTCGTTCTCGTCTTTTGTTGGGGCCTGGCACACGTACGATATATCCGAGACCGTATCCAGAGCCTGTTGACTGTTTTTCTGGTGGATATCGAAAAACCCCTCGGTCACGAACCGGTGAATGGAAACACATAAATGATCAATCGTCGTCGTCACTGCCTCCGTATCCGCTGCCTTTGAAAATCGTATATCCAAATCGAAAAAAAGCCGAAACACCGGCGTCTTCAATTCAACCACACATAAACGTTCGCGTTTCACGGCAACGGATCGAAAGTAAATGTTCAGAAACGTTCCAGCGTGTTCATCTGGAACGCTCAATTTACCGCCGTCCAGCAAAAAATGCGTGGGAGGTCGTCCGTCCGTACACGTCCATCCCCGTCTGCGACACTCGTGGCGAAAATCCATTCTACAGTATAGATAGAAATATTTTTGAATGTTTTCATCTATATACAGATCCAAAGTTTATAGTATTGTATCCGATGATGAACGATATCGGTATGGCGCCTCTCGAAGAGGGTATGAAGAAAGACGCCCAGGACCAACCGACGGAGGATGTACAGACCGAGCCACAACGCCACGAACCCCGTCCGGACGATTTGGTCAGGGATCCTCACTCGGTTGGCAGGGTGTTTCGGCGTTTACACGATGCCGAGGGGTCTATCATGTTTAAAACAATCTCGGGCGATATGAATGTGCTGATTCGCTCGGATGCCGACTCCGAGGACACGTCCATGGTGTATGATCTCGGGTTCACGGTTCCCGACGAAATTGTATCCATGGAATTCGACGGGAGCGTGGACGAATCTGGAGTCTACGTGTACCAGGTGATCACCTTTGATAAAGATATGTCCGATGATGATCTCGTCTTTGTGACGGACATTATTAATCGAGCTTACCGGACAAAAATTTGCGAATGTTCAGAACGCATTATTTGGGATGACCATCCCATTTGTGCCATGTGCGATTTATGCAGAATCAAGCCAGGGACCACGGGTATGGAGTGTGTGATTTGTTCGGACGATATCGAAACGTCCCGTGGATGCGTGACCATGGCATGTTGTCAACAAACCATGCATAAATCGTGTAGAGCCAGGTACGAACGCGATACTAAGAACGCCTGTCCCGTATGTAGATCGACAAAATAAGTTGTTACATTTGTATTCTGTAAGATAATAAACGATGATACAAACCCTCGTCACGCATTGGCGTGTCCAACCCAGAGAAAACGATTTTCACATTCTCGAATAGATTCTTCGCTGTTCCCACTGGAACGTACCCCCTCCCTTCGACCCATACTCCCAAACGCACACGTGTCGTCTCAGAATCCCACGAGTCGGGTCCATATCGACGCATATCCTCTTCAAAAAACGAATTATACCGAAGCATCACATCATTCCCAGAAAATCTGTGCCAATTCCTGATGTACACGACATGCATCACATCCTGATTCTGGATGGATTTGGTCGCCATGTGCTGGCCATCATCGAAATCAGTTGTATATATTGCATCGTGTTCACGTACATACTCTTCGACAACGCGCTCAAGTGCATCCTGGACGTCATCGCTTTCCGTCTCCACGTACAGAAATGGTTGTTTCTCGAGATTCTCTCGAAATAGCGTGGATATGGACGATGGAATTGGCATCGTAATGTATAATAACAAAACAAGGAATACTATATTTTGTAAATGCAAGAATGAACACGAGTCGCCTGTATCTATAAATTCACGACGTCGTGAACGCGGTGTCTAGACGTATCTTTCAAAGAATGTACTCGACATAGTGTATCATAGTGATATTACAATTTAAAGATATACATTATACATATAATGATTTTTCCTTCATCCTATTCACAATATAGTCTGCCAGGGTATCACTCGTCTCTCCGGAGACACACACACCCAAATGTTTACTCCATTCTTTTTCGTTATCCAACCATACTTCCTTCAATGCCTTTTCCCAAGCCTTGCTTGCTGTGACGATTTGTAGCAACAGGAGTTTCGCACGTGGTGTTTTTGGAATCCTAATATTCCACTCTATAGAACCATCAGTCCACATGCAATTATCACTCTCGGGATACATGCTATTGTTGTATCGATACACAATCGTTCCAACAATATCATGAATCTCTGCTCGATGCATCGCATATTGAATTCCACTCACCAGTTCATTAAATGCATCGCGCCTCTCCTCTATGAGAACCCAGGACTGCGAGGCAACATGAGTGATCAAATCTTCCTCCGATAAAAAAACTCCGTTGTATGGATACTCTTGTAGTGTTGAAGCAATCAAGAACAGTATTGTCCATCCATACGAATCGTCGCAAAAGGTATCCCATTTCCAAGGGGTCTCGCAAACCCAAGGGAACGCTTCTTTGTCACCCAATTCGGGATGCATCTGTAAGATATATCGAAGTAGCAGATCTTCTCGTAATTCTTGCAACACGAACATTGGAATTTTGTACATAATCATTTTTTTAATACAATAATTATACACGTGTATCATGCAAGCAATTCAACCTGTTTCACGTGTCCTTGTAAACACCTCAGCACACCAAGACAATAACCGTCAGGTGTCCATATTTTTATCTAAAATATTGTTTTTAATTTTAAATATTACATATTATATTGCGTAATACACAATATAATGACATATCTACAAACTCTCATTCTCGAAGCCATCTTTGTCGGAGCGTCCCTTGCCATTGTTCTTGCCGTCGCCCTTCGCATGGTACGTCCGACATCCATAACACATACACTCATCCTCGGATTCATTATCGGTGTGGGTCTCCACCTCGGGTACGAGGCTCTTGGTCTCAACAAATACTATTGTTCAACAGGTGCCGCGTGTAGACGGTAATATGACATATACATTTTTTTTTTCTTTATAATATAGTATATACTATATATATATATACAATGCCAACACCAAACAACAGATCACGTTCTGGGCGTTTGTCTGGGTACAATACAAACAATTCAAATATAAACTATTCGACAACGAATATTGTGGAACAAATGAAAATGTCCATTTACGATAAGAATCTTACCTTGTTGAAGATCTTGCTGAGACGGGCGTCGAGAGACGACGTGAAGAGAACGTGGCAACAAAATGTATTCGGTCCATATGAAAGAGACACGGCGCGAAGAGTATTTTCGAGGGAATTTGGTCGTTTTGACAATCTGAATATACTCCATATTGCCGCGTCCTTAGGATTTACATCCATGGTACGTGCCATACTGGACTCGAAACCATCACTTTTAAACTCCAAAACAAGCAAAGGGTTGACGGCACTTCATCTTGCTCTTCTATTGAACAATTACAAAACAGCAAAATATCTCGTGGAGAAAAAAGCCAATTTGAAATGCACGTTGCCCCTGGTTGCAATCAGTGCTATCGACGGATCAATTGATATGGCGAATTTTTTGATCAGACACGGTGCAAAGGTGAATGAAAAAATAGGTCGTACCGAAGCGACACCAATATTTTTTGCATGTAACCGTGACATGTTACAGTTTCTCAAGAGCAAGGGCGCAAATGTGAACCAGAAAGATATATACGGGTGGACGCCGTTGATGTCGTTGGCTGGTATGGTACACGTGACTGACGATTACTTGACAGATTATACCGTCGATATGATGAAGAAATTGGTTACATTGGGTGCCAATATCAGTCTTCGAGGACGAAACAGAGAACCGCGCGAGCATGAAAAAAAGATTACTATGTTGCATGCAGCTGCACATGGGTTGGGAGATCGCACTCCTGTTGAAATGATCAATCTATACGGGTTCATATATGATGAATTCATCAGAAACGAGAAGTCTATAAAACCAAAGACAACGCTTGGTAATACACCCATACTGTACTTGATAAAACAGTTCAAAAGGAGACAAAACGAAAATAATTTATCACAAAATCAAAAAAATCGAATGATCCCTGATTTCGTGAGGGTCTTCGAGATGAACATTGCCGCAATGTCCGCACAAGGACTCATGCCAAACGATACGAATAGCGATGGAAAAAACATACAGTATCACCTGAGAAGTCTTACGAACACCGTGAACTTTCCTTCAAATTTTGCGTCGACATATATAGGAAATGGTCCAATCCGTCGCGTTTCCAACAACATTCATATTCCAAACAATTTGAATAGAACAGACCCCATCTCAATTAACGCTGTGAATATCAATAACGCATACATCATCAAAAAGGATCTACTGAATAAAACCATCAACAAAAACGGTCGTCGTGTCCGCGTCAAGGAAGTCAAGACCGTCTACAACAAATCGTCTCTGAACGGGATGGTGGCAACGGGACGTTATCTCGTGAGCCCCATAACACGCCGTCCGTTCACGGCTCAAGATATCGTGAAACTAAGTACCGTGGCCTCGGCAAACGAGATGACCAGGTACAAAAATAGTAATCGACGATAATTCCTACTCTATACACATGTAAACAGCATGCGTGCGCATGCCGTGTACAATTTATGAAGAAGGTGGAGGGTTGACCACGGCGGCCATTGGATTAAATTTTCCACCCACCGTGGACAAAACACCGAGTAAAAGCCCGGCAAAGGCCACGGCCAAGACGGTCATGGATGTATTTCTCTGGACGGATTTCCTCTCTAAATTCGTATCGACGGACGATACACCCAACATGTAACTCGAATACACGATTCCGATGGCGGATAAAATAACAATAATCAGTCCAATCATGCCTAGTATATTATAGACTAGATAAAAAATTCATTTACGATGTGCTTGGACCTGCCTCGTCCCCCTCGGATGATGCCTTTTGTTCAGCGGGATGAACCATTCGTTCGACTCCTTCCATCATATCCCTCTCGGCCTGGAAGGCCTGTGCCTCGGCCTTTGATTCTTTATACCCGGTGAACAACTTATTCAAATAATCGTCTCTGTATTTGACATCTTCGGTTTTTTCGATATCAGGGGGAAGCATGTGAAATCTGTACAGTTCGGCCAAGAACATATCGAATTCCGTGTCAATTTTCCCCAATTTCTCCATATGCTCTTCGGCCTGATCACGCGTCTCGAAGACGCCGCGTATCTTCACACCGACGACCCCATCGGGTGTCTCTAATTCTTGGAGGTCCGAATCGGGTTCCACGACACTGATCACCGCATAATTCAATCCGGGGACGGTGACCGTATCCTTATCCTGTAAGGTGGGTTTTTTGTCTTTGGTCTCCGGTTGTCCCGGTCGAATGGGATCTATTTGGAGTTTGGGTGCCGTATCGTTCGTAGTCGGTTGGACCTCGGACGGACCCGGAACGGTTTCTTCCTTGTCGAGACCTTCTTTCATCACTTTTTCTTTGCGACGTTGAAATTCTTCTCGAGCGTCCCTATTTCGTTTTTTGTGTGCGATAATCATGTCCACCAAATGCTGTTCTTGGTCCATGGTACCGTCGACGTTCCCGATCAGAATCCATTTATACAGTTCCGCGATGTACGTGTGTAATACACCGTCCAAAGATCTCGCGTGGTCCATAGCATCGTCCGATGTTTGGAACGCGCCTCGAATTTTGATGGCGACATCTGTATCCCTTCCCTTTTCGATACGTTGTGGCGTTTTGGTCGTGCAAAACGATACCAAACAGTATTCGAGATTCTTCGTCTTCAATGTATCGACCCAGAGGTGTTCGTCTTTTAATGCTTTTGTGAGTTCAAACATTGTATATGGGTGAAAGAGAAAAAAAAAGACTCAAAAAAGCGCAGGTCATAACCCCAGCGTTTTCTCGAGGAGTGTGGGTCCAGACGTTTTTCGTTCGGGTTCTTTCGGAACGATGGAATTTTGTTTCATTTTCAATGTCGACGATTTCTCCGGTTTGGCGTGTATTTTTGCTTTATACATGTGTTGTGTTCCCGCGTGCACCGGCTTCTTCAAGAAAATGTGATCCCTTAGGATACACGATTCTGGAATCTCTTCGTACCGTTCGGTTTCGCTCGATGCTCTGAATTCATCAATCGTCATATGCCCTCCGAACACATCCAAAAATTGTTTTGGAGGCGCCCTTGGAATCCTTGGCGACGACGATTTCGTCACGTCTCTCCATAATTGAAAAATAGCCATACCCCTCTTCCCGGTCGCGGAGTATCGGGTACTTTCTTGCGAATATCTGGTCATACACGCAAAACTGCAAAAGTACCCCGAGACCGTATACATTTTCTTTTTATCATCGTAATCGATGGGCATCGGAATCGGATGTTCACCATACGAATGACAGCAATGCCAACACAGACGACCTCGCGGCGTCCACGGTGTCCGTGTTCCTCGTTCCACTAATGAGACATTCGTCGATCCAGTATCGTCTATAATCACGTTCATGATTCTTCCATATACCCAGACTCTATACAACTCCTTAAGTCATCGATATCCAGGCATTCTTAATTAAAACTTTCTTTTTTGAGTCATAAACACAACAAAGGTCGCCATGAACATTTTACATTTACCAGATGATGTTATTCGAACTATTGTAGACTGTGGATCTCTCAAGCAGGCCGGTATACTGAAAACGGTATCAAAAGATTTGAAACGCGTTGTGGAAGAATCCAAACACAACACTCATTTACCAGTCAAGCCACCAGATTACGCCAGACGAGGAACTGGGAAATATCAGGAGAAATACGATTATTTAGAGTCTATTGCCAGTGCAGAACACGGGGCATTTCTCTTGTTTTCATTACGGGAACTCGTGACGTTGCGTATGTTGTTGACAACGTACATTCCCGGGAAAATTATGCGAGAAATACAGTTTTTGCGAGATACTCTAGACTGGTGTGAACCACATATATACGCCATGCTTGAACATGCCAAGCGCCTCGATAACGGATACATGATCGAGACGATCATGAATAAAGTTGACGACATAACAGACGATGAGGAAAATATGCATGGACCACGTGCGTTTGATGCGTTGGTGCTCGCGTTATACGATGTGTACGGTGCAGGAGACAAGGAGCAACATGTCCGTGATGAGATGGAGAACACGAGACAATTCGTAGACAGGTTACGACGTATGCAATAACTTTTTTCTTAGCATAATATATATATATATATATATTTCTTTCCTTGTAACGATGCCGAACCCATCTAATGCCAAAGCAAAAACAATTATCAAAGAAATTCAAAACGCTCATAAAGATCTCGTGAACGTGAAGAATAGAATTCACACATTTATTCGCGAATCTAATGCGCGCGGGAACAATTTGAAATATATTACGGAAAATCACAAGAAAAAATTCGGATATTTCCAACGTAGGAAACGGTTGCAGAATGTCCTGTATAAAGCTCTCAACGCATCGAATCCAAAACGAAAAAATATGCCCGGAGCAGAATCAAAGCGCGTGCAAGCATATATCCAGTTTGTGATCAATGATTTAAAAACGGACGTGTCTAAAGAATTCAATAGACTCTTCAATTACCCAGAGAAGAAGTATTTCAAAAATATCAGGACCGTCAACGGATTGAAAAAAAAACGAACGGAACTGTATTTGAAACTCCATCCAAATAGAGGAGGTAATGGTAACGAGTTCACCATCATGAACAGACAGTACAAAAACAAACTCAGAGAATTGTCTTGATATGTATGTGTTACATGGATATATAGTTATGTATACTGTAATTTGATGCGCTTCTTCATGGGTGCACCCGGACACGCTGGTATTCCCGTTACCATGGCGCTCGGTGGCGTATGCGGCGTATCGTTCTTTGGGAACGGTTTGTGCCGTGGTGGCGATGGAGGTATATCATCTATAGTATAATAGATACCGTCCAACCAGCGAGAATTCGATGGGCCAGGGACACTGGGCTTTCCAGAGTACAGATACGGATCAACCCCGGTCGATGTGCGTCCAGCTGCTACATCGAGTATATTGAACGCGTTCGTCGTGCTCGTGATCATTCCGGCCAATTTCGATACCCTGAAATCCCGTGTACCT
>Ga0222719_10005110_pt1 | contig 11389 bp, 9 predicted proteins | sample C33_34DmetaG_FD_165039 | JGI IMG/M metagenome (GOLD analysis project Ga0222719, IMG submission 165039) | Estuarine water microbial communities from San Francisco Bay, California, United States - C33_34D | ecosystem: Environmental > Aquatic > Marine > Unclassified | place: USA: California...
CCTTCTTCGCCTTTGATTTCATCAAATTTTGATTGTAATTCATCAACGATTGAATCTAGATCTTGGAATAATTCTTCTGGTTCTTTATCACCATCTTCATCATCACCTGTAATGTCCGCTTCTAAATCGTCTGTAGCGTCTCCGCCCATAGCGTCCATTTCGCCTTCGTCTTCGTCATCTGCTTCGATAGCAACTTCTTCAAATTCTTCGTCAACTTTGTCTTCTGCATCGTCATCTGATGCTTCATCAACTTTGTCTTCTTCAGCATCGTCATCTTTAGATGCTTCATCTACTGACTCATCTTCATCTTTATCTGCTTCCTCATCTTCGTCGTCTTTCATTTCTTCTTCGATAAGGTTTTCGTATACTTCGCGAGACTTAGCAACCACATATTCGTGGAATAGCTCTTCGGCTTTTGCCTGCTCGTCGTTTACCAAATGCTCTAGCATTTGCTCTAATGTTGTTTTATCGGCCATTGTATTCTCCTTTTAAATTGGTGTAAGGCTGTTTCATTATATATTTACATAATTGTTACAAAAACAGGGTTAAATGGGTGTTTTTTGAGTCGTTTGTTCTTGATATATAGTTCCTTTGTATGTTTTCTCAAAATCTTCATATGATATATGTTTTAGATGTGGATACTGGGGACCTAATTTATCTGGTATAAATGCACCAGAATCAATAACTCTAATAAACTTAGTGTTAACAAACTCCTTGATAACCTTTTCTGTTTGGCTTAACCAGTTACCAAAAAATGTTGCACTATCTGTGCTTTTTTTGTAATTATGAGTGTCTGCATATACATTATTAAACTTTCCGCCCTGTCCTTGATAATCAAATCCGTGTATGTATATCTGTTTGTGTCCGTTTGTTGCGGCAAACCATAATGCTGTTGGGCCACTGCTCCACCCTTTATGCGGATTAAAAAAGTTAATTTTATCCTTATTTTTAATACCCTTATTAGGGTTTGTCCATACTGTTCCTTTTTGTGCATACCCGCTATCAATTAGCTCATTGACCATTTTTACATCAACTGCTGTTAAAATATGAGGATCAAATTCTCTGTATTGGGCATTGCAGCCGTATACTGTTCCAATTTTTAGTAAACTTTCACAATTCAAGCGAAGTCTGCTCTTGCCGTTGCCAAGAACAAATGCTATATCTGTGTGGGTGGGTAGGTTTTTATTCTTCTTGCTCAACTGGTGTTCCATACATTTGCTTGATGAAAGCCAGTTCAGATTTTTTTTCTGCTTCGTGTGCTTCGGCCTGAATCCTTAATTGATTTATTTGTCTGAGAGTTAGTTTTACTTTTCTAGTATCATCAAATTTGACAACAGAACTATCATTGCTATTATCGTATCTACGATCAACTGCAAAGTCATTCACGTCATCATTAAAATATAAAAATTCTCTTAGAAGCATACGTTTATTTATTCTTATGCGGGCGTTTCAGCGCCTGCATCACCCTCTGCTGGCTGTTCCGCTGTTGCGGCCATTTCTTCTGGTGCTTCTGCTGCTTGATCGGCAGCATCGGCCTCAATGTTCGCAGGTGTAATTCCTGCGTTTCTCATTTCGCCTGCTGCATCTGCAGCCGGTTGTAGATTACTTCCTTGCTCTTCAAGCCATAGTCTTTGGTTTTCTGCAATTTCTTCTTGTGATAATCCAAGATATCTTTTTAAAGCAAAACGTTTTGATAAGTGTGGAACTTGTTGTAATGTTCCAAATATGTTTGCTCTTGTTGTATCTAGCTCTGCTTGTCTATACGCTGCAAAGTTTTGTGGAGGATTAAATCTAAGTTGGAACAAACTTGCATCAATGTTATAACCATTAGTTGATAGCCATAATTTAAATTCATGATCAAACGATTCAACCATAATACTCTGTAGTCTTTCACAGTATTTGTTAAATCTTAGTTCCTGAATGTATGCAGTTCCTACCTTACCGTCACTAACTGTGTTAGCCTGCTCATCAATTGATGTTGGCAAATAAGACGAAGGAATTCTTAATGCACGGAATAATTTATTAGTAAAGTATTTTAAATCTGTAATCTCACCTAGGTTAGTTCCGCCTGGTAGTGTTTCAACTTTAGAACCTCTTCCTTCTGCTGTTTGCGGAAAGAAATAGTCTTCGTTAGTTGATAGTGGATTATAACTTGCATCAATAATGCTATTGCCGCCGCCCGTTGAACTAGGAATACGTCTTTGTTGGATTTCATTCTTAACTTTTTCAACAAAGCCCATTGCCATGTGTGCAGGCATATTACCAACATCAACATAAAAAATTCTTCTTTCTGGAGCACGTTGAATTCTGTAAATGATGATTGCATCTTCCAGTAATTCTTTTTGCTTGTAAACTTTAAACACACTTTCTAATAATGAATTACCAAATGGATAATTGTTATCTAATCCTTCTGATAATGAAATATGCATGATGTGTTCTGCACCAACAGTTACTTCATTCTGCTCGTTTTGAAATCTTGTTCCGGGCGGTTGTGCTGCATTACCAACCATTCCTCTACCAAAGCCGCCACCACTAGTATATGAACTGGTTCCGCTTGGTGAAGTATTTGTAGTTCCGTGTGGTGTAGTTGCTACTAAGTTTTTAAAATTAAAATTAATATCCTTTACAACATACTGCTCGGGAAGTTTTCCTTCGGATTCGTTAACAATAATTTTGGAAACTTTTGCTTGATCAATATATAATAATTTTTTAGTTTCCGGGTCACGCATGAAAAAACAATCGCCATACTTAAATGTGTTCCTTACTATTCTAAAAATTCTATTTTCAAATTTCTGTTGTTTTGTCCATTTTTGTAATGCTTCTTTTAATAATTTTGTTTCTGTTCCTGTAGGATCGTTTCTAAAGAACATATGAAATGGTGTTGCGTTTTCTTTATCCTTGCCTGTGCAAAATTCTGCTAGGATATCCAATGCTGCATTGACTTCTGAATCCATGTCCATTGTGTCATACTGCATGTATTTTTCAATACGATTTGGGCTGCCTGCATATACGTCAGGCAAATATGATGAATAGTTAGTTCTTGCAGGACCTGGGCGGCCGCCGCCGCTAATTGGGCTGACATTTCCTGATTGGTTTTGTACGTTAACAGGTGTAAAATATTTTTTCCAGCTCATTTAATTTCCTATACAGATTTTAATAAATTTCCAACATTTGATAGGTTTTCGATAGCACCGACGGTTTTACCTTGCATCCTCAATTGTTGGTTAGTAAGTTTAACTAGTTCTACCACATTAGTATTTAACTCTGCAAAAACATTTTCCTCTGTAGAAGTGGTTTGGGTAGTACCGCCACCTGCAGACGTATTTGCTACAGGTTTAGTAGTATTCTGTTCTTCGGTAGTAGCAGTGGGTGTAATTGTTGCATTAACACTGGATGTTGTTGGCGTATTGCTTTTTGTTTGATCTTTTGGACTAATAAATTTACTCTTTTGCTGTAATGCTTCTTGTTTAAGCAGCATCATAGAGTCGTTAAAGTTTTTCTCTTTTGGTAAATTTGCAAGGGCAGTTTCGGTTACATCCATGGTCTTTTTCTGCAACTTGGCTTTTCCATTAAGTACTTCCATTTCCTTTTGATTTACTCTGTTATACTTTGTTGCAGCGCCATCTTTAAACTCAGCCATTTGATTTTGGAATTTAAAATCAAGTTCCTGTGCTTTTAATTGACGGGCACTTATCTCGTTACCCTGGGCATCAAGTTTTTTCTGTGATTCGTGCGTGCCTCTTTCTTTTTGTATATCTTCTCTCTTTAGTTTTCTTGCCGTAGCCCTATCATCCAATTCCTTATATTCTGCATCAAGTTTTTTTCTCTTGATTTCCGCTTCTTCGTCACTTATGCCGCCTAAAAATTCTGGAAGATAACTTTGGATATTGAGGAATAGTTCCTTAATTGGCATCATGAAATATCTATAGAGGAAATCGCCAATTGTTTCAAACACGGAACCCACCGTGAACCCAGCATCATACAATTTTTTAAATCCATATATGACTGCTGCTACTGCCGCACCAATTGCTATGAATGGTGCTGCTGCTACCAGCAGTGGTGATATCAATGCCCATGCCGCTGTCGCTGCGGCTCCTAGGCCTCCTGCTGAAAACCATGCTGCTGCGGTTTGTGCAAACACCGCAATTTTATAGGCTGTAAATGCTGCTGCTGTTCCTGCAAGTATTGGCACTAGATTATCCATTAAGAATCCTCCAACACTTTGGAACACTGGCATTACATAATCCATTATCAGCCCACCGAGGAATCGGAACACCGGCAGAACATAATCCACTATTATTCCTCCGAGCATCTGTAGTATCGGAACAACATCGGTGATAATAAATGCCGCTACTTGTAGGAATGCCGGATACACATAGTCTCTAATAAGTCCAGTGATAGTATCCAGTATTGGTTGGAAGAATGTTAGTAGATAGTTTCCTACTTCTGTTATAATGCCTGCAAATATCTGGAACGTCGGTACAACAAAGTCTAGCAAGAATCCTGCTACAGTTTGGAATGAATTTAATAACAAGTCAAGCAGTCCTGAATTTGCAAGTGCCATCTGGAATTGATTACTAAACTCTGCTAATCTAGCTCTAGATTTTTGCATTTGTTCATTCATTCCATCTGTTTGTTCGTTGGCTTCATTCTGTGCCTCTACTCCTTTTGTTAACCCATCAACTTGTATTTGGTTACCAGCAACAACGGCTTGCATAGATTGAGCATATTCGTCATTACCAATAATTGCTTGCCTATTCGATTTAAGAAATTTCTGTGTTTCACCTTTGGTAGTATTAAGGGCACCCTGGATTATATTGTCGCCGACCCTTTCATCTTTTAATAATTTTTGTCTAATGCCAATTATCTGATCAAATGTTCCGCCAAGCGCATGTGCTTGCTTTTGATTTGCTTCCATTGTTAGCGTTCCCGACATAACTGCATCCTTAACAAATCCTTGCAGTTCTTTAGGATAGGATTGTATTAGCCTTTGCAATTCTTTTTCGGATTCTACACTTAACTGGCTAGCAAATGCTTGATACTTAATCTCCTGCATCAACTGTTTTCTTTCTTCTTCTTTTTCCTTTCTAGTTTCGCCTGTAATCTTTGCCAGCAAGTCCATTTCCTTTAGATAGGACTTGGAACCTTCTACTAACTGTCTGTTGGACATGTTTTCGTTTCTACCCATGATACGTAAGTTAGTTGCATAACTTGCAATACCTTCGTTTAGATCCGCAGTTGAGTATCCTAGTGCGTATAAATCTCTCGAACCTACCCGTATTGCTTTTGATAATGCTCCAAACCTCTTTGCACCATCTGCTGTTGTTCCGCCTAGTGCAACCATTGCAGCACCATTGCTAGAGATAAATCCTGCAAATGCATCGAGAGTCATTCCTGCCTGTCCTGCTGCTCTTGTCATTTCAACTACACTACCGTTAAAACTGGCTCCGCTTCCGCTTGCTTTAACAAATGCTTCTGATACTGAAGTTGCTGCTGATGCTGCTGCACCAAACATGGGTCCAACAACCGGAACATTATTAAATATTCTTGCAGCAGATTCCATACTATCGCCAACATTGGCAAAATCACTGAGTAACTCTACAGTACCCTTGGATAGTGTTATAAACTTATCCGTAAGCATCCTAGCATTTTGACCTAGTTTAAACATTCCTTGTTGAAATGCTTTTCCGCCTTTACCACCTGCACCACCGCCTGAACCGCCGGCGCTGCCTGAACCGCCAGATCCGCTACCTCCGGATCCACCGCCACCGCCCTTCATTAAATTAACTAATTCTCTTAGGGTAGATTCAGATGCCGCATTTTTGGCTTCAATTAAACCAATTCCGGGTACATCTATTTCAACTTTTGCCATTTTTTATTTTTCCAGGATAACTGCGCATATAAATACACACATACTTATAATGTATTTATTGGAGATAAAATGGAAGAAAATGAAAAATCAGTTGTGCCTGAACAAACTGATGTTCAGCCGACCGTAACTGTAACTCAGTCGGCTAATAAGAACCCATTGGCAGGGTACTTTAGGCAACCAAAAATTTATGTAAAACTGCCATCGGGTGGACGATTCTATTCCGAAGGTACGTTAGATCATTCAGAAACAGGCGATTATGCAGTCTATGCTATGACTGCAAAAGATGAACTAATGTTTAAAACACCTGATGCGCTATTAACAGGACAAGCAACTGTGGAAGTAATTAAGAGTTGTGTACCAGCAATACTTGATCCTTGGTTGATGCCAACTGTTGATTTAGATTTTATTTTGGTGGCTATTAGAGTTGCTACTTACGGCAACGACATGGAAGTAGAAACTAAGTGTCCTCACTGTGCAGCAGAACAAACATATGACATCGATTTAGCATCATGGATTGGTAGTATTGGAAGTTTTAAATACAAAGAACACGTTAGTATTGATCCGTTAACTGTTGAAGTTAGACCTTACACTTATCAGGAACTAACAAAAACTTCTGTTAAGACAATGGAGCAACAGAGAGTATTTCAAACTATTAATGATGACAAAATGTCAGATGAAGAAAAACTTGATAAGTTTGGAAAGAGCTTTGTGAAACTAACAGAACTTTCAGTTGATATTATCGCAGATTGTGTTATTAAAATTGAAACTCCGGATGGTCCTGTTACTGATAGAAACATGATTAAAGAATTTATCAATAACAGTTCTAAAGATAATTTTGATAAAATTCAAAATCATTTAAAGGATCTAAAAGAACAGATTGAATTTAAATCTCGAGATGTTCAATGTGGCGAATGCAAGGAAACATTTAACTTGCCCATCACTATGGATCAGTCAAATTTTTTCGGAGCAAAATCTTAAACCTCTCCTTGCCGGAGATTTTGCAAGAGTCAGAACAGTTAGATAAACAGGCGCGGGGTATAAAGAAAGACAGTCTCAAATTGTGTTGGTACATGCGAGGTCTTTCTTACTCTGAAGTTATGAATATGAGTTATGAAGAACGCGAAATTATTTCTGAAATAGTTAAAGATAATTTAGAAACTACTAAGAAAAGCGGAATGCCTTTCTTTTAATTACAATTTTTTATACAATTGTTTTATTATTAAACGCTCTTTATCATCTAAAGGCTGTTCGTTTATTACTTTCTTTAAAATAATTTTTAATTCTCTTTCATTAAATGAATCTAAAGGATTTTTGTTTGTTGAACTTATTTTAGGTTTGGATGTGGAAGTTCTTCCTGCATCCTTCCATCCTGCAGCAAAACTTGAAAGTGGTCCTGATACCTTTTCTTCATCTTCTAATAAATCTTTTATCTTCATTTGCCGGCCTTAATTTCTTTCTGTAACGAAACTTTTACATCATTAACAGTCTTCTGTCCAGCCTTCTTAATGTTTGCAGCAACTGTCTTGACATCAACTTTAGTAGATGATGTTGCTTGATTATTAGAAGTTGCTTGATCACCTGTGCTTGCTTGATTACTTGTACTTGCTTGATTATTAGAAGTTGCTTGATCACCTGTGCTTGCTTGATTACTTGTACTTGCTTGATTAGAAGCATTTGATTTATCAGTTGTAGTAGTTGTTGAACTGTCAGTGTTTGTCGAACCGCCACCTGCACCGCCACCTGCACCACCACCTGCACCGCCACCTTGATTAGATGATGTTGAAGTGCTTGTTGTACTTGTGCTGCTTTGATCACTTGTTGAACTTTGATCACTGGTTGAACTTTGATCACTTGTTGAACTTTGATCATTAGTAGAACTTTGATCACTGGTTGAACTTTGATCATTAGTAGAACTTTGGTTACTACTAGATCCTGTATCATTTTGTGATGTAGTATCACTAGATGTAGCAGTATCCGTTTGATCGGTTGCTGTTGTATCCGTGCCCTGTGTTGCTGTTGTATCAGTCTGGGTATCAGTTGTACCAGTTTGTGAATCATCACCGCTTGCTGACGCTGTATCTGTGTCTGTGGCACCATCTGCAGCCGCTTGTTTAGTTGCTACAACTTCTGCATTCTTTTCATCACGCATTTCTTCTGCGCTACCTGCATCAAGTCCTGCTCCGCCATCTACAACTGCTTGTGTTTTTGAGTCTACAACATTAAATTTAGTTTTATCTTTTGGATCTGCAACCATAATAAATTGTTTGTCTTTTTCTTGGACACCGGGTGTAGTTGGATCCGAATCAACTGGTCCATCATCAGTTGCTGCTGGTTCATCGCCGCCTGCTGTTGCATCCGCTGCTGGTTCATCGGCGCCTGCTGCTCCTGTGTCTGTAGTGTCAGATCCACCATCGCCTGCTGTTGAATCCGTAGGAGCATCTGCTGTTGTTGCTGCATCTGCTGCACCTGGGTCTTGATCACCGTCTGGTGCATCTGTTGCTTTAGGTGTTTCAATCTTCATTGAATCATAAGTGCCCTTGATAACATCATCTGCAACGCCCATGCCCTTGATAATGTCATATACTTGATCAGAGTCGGTTGGTGATCCTGCTTTCTTCCAAGCAGTGTTTAATTTTTCTGCTGTAACTTTTGTAGTAACTTGTTTTGCTGCACCTTTAATTGCACCTGCTGCTGATGCGGCACCTTTGCCAACTGCCTGGGCACCTTTCTTTATTGCACCGCCGAGTTTGCCTAGCATGCCAGGTTTCTTTTCTGCTGCTGCATCCGCTGGCGCTTCCGCTTCTGGCTCTGCTACCGCAGGTTCTGCTTCATTAATTGTTTGTCTGTGGTAATATGATACTGCATCGAATACGCTTTCAAACATCAGTTTGTTTTCCAGCATGTGGGTGTTTACTGTTTCTAATCTGTTGAATAGTAGATAAATTTGTCCTTCGGAAAGTTTCTGACCTGCATATGTTTTGCTTTCTTTAGGCGCTTCGTCAGGCGCTTCGCCTGTAAGTTCTGCTTTTTCCTCAGCACTGACAGGTTTTACCTTGTGCATTTCTTTGTTGTTTGCATCAACCGTTTGTAGAGCACCTTGTGCCGCTGCGGCTGCTCCGCCGCCTAGGTTTTGTATTGTCCCTATCGCTTCATCTGCATTGTCAAGCACGGCAATTACTTGATCAAGTTGATCGCCAGTTAATGCATCTTTTGGAATGTCGCCAATTGTTCTTGCAAGTGCTGTTAGGTCTGTGTTTGCCTGCTGTGCTGTTGATAAAAATCCGTGCAACTTACCTGCCGCTTCGTAATATTCAGGACTAAAAGTCTTTACACTTTGCGTTGCAGATAATAATTGTTTATATTCTGCAACTTGATCAGGCGTCATTGTAAAATCGTAATTGTAATAGAAACCGTTTATGTTACCTTCACTGCCATAATTCATAGCACCATCTAACACGCCTGATTCAAAGCCTGCATCTGCAACTGCTTTGTCTACTGCTGCCGTAAAGTTAGCCTTTTCAAAACCATTCATCATAGCATCTGCTTCTGCTTCACTGCCAATGGCAATGTTGTCAATGATGTTATCTGATAAACCTTGAATTGCTGCACCAGCAAGAGCACCATATGCTGCTGTTTTAACTGACTTACCAACTGCTGTTGATAATTTTTCGCCCTGTAATAAATCTTTTGTTGCTCGAGCAAGGAAACCTGCTAAAGCGCCACCCAGTGGTCCTGCTGCAAGTGCTGCCGCTGCTGTTAGGATACCTACTGCAATTGAAGCCTTGCCTGGATTTTCCTTTGCCCAATCACTCACTGCCTTGATAGCATTTACTGCCTTGGAGTCTTTTGCACCAATCTTAGTTTTTAATTCTTCAAATTTAGCGTCTGCATTCTTAACTGGTCCTGCTTTTTGAACCAATCCGCCCAGTTCGTTAATCTTGCTATCAATCCATTTAACTGCTTCAACTGGAAGTTTGGCAACGTCTACGCCCTTACCTATTGCTGTTCTATTGCCGCCTGCATCAGTTGCACCTTTTTCAACACTAGTGAATAATTGATTGATTTGGTCTGCGGTTAGGTCCGCTTCCATTACATACTGCTCAACCCTTGCAATCCACGGATGGATTATCTTCTGTTCCATTAGTGTTAGTTGTGGGTCATTCCAACCTTCGGTAATCAATGGTCTCTTTTGCAGTTGTCCTAGTCTCATCCTATAATAATCCTAATAATTCTTTTTTCTGTTCGATATTTAACTTATCAAGTTGTGCATTAATGTCCGAAGGCACACCAGGTCTGTTTGTGGGTGTTCCTGTTTGTGATTGCTGATTACCTTGTTTAAACCCTGCAAAGAATCCACCCTGGGTTTCATCATCACCAACTGCTCCTGCTGCACCCTTGTTAGCATCAACTCCACCTTCGTCTTGACTGACCTTGTCTTTGGCTGCTGCCATAAAAATCTTGTCCAGTTGTGCGCCACTAAATCCTTCAGCAATGACGTTCGCATGTTCAACTGATTGATTGACCACTTTCTTTAGCGGTGGCTTTTTTCCCTTACCGCCTGCGATTGCTATATTATTGTCTGGGTTATTTTTTGCTTGATCAGTTTGTGTTGGAATTTTCTGTGGAGCGCCGCCACCACCGCCTGGAGGTGGAGTAGTTGTTGGTGCTGCCTTGGGCTGTTCTTTTTTTGCATTTGCGCCAGCCTTAGCACCTGCTATAACATTTCCTGCAGCATCTTTTGCTGCGTCAATTCCTTTTCCAACAGCACTTGCGCCTTTGGCAATTGCCTTGCCGGCCTTAAATGCCATTGTGGGTTCCTTCATGACTGCTTCAGCACTCTTTGTAGGATATCCTCTTTTCTTTAAAAATTGTAATACCATTTCCGGCGTTGCACCTTGGCCCGTGTCTGCCTTGCCCATATAGATGTCAAATTCATCGGAAAGCTCGTTAGCAACTTTGCCTATCTCTAGTTTTCCTACGGCTCTACGCCCTGCCCTACCAGGTACTAGTGTCTGTGCCTTTGCACCAAGTTTACCTAATACACCCATAGGTCTTTCATCGAGCTGTTTTTCTATCAGAATTTCATTTAAACGCATTATCAGTTTTCCGTTGCTTTATATAATGTAGTATTTATGTAAGAACAATCGAGATACTTTAAATAGAGATCTTAAGATCTCTTGCACTTTCGCTATCGCTCAGTGCAATTTGCCTCCTCTAATTCTTGAATACACTTATTATATAGTGGAATTATTAATTGCGAAGCAATTTTAGCATCATCTAGATTGTATGGTCACAATTAGCCCGTTGCCGGGCCAAAGGTGAATTTTGAACATCATCTGAGTTCGCACAGTCACAATAGCGTTAGATCTACAATGTTTTATAACATAGCGTAGGCGGTTATCCGTTACCTACTCAATCCGTCTTAGTATCTTATGTACAACGGCAGTTTACTATACAAACGCTAACTTATATAATAAACCTGCGAGAATTACTCGCTCATTTAGCCTATTTAAATTA
>Ga0222719_10005113_pt1 | contig 11384 bp, 11 predicted proteins | sample C33_34DmetaG_FD_165039 | JGI IMG/M metagenome (GOLD analysis project Ga0222719, IMG submission 165039) | Estuarine water microbial communities from San Francisco Bay, California, United States - C33_34D | ecosystem: Environmental > Aquatic > Marine > Unclassified | place: USA: California...
GCTTGCAATTTGTAATGAGACAGTACCTGATTTGGAAACTGCAAATATAGAATTAGATAAAATTTGTGATTTAATATTTTCATCTGAAACAACATCGATGTTATCTAAACCAGAATTATAAACTTGATTAAAAATATAATCTTTATTGTCTTCTGTTGCATGAAAAACAAAAGAATAAATATTTTCTTTATCGTTCATTAGTTTAATAAAATCTAACAATATCGGTAGAAGAACATTTGTTTCAGATTTACGACTACCAGGAAAAATTGATATAAATTTCTTATCTTTAGATATTAAATCATTTAAATCTGTCTTAACATTTTGTTTGGTTTCAATTAATGGATGACCAACAAATGTAGTTTTAATATTTTCTTGATCAAAATATTTTTTTTCAAAATTAAATAATAAAAGCATATGATCTATAAACTTCTTTATTTTTTTAACCCTATTCTTCCGCCAAACCCACACTTGAGGCGCAACATAATGAATTGTTTTTATATTGTTGTTAATGTTTTTAACTTTTTCAGCAACTCTTAATGTAAAATCTGGGCTATCAACGCTAAATAATATGTCGGGATTAAATTTTATTATTTCATCAACAGTTTTATTAATCTTATTTCTGATCTTAAAAATATTAAATAACACGCTAGTAAATCCAAGATAGGTAATATCTTTAAGGTCAAAAATTGATCGAATTCCAATTTTTTTAATATGTGCACCACCCACTGATAAATATTCAATATTGGGATTTTGCAACATAAGTTTAGAAATAACTGTTGAGGCTAATTTATCCCCTGATGGCTCACCTGTTAAAATAAAAATTTTTTTCATATAATTTTAATAAATATTTTATTTTTATTTGCAAAATTTAAGCATTTAACTTTATCTAAAAAAATATTTTTCTTTGATTTTAGAACAATACCTTTTAAGCCATATTTCTTACAATCCTTTAATGTGTTAAGGCCAATTGTAGGCAGGTCCATTCGTAAATCTTGTTTTTTTTTAGGTAATTTAATTAATATTCCATCAGATTTTTTTTTTAATTTTGACAACATTTTTTTAGTTCCTTGATAACCTTCTGTAGCTATAACTTTTTCATCATTAACAACTAATGCCTGAATATGATCTAAGCTGTTTAATTGATTAAAATAAATAACTCCTCTTTTAATAGATTTCATGTCTTTAAGAGTTGGCTTAAGTTTAGTATAATTTCCTACTTTTAAAGCTAATTCAGGATTATAAAAAATAGAACTAATAACTTTTATTTTTTCTATCTCAAGTATCTTGATAATAGCTTTTATAATGGCTGCATCCCCTGATTTTGAAGCTTTAATAAGCCTTGGCATATAATAAATACCTTTAAGATCAAGTCTAAGTGATGAAAATTTAGGTTTAGCAATTTTTCCTGCAAACAAAACTTTGTTTGATTTTTTTTCTTTAATTAAATTTATTATTTCTCCAAATTTACCAATACTTATTCGATTTGAATTTTTATTTTCTTTAAATTTATTATTTTTTGAAAAATCTATTATGAAATATCTTTCTTTTAATTTTATTATTTTTTTTAGAATAATTTCTGAAAAATCAGTATCACCTAAAAATAATCCAATCATTTTATTTTGAAAAAGGAGTACAGATTGGTCTTTTTTTGTCTTTCTCTAAAAAATTTACCACTTCAATAACTAAATCATTTTTTTTAAAATCTTCACTTAAATTATTTAAGTTGTCAGTTAAATTTTCATTTTTGAATATTTCATTATAAGCATTACTTAAGGTCATTATTTCTTTATTTGGAATATTTTTTCTCCTAAGTCCAATAAGATTTAACCCCTGTAAAATACTTCTATTACCATGAGCTATTCCATAAGGTATTATATCTCTTACTACACCACACATACCACCAACCATTGCTGATTTTCCCACTCTAGTAAATTGTTGAACTGCAGAATTGCCGCCAATGATAACATTGTCTTCTATTTCTGCATGCCCCCCAAGAGGAACATTGTTCGCTAAAATTACATTATTTCCAACCATACAATCATGTGCTATGTGTGAAGAAACCATAAAAAGGCAATTATTACCGATCTTAGTCAATCCACCGCCGCCATTTGTGCCAGGATTAATGGTAACATATTCTCTAATCTTATTATTATCACCAATCTCTAAATTGGTTTTTTCACCATTAAATTTCAAATCTTGGGGATCATTACCAATAGATGAAAAAGGATATATTTTGTTGTTTTTACCAATCTTAGTACTACCAACAATACTAACATGAGATTGTATTTCTGAGTTTTCATCAATTTCAACGTTTGGTCCAATTAAAGAATAAGCTCCTATTTTTACATTAGATGAAATTTTTGCTTTAGAGTCTATAATTGCTGTTTTGTGTATCATCTATTTTCTCTTAAAAATTCTCTGATATTTTTCGCAGGGTAACCCATTACCTTTGAGTTATCTGGTATATCTTTAATAACACCTGACCCACCAGCTATTTCAACATTATTGCCAATTTTTAAATGTCCTGAAATTCCTGCTTGACCACCAATTTTTACATTATTACCAATTATAGAACTACCAGCAATTCCTACTTGACCAGCAATGATTGAATTTTCTCCAATTCTCACATTGTGAGCAATATGAATTTGGTTATCCAAATAAGTATTTTTGCCTATAGTAGTGTTAGACATTGATCCTCTATCGATAGTAGAACCACATCCAATCTCACAATCATCTTCAATTAAAACAATTCCCATATGAGGGTATCGTAAATTTTTATTATCTTTTGGAAAAAAACCAAACCCATGCTTGCCTATGACACAGTTATCTAAGATTCTTACATTGTTTTTAATTAGAGTATTTCTTAAAATAACGTTTGATCCGATAGAACAATTATTTGCAATCATAACGTTTTTTTCAATGATAGTGTTGTGACCAATCTTACAATTTGAGCCGATAGATACATTTTTGCCAAGTAATACATTTTTGCCAAATACAACATTATCATTAAATTTAGTTTTATTGATTTCCTCAACAGTATTATCAAAATCATCATTTATAGAGTCTGGATAAAATTTAGCAGTTACCAAAGAGGTTGAAAGCAAAACATTATCAACAATTATTGGAATGCAACTTTTAGGTAATTCATTCATCAAATTTTTAGTTGTTATACAAAAAGAAGCTTTTGTATTATTTGCAATTGTTTTATATTTTTTAGAATGAAAAAAAGTAATTTCGTCTGATTTAGAATTTTGTAAATCTTTTATATCAATTATATTTTGATCTTGATCATTTTGATAATTTTCAATCCTAAGTTCTTTTAAAATATCTCTGAACTTAAAAGGGCCATTATTATTGAAAAAAGGATTTTCCATAACTGCTTTTAACAAAGCAAAACGTTTTAAGTTATCAATAATTATTGCTATTTATTTCTTATTGACGATTGTAGCTGACCACATTGCATCAGCCATTTTTTTATCATCAACAAAAGCCTCACCCTTATATTTCCAAACTCTGCCATGAGATCTTATAGCTTCAATCTTTAACAAAAGTTTACAATCTGGAATTACTGGATTTCTAAATCTTGCTTTTTCAACACCCATAAGAAAAACAAGTTTATTTTCATATGTAGATTTATCTATACCATGAGCAGTAAGTGCTGCAGCAGTTTGTCCAAAAGCTTCAACAATAAGTACACCTGGCATAACTGGTTGACCAGGAAAATGACCTTTTACAAAAAAACTATCTTTTTTTACATTAACTACACCTGTAGCTGATGTTAATTTATTAATGTCACGCAGTTCATCAATTAATAACATAGGTTCCCTATGAGGTAGCAAAGCTTCAATTTCTTTTTTATTTAAATTATTCATTTATTTAATTTCAATTGTTTTAATTTGATTATCAATAAGTTCAATTAATTTTTTAGTGATGTCGTATTGATTATTTGCAATAAAAACATTTTTTTTATCTATAAGCATATATATAGAGTTGTCAGCCATATACTTTTCTATAATTGGGTTAATTGAATTTAAAAATTTTATAATATTATTATTTCTTTTTTTTTTTAAGTCGTCTATTTCTTTAGTTTTATTTTTTTTATATTCTTGAAATTTATTTTGTAATATTTGAATCTCTTGCTTAATTTCTTCATTTGAAATTAAATTTTTCTTAGCTAATATTTTTTTTTTATCATTTTTAAATTTTTCGTCATTTTCTCTAAATTTTTTGATTTTTATCTCCTCCTCATTCTTAAGACTATTCAGAAGTGATTTTCCTGCAAGAGTATTGGTTAAGATAAAATCAATATCTAAAAAGGCAACTTTGTCATCTGCTTTCAAATTATTTAATGGGAATAATAAAATAACACTTATTAAAAAAAAATTTTTTATTTTTTTCATTAAAAAGTAGTCCCTAAGTTAAATCTAAAAGTTTCTGTTTTATCACCAGTTTTTTTTGTAACTGGATATGCCAAAGTAAAATTCATTGGACCAATTGGACTCATCCAGTCAAGTGCTATACCAACAGAAGATCTTATACCTTGTCCATTTATTGATGAGTTGTAGTCAACACCCCAAATGTCTGCGACGTCAGCAAAAATTAAAAAATCTATATTTTGTGATTCTTCAAAAACTTGAGGTATATTTGACGTAAAATTCATTGAATAAGCATAATTTCCACCTACATAATCATTTCCATCTTTAGGTCCAATTCTTCCAGCCTCAAATCCTCTAAGTCTACTAGAAGGTATTGTTATTCTTTCAGATAATTTAATATTTTTATCATTTAAAGAATTAGCTGATTGAAGATAAATTGAAATTGATGAAAAATTTTTTTCAAAAAAATCAAAATAATGAGAATAATTATAATAATTTTTAATTGTATTAGTATCACTAAGGACAGGTAGATCTATAGAATAAAAAGATTTAAAACCATCACTCGTTTGAAATTTTTGATTTCGCTTATCATAATTCATATTAATTTTAATAAATGAATCCCAATAATTGCCTTCTTGGGCTTGCTGTTGCTCTGAGGCATTACTATTAGTTTCAATCACCTCATAAAAATTTGAACTATTTATTCCTACATAAAAATCATTTAAGTATTCAAAATCAGTTCCAATGCTCATTCCAGTTTTATTAGTTTTATAACCAAAGGTTTTATAGTTATCATTTTCTGTAGCTTCGGCTGATATAAATAATGATTTATCGGAATTATTAAAATTATGATTTGTGGCTGAAAATTTACCTTTGAAAGAATTGGTTGAAATCATAAAATTTGAATCTAAACCGACTCCATTACCTAGAAAATTATTTTCTTTTACTCCAAATGCAAATGAAGCTCCTGAAGTGCCTGCTCCGGCAGAAGCATAGATTTCTCCTGTTGGCTTTTCTTCAACGAATATATCTATTGATTTAGTTTTGTTTTCATTGTTATCAGTCACCTTAGACTTTACTACTTTGAAGTAATTCAAACTTTTAATGTTATTAACTGATTTATTTACTAAAATCTCACTAAATGGATCTCCTTCATCAAGTAAAAATTGGTTACGAATTACACTTTCAGCTGTAATAGTGTTTCCAAGAATATTTATTCTATCCACATAAAATTTTTCACCCTCTTCTACATTAAATTGTAGATCAATAGAGCTTTTATTAATTGTTTCAATCACATTAGCTTTAATAAACTTATATTGCTCTAAAGTTGTTATAGAATCTATTTCATCAAGAATTTTATCAATTGTATTTATAGAGTAAGGCTTACCTTTAGTTTTTTTAAATAACTTGTTAATTGAAGAAAAGTTATTTTCATCAAAATCAATAGGAAGTTTAAGATCTAATTTTCCAAAATAAATTTTAGGACCAGAATCAATATTAAAAATTAGCTCAAAATTATTATCATCAATTAATTTTGCAAATGAAGTTTTAATTTTTACATTGTAGTATCCATTATTTTTATAATAATTATTCAATAATCTTTCATCAAAAGTAATAGAATTTTGATTTAAGAATTTTCTTCCTGAAATAAATTTCCAAAATTTATACTCACTACTTGTTATAATTCTCCGAAGTTTTTTATCTTTAAAAACTTTATTTCCTATAAAGGTAATTTTTTTAATTTTAGATCTTTTACCCAAATTTATATCATAAGTAATAGAAACTAAATTATTTTTCGATTGACTGACTAGAACATCTAATTTTGAATTATAAAAGCCTAAGTCTTTTAAAATATTTTCAATTTTTATTTTCTCTTTTTTAATTGAATTTTCAATGAAAGAAGATCTTTCTTTAATTAAGCTTCCTTGTTTTATTATTTCTATAATATTTTTACTTTTAACACCTTTATAATAAATGTTTTCTATAATAGGATTTTCCTCAACATTTATTAACAAAATTTGATTATCAAACTTTAAAGATATATCTTTAAAAAAATTTGTTTCATAAAGATCTTTTAAAATATTATTTAATCTGACATCATTTATTTCATCATTTATATCTATTGAAATAAACATTTTTATTGACTCATTTGAAATACGATCATTTCCGATTATTTCAATTTTATTTACAGTTTCTGAGACTGATTGACTTGTTAAAAAAAGAAAAATTAAGCAAATTGCTTTAAATAAAATTGTAATAGATTTCATAAACTTAGTAAATTAATTCATTAATTGTTTTATTAACTAGTTCTTTTAAATTAATTATAGATTTAATATCTACCGGTTTTTTTTGACTTATTTTTGTAATTTTTTTCATATTAATTAATCTTTGAAGAAAATAATTTATATCAGTAAAATTAATCTTTTTTAATAAAAAAAGATTCACTAATTCGTCATTAGCAAGGACAATGATTGTTTCTAGTAAGGATTCTTTGTTTTGCAGCTTTTTTATTAATTTTATTGAAGGAAATTTATTTGTATTCACTTTTTTAAAATTAAGAAAGTTTAACTTTTTCAAATTTAGCTGCTCGGTTTGAATTTTTTTGTGACGACTATAATGTAATGAATTAAATATTGGAATTTTCATATTAGTATCATGTGCAACAATATTAATCATCCCATCCTTAAATTTAGTAATCGCATGAACATATGAGGAAGGATGTACCAATATATCAAGTTGATCATATCTTAAATTAAATATTTTTTTTGCTTCTATAATTTCAAAGACTTTGTTCATCATTGTTGCAGAATCTACAGATATTTTTTTTCCCATCTTCCAATTTGGATGATTTATTGCATCTGAAATTTTAACATCTTTAAATTTTGACCTATGAGTATTATTTAATGGTCCACCAGAAGCTGTTAGGAATATCTTTTCGATGTTTGAAATTTCATTGCCTTGTAATGCATAAAAAATTGAAAAATGTTCAGAATCTACTGGAATAAATATTGTTTTATATTTTTTAAGATCTTTATTTATAAGATGCCAGCCACAAATTATTGCTTCTTTATTGGCAATTGCTATCTTTTTTGTATGTTTAATAATTTTTAAAGTTGGCTCAAGTCCATGAATACCTGAAATTGAACTCATTGCATAATCAATTTTTTTTTTAAAAATTTTATTAAAACAGTTATAGTCATTAAAAATATTAATTTTATGCAATTTTTTTTTTTTTATTTCATTTAAAGATTTTTCATTAGTAATAATTAAATTTGGTACATTAAAATATTTAGCTTGTTTTAATATTTCTTTATAATTTTTATCAGCTGTCAGTAAAACAATATTAAAATTATTTTTTTTTTCTTTAATTATTTTTATCAGTGTTCTTCCAATTGAGCCTGTTGATCCGAGTATAGCTATTTTTTTTTTCATTTAGAGTAATTTAAGTAAAAAATATGAAAATGGCACAGCAAAAATTATTCCATCTAACCTGTCAAGAAAGCCTCCATGACCTGGTAATAAATTTCCTGTATCCTTAATTTTAGCTTTTCTTTTAATATATGAAATAAATAGATCACCTAATTGACTAATTAGTGAAATTAATAAACAAAAAATTATATTTGTTATGTTAAATTCTAAATTTATGTAATTAAAATTTAGGACAATTATTAATGGAATAATTGAAAATATGAATGAACCAATAGTACCTGATATTGTTTTATTAGGACTAATTTTTGATAATTTTTTACCTCCAATAATTTTACCAAAAACATAACCACCTATATCAGTAAAGAAACATATGCTAATCAGATATAAAAAAAAAATTGAACTTTCTGATTTGTATATTTCATAAGATAGATTGCAAAATATAAAAAAAATATAACAAAAAGTTATAATATTTAGCATAATAAATTTAATATTTAATTTATTTACAGAAGAGTTTTTTTGTGAGTATTTGTTATTTAATAATTTTGAAAAAAGGTTGTTTGCCTCTAAACAAATAATTAAACCTACTAATAAAATAGATAGAATAAAAATATATTGGTGACTAAAATTAATAAAGATTAATAGTGACAATAAAACAATTGATGTGATTAATCTTTTTAATAAATTTTGTGACATTAAATATTTCCAAAATTTCTCTTAATTTTTTTAAAATTCTTAATTATTCGTATATAATCTTTTTCATTAAAGTCAGGCCATAATTTTTTTTCAAAAAAAATTTCAGCATAAGCTAGCTGCCACAATAAAAAATTACTTAATCTTTTAGTATTACCAGTTCTTATCAATATCTCAGGATCTGGAATATTTTTTGTCTGAAGATTTTTAGACAAATTACTTTCCGTTATCTTTTCTTTATTTTTACTTAATTTTTTAATTGCATTAATAATTTCTAATTTTGAACCATAATTCAATGCAAGATTAATTTGAAGTGTTGTATTTCTTGATGTTTTTTTTTCTGAAGAAATAAGTAGTTTATTTAGTTTTTTTGAAAAGTTTTTAACTCCAATAATATTAAGTTTTATATTTTGTTTGTGAAGATCTTCAATTTTATTTAAAAGAAAATTTTCAAGTAAATTAAATAAATATTTTATTTCTTTTCTAGGTCTGTTCCAATTTTCCGTAGAAAAAGCATATAAGGTGAGATATTTAATTTTTTGTTTAATAGACTCTTTAATAATTTTTTCTACAGTATTTAGACCAGCTTTATGGCCTTCGTTTCGAATATTTTTATGTTTTAAACCCCATCTTCCATTACCATCCATTATAATGGCCACATGATTAAGTGGGTTCATTTTATATGGTCATTATTTCTTTTTCTTTTAAAGAAACCTTTTCATCAACTACATTTATATGATCATCTGTAATTGTCTGAACACTTTTTTCAGACGACTTTTCTTCATCTTCACCAATTTCTTTAGCTTTTAAAAGTTTTTTTAATTCTTCATTTGCTTCTCTTCTAATGTTTCTAATTGAAACTTTGCACTTCTCACCAATTGATTTTATTAATTTTTTTAATTCAGTTCTTCTTTCTTCATTTAGTTCTGGTACAGGAAGTCTTATTAACTGACCATCGATTTGAGGGTTTAAACCTAGGTCTGATTTTTTAATTGCAGCATCAACCAATGGCACATTATTTGCGTCCCAAACTTGAATATTAATCATTCTAGGTTCTGGTGTAGTTATACTTCCAACTTGATTTATAGGCATTTGTTGACCATAAACATCAACTTTTACTAAGTCTAGCATTGCTGCATTAGCTCTACCTGTTCTTAGTGACGACAGTTCTTTTGTAAAAACCTCAATAGCTTTGTCCATTTTGATATTATATGACTTTTCGTCAAACATTTATTCTCCAATTTTAATTCTATAAAACTCTTTAATTTTTAGATCAGCAATTGAAAGTTCTTGAACTATATCTTGCACTTTCTTTTTAGGTTCCATAACCCAAGCTTGAGTCAAAAGAGAATTTTCTTCTTTGAACTTGTTCATTTTACCTAGACTAATTTTTTTTGCAATATCCTCAGGTTTTCCTGAATTTTTTAACTCCTCTGTTACTAGTTCTTGTTCTTTATCAACAATTGATTGATCAATTAAATCAGATGTAAGTGCTAATGGATTAGAGGCTGCAATATGCATGGATAATTGTTTTCCAAAATTTTTAACAAGGTCAGAATTATCTTTTGTTTCTAATGAAACAATTACAGCTAGTTTTGAAATATTATCTTTAACAACTGTATGTAAATAATGATTATTTACAGTTCCTATATTTTCAATTGTTTTTGCTTTACCAATTGTAATTTTCTCACCAATTTTAGCAATTAAAGAAACAACATTATCTTCTACTGTCTCACCATTTTTCATTTTAGAGCTTTTAAGATCTTCTAAATTAGAATTTTTTTCATTATTTAATTCACTAAGTTCCTTAACAAAATTTGTAAAATCTTCATTTTTAGCAACAAAATCTGTTTCACAATTTACTTCAATAACTGATGTTTTATGTTCATCACCGCTTACAGCAACGACACCTTCTTTTGCATCTCTTGACATTTTTTTTGAAGCTTTTGAAATTCCTTTTACACGCAAAATTTCAATCGCTTTATCAATGTCTCCACCAGACTCTTTTATTGCAAGATTGCAATCTTTAAATCCTGCACCAGTTGCTTCTCTTAATTTTTTAACATTTTGAATATCACTCATATTAATTTAAAGTCTCCTTTTTATCTTTAGAAAATTTTTCTTCTAATTTTTCTCTATCAATTTCTTGAACTGTTTTTGCTTGAGTTTTTTCTTTAGTACCCTCTGCAGCTTCTTTTTTAGGTTCAGCAGTTGGAATTGAACTCTTTGCATTATTGATAGTTTCTTTAATTAGATTACAATATAAATCTATAGATCTACGTGCATCATCATTACCAGGTATTGGATAATCAATATTATCTGGGTTAGAATTACTATCTAAAATTGCAATTATAGGTATTCCTAATTTTACAGATTCTGCAATTGCCAATGACTCATAATTCGTATCAATTATAAAAACCAAATCAGGAGTTTTTTTCATTTCAGCAATTCCTCCTAATGATCTTTCTAGCTTATCTTTTTTAACACTCATTTTAAGAAGTTCTTTTTTTGTGAACCCTCTATTTTCAGCAACAAGATCGGACTCATATTTTTTCATTTTTTTTATAGAGCCAGATATAGTGCCCCAGTTAGTAAGCATACCACCAAGCCATCTGTAATTTACAAAATATTGATCAGTTTCCTTAGCAACTTCAGCTATAGCCTCTGATGCTTGTTTTTTTGTAGAAACAAATAAAATTTTTCCATTGTTTGCAATAGTTGTATAAATCTTCTCTAAAGCAACTTTAGTTAGTTCTAATGTTTGTGTTAAATCCATGATATGGATTGAGTCTCTTTTTCCAAAAATATATTTTTTCATTTTTGGATTCCATCTTAAAGTTTTATGTCCAAGATGAACGCCTGCTTCTAATAATTGTTGTATTGTTATGT
>Ga0222719_10005117_pt1 | contig 11378 bp, 11 predicted proteins | sample C33_34DmetaG_FD_165039 | JGI IMG/M metagenome (GOLD analysis project Ga0222719, IMG submission 165039) | Estuarine water microbial communities from San Francisco Bay, California, United States - C33_34D | ecosystem: Environmental > Aquatic > Marine > Unclassified | place: USA: California...
CAACAAAACACCAGGTTCAGTTGTGCCAAATGGATCATATTGTGCAAAAATTGAACCATCTGTAACGTTGACACCGCCACCTGTTGGATCAAGTGCAAACGTTGCTGCAAATACGTTGGCATAAGAATTTACATTTTTATTATTCCAAGTATCTGTGGTTGCATTGTATTCTTTTACTACAACATCAAGTCCAGCGCCAGTTTTGCTGACTTTGTGCCAAATAGAACCAGTGGGTCTGCCAGTGTTGGCAGCTAAGTTGGCACTGTTAAAATCTGGAACTGAATAATAAGGACTGATTTGTACCGCAGGCCCAGCGTAGGTTCCTGCTGTGATACCCAAGTCAGTTAAAGGCGTATTGTTACCGTTGCTGATAGCAATTCTACCATCAGCAGTGGCGCCATCGCTTGCACTCAATCTGTTGACTTGAATTACCAATTGGTTGCTTGTGTTTACACGAGCACTTACACCGGCTACACCAGCACTGTTAATTGCTGCGGCCACTGTGGTTAGGTTAGAATCTATGGCCAATGAAATGTCAGCGGTGTTAATCGTTACATTAGAATTTGCAGTAATCACATTGCCTGTGCTGCTGGTAGTACCTGTAATTGTTGGTACATTGCTTTCCCATCCAATATTACCAATTAGTTGCCACTCGTTATTCCATGTTTTGTAGTACATTGGGCTGGTGTTGGCCACTGTGTTTACAGCATAACTACCAATTGTTCCGATTCCAACATTTGGATTAGTGTCATTTTCGAGATCTGTTGTGCTGTTAACAATGATTGGAGTTTGTAATGCAAATGCCTGCGTTGTAGCATTCCATTCATATATGCCCCAATTTGTGGCTGTTGTATCTAACCATAGAGCACCTGTTGCTGGTTCTGCCAACGGTCTGCTGGTAGAACCTGTCAGTGCTGCCAAATCTACATTGGCTCGTTGAACATATACAGTGTTGCTAATGCCTAAAAGACTGTATGCGGCTTGCAAACCATACTCATTTTGTTCACTGCCATTTATAGGTGCTCCTGACGCAGTAGACTGAAATACTGGTGTGCCAAAAGTGGTAACCAGGTCTCGTTGACTGGTAATGTTATAAATTGTACCTGCGTTTTCTGCAAGAGTGCCGGGAGCAATCGAAATGCCTCCGGGTGCTATTTTGTCTTCTGCTGTTGCGACTAAAATGTAAGCAACTGAACCGAGTTGGGTTGGTGCATAATAACTCTGGTCAATTACGCTTACTTGTACGCCTGGGGAAACTAGTGCCATGTTTCACTTCCTCAAAAAATCTTATACAGATATTTATCGGAACCTTGTAAATATCACCAGTTTGGTCACCCTTTCGAAAGGTTTTTGTCCTTAAATAAGTTTATGAAAAGACCTTTATGTCAGAATTGCAACTTGAATCTTGCCGCTGTAAATTATCATAGCATGGGCAAAACAAGATATAGAAAATTGTGTGAAAGTTGTTTACGAAAAGGTAAAAAAATTAAGCCAGTTCCAGCATGGTACAAAGCAGGCTATAGAAAAAAACCTTTGTGCGATCGTTGTGGATTCAGAGCAAAATATCCCGAACAACAAATGTCAGTTTTTTACTTAGATGGTAATTTAAAAAACACAAACGAATTTAATTTAAAAACTTTGTGCCTGAACTGTAGAGTAGAACTGCATCAGTCTGGCAGTACATGGCGTGAAAGTCCTATTATACCAGATTTTTAAGTTCGCGATACAGTTCGTCGATAGTGCCATTGTTTTCTACAACATGATCAAACTCTGTTGGTGCCCAACTATACTCACTGGCATGCACTCCTGGATACTGTGCAGGCATGCTATTTGGATGCGTTTTTGCTAGGTGAAACCATTCTGGATCCTGTCCTCGGACTATTCTAATCACTCTACCACCAATCCTACGGATACTTTCAACTTCGTTTAAAAATCTACAGTCTGAAATTACCACATTGTCTTGAGTTTGACGCAGTTTATTTTCCAAACTAGCAATCCAGATGTCCTGGTGAAAATGATTGCGGAATACATCTGTACCCCAATATTGCAATACCCAACGTGGAGTCAAATCTGGCATATCCAAACGGCTGGCCCACCAAGTGTCGATACGTTCGCGCCATTCTCTTGCGGCTTTGGTACGCCCTTCTAGCAGTTCTCTGTCCCAACCAAATACTGCACTGACAGCATCTTTGAGAGTTGCAGCGAAACTGTCGCGCTTGAACTCGTGCCAATTAACCAAATAGTCTGCGGCAGTGTCTTTGCCTGCACCAATTAAACCACAAATTCCAATGATCATGAAAAAGGACTCCTAAGAGTCCTTATTATACACGATTTAATTTTATTGTCAAACGTTTCTAGTCACAGTTGGACGATCTGCACTGTACTTGCCTTGTGCTCTTGGATTCCATCTTTGCACAATTCTGTCTTCCAAGTCTTCCAAACTTCTTTTATATTCTTCAGGTGTTAGGCCTTCGGGCATTTCAATTGGATAAAATGCTATTCTTACTTTGGCCAAGTCATCACCCACCATGTTGATATCAAGTTGACTCTGTCCTTGGCTTAAAAAACGTTGAGCAAATTCTTGCCATTGCTTTGGATAGTAAACTTTGGCACGATTCAAAAGTTTTTGCAAGTGTGCGTTCCAACGCTGTCCTAAGTTATCTTTTGTGGCAATACCTACATAAAAAATACCAAAGTCTGGATGCATCCAAATATAAATGCCTTTTTGTTTCAGCACCGATCTTGCACTGGGTTTCCATTTTACACTGATAAAGTTTGGATCTTTACTGCTTGGTGTAACACTGGCTAGATCAAGAATATTATAGATTTGCTTACTGCCCAAAGTAGGAGTCAAACGCCGACCATTGCCTCTTTGGCTTTTGACAGGCAATCCCAAAACTTCAAATATTTTCATTAACCAATTACCCAAGTCAATGGTTGTGAACCATCGATGTAGCGTTTTAAATCTTCTTCTAGTTGTGCCATTTCTGCCTGTGCTTCTTGCAGTAATTGAGCACCATTGAGTTGTGTGCCGCCTTGTGGTCCGGCTATTGATGCATACTTGCCCCGGGCTTGACCCAGAATAGATTTAGCAAATGCCAGTGAATATTCCTGTAACCAAGGGTATACTTGCGGATCACTAAGCAACATACTGTCTGGTTTATAGTTGTTGCACCAAAGCAGTACACTTTCTAATGCATTGCCTTCGTAGAATGGTTCAGGAATAAAGAAAGTTGTTGCTGTTAAATCGCTACCTGTCACTGAAGTTGCACCCAACGTTTGATTTGCCAGCACAGTAATGACTGTTTTATCATTGTTGACACTGGCCACACGATATTGACTGCTGTACCCTTGCACCGGGCAACTTTGAATATAAACACTGTCTCCTACTGCCAAGTTTGTTTGATAAGTTGTAGTGCTTGTGGGCAATGTAATTGTAATTACTGCTCCAGTGGCGGTGCTTGCGGCTGTGAGTGCAGTTGGCTTGATGTTTGTGCCACCATCGTACGGAATCTTACGAACCAGTGTCAGTTTCTTAGTTACACGGTTCCAGTTAAAGTTAATGTAACCACCAAACATGGTCATGGCCAGTTCTTGATATTGTGTAAACAGTTCGTAGTTGGTTAAACCGCCCACACGCCCTGCTACCAACATATAAGTGTTTAAGTAGCCTGACGCAAATGGTTCGAACTGACTGGCTGTTGTGCCTGTTGTACTGCCAATACCTCTACGGAAGATTTGGCGCACTTCCATGATATTGTTGGGTAGGATGTATTCTTGTACGTTGGGAATAAGGTCTAAGAAAACATAACTTTCTTCTGTGGCGTTTTGAGCACGTTGGCGATACTTGGTCAGAGCCTGTTTAATGGCCAAGTCATAGTGTTCTTTGTCTAATTCTACATCAACAATCTGATCACCCAAACGCAAACGGATATAGTCCGTCATTTCGTTGCGTAGTTGATTCAGTGTCTGTATTTGTTCGTTGACAGCAATGGCACTTTCTTGGCTGATAAAACCGGCCATGCCAAGATTTTTGGTTCTTATACTGCCGTCTGTCTGTAAGTCGGGAACAATTACTGTGTTGTCTGTAGCCATAAAAAAGTCCTGTTAACCTTATTTAGCCAACAGGACTGTGATTTTAGGCAACTTTTAGTAGAAGCACGTCTGCGCTGATCCTGCCATTGAGTTTGGTTTCTGTTGCTCTAATATCTTCAATAAACTTACGCAACTGCACTTTACCTGCCTTGGCAAACTCTTTGAGTTTTTCTTCAGGCTTGCGTAGCGTTTTGCAAACACTCTTGTCAGTGTCAAAGCCTTCGATACTAGTGCCTTTTACTCCCAACACTTTGTAAGGAGCAGAAACATATTTACCCAGTTTGCGTGTCTTGGTATTGTAGACCCAAAGTTCGCTGGCGCCAAGTATTTCTGCAGGATTAACACTGACTAACTTCAGCGTTTTATCTTCTTTACAGTAATTGAGTTTGCTGATCTGCTTTTCTTTGCTGGGTGCTTTCTTGACACGGGCTTTTTTGGTAGCCCGTTTAACTCCACGATACTGCTCAACTGCTTCCAGCAATTGGTCGATCCAAGCAATCAATCGCTTGTAGTCCTGTGCTTTGTAATGTCGGTAACCCTCTACCAACTGTGGATCTGCTTTTTTCTGCGCTTGTTCCAGTTCCGTACGGCGTGCTTGAAACAGTGCCTCGTACTTGCCCAATTGACTTTGCACCACGCTGTTGCCACTCAAAAAGTCGTAGGCTTTGAAACTGGTCTTGCCTTCTGTGACCAGTTCGTCATAATAACCTTCAATCTCGCCAATCAGTTCGCTGGTTTTTTCCTGTAGCCTGTCCTGAATTGTGGGTTTGTATATTTCAGGTTTGTCCTCTTTGACTGCTTCTTCGGGTTCATCGTCCTGGGTCAATTCCAACACACGAGTCAACTCAGTGTCCAAAAACTCTAGATGGCGTTCACGAAACGGCATGCCTTGCCGATGTGCCATGACCAAACTGCAAGCAGTCATGCTCAATAACCTATCACTGCTACGTTCAAACCGTTTGACTTCTTCTTTGCTAAACTCGCCACCTGAACGCATCCATTCTACCACATACTTTTTCAAGTCTTTCTGACTGTAGTGATAATTGTAATAGTTCATGCTTTTGCGTAGCAAATGGTCAAATTCCTCCTGTGGCAGTTCACGTGCTTGCTCTGTGTTCCAGACTGGTCCGTCTGTGGGTTTACTGTGAAACGATACTGCTCGAGGTTTTTTTGCTTTTACTTTGACGCCTGCAACTGTAGCCATTTTTAGTCCTTGTTGGAAAACTGTATTATAACAGATTTATCATTTCTGTGCAAGTAATACTAAAGTAGTATCCAAAGTTTGGAGTATTTACAATAAACTTAACCATAAATACTAGAATACTGGACCCTATATATGCCAAGATTAAGCATGTGGCGTGAAAACCACACCAACGATTATAGATTTTTTGATAGACGTATTTCCGAAGAATTTACTATCGGTGGCACTGGAGTCTATTTACACAAATATATTGGCACAAATCCTCAGGCCAACGCCTATGCACTTACTTCTGAAGTCAGTGCCAATACCAAAGTTTTAAGTTTTGCCAATGTCAGCACCTTTGAGCCCGGACAAGTTGTACAAGGAATTGGTATTGCAGCCAATACTATAATTACTGTAGCAAACACCACTGCAAACACAATTACAATAAGTTCTAATACTACCAGCACAATTTCCAGCGGTACTCCAATCAGTGTTTATTGGCGAGATGCAGAACAACCTGTATACGGAAATCAAAGCGCACAAAATATTCAGGACCTACTGTTTTTAGAAAACAGAGATAGAAAATACGATGTTGACATTTATGTCATGCGCGGTATCTATACTGTGAACGATAATGATTTTGACTTACAACAGTTTGGTTTGTTTCTCAGTGCAGACACTGTTTACATGACGTTTCATTTAAACGACATGGTTGCCATGATTGGACGCAAAATCATGTCAGGCGATGTAATTGAATTGCCGCACAAAAAAGACTACTATCCCTTAGATGCCACTATCCCAGCAGTTCTAAAAAGATTTTATGTAGTACAAGATTGTTCATTTGATGCCGCTGGTTTCAGTCAAACTTGGTGGCCACATTTATGGCGTGTCAAAATGACACCGCTGGTAGATGCACAAGAATACAAGGACATTATAAACAATATAGCTGCCAGCGAAAATACCACAACTCCGTTGGCCAACGTAATGAGTAAATTACAAACTTTACAAAATATCAATGATGCTATTATTTCGCAGGCAGAGATTGATGTTCCAAAAAGTGGTACCAACGTTGACAGGCTTTATGTTGAACCAATCAGATCAGACAACGGCCCAGGTGATCCAGTTGGTACTTTCACCGATAATACACAACTATCAGCCAGTAGTTCAACAAGTTTGGCCAGCAGCGCAGTTAATCGTCCTAATGCAGAAATAGAAGCATATCTTGGCGGTGATGGTACTGCACCAAACGGCTTTCCAGTCACAGTGGGAACCAGTTTTCCATCCAGTCCCAAAGTTGGTGATTATGCTTTACGTACAGATTACTTGCCAAATAGATTGTTTAGGTACAGTGGCGCTCGTTGGGTCAGACTAGAAGATAGTGTACGTGCAAATATAACACCAGGACCAAACAACAATACTTTACACAGTAGATTTGTCAACGACACATCAACTTACACCGACGTTGAAGGTCAAACACAGCCTACCCGTCAAAGCCTTAGTAAGGCACTTACACCCAAGGCAGATAACTAATGGCTTATCAACAATTTTTTTACGACAAACAGATACGCAGATACATCACACAGTTTATACGTATGGTCTCAAACTTTCAAGTAGAGTTTGGCAAAGATCGCGACGGCAATACTGCACTGCAACGTGTTCCTGTAATTTATGGAGATAGCAGTCGACAAGCACAATCCATAATTGGCAACAACAGTGAAAATACCATAAATGCCACACCCTGTATGGCTGTTTACATTGCTGGCCTTGACTATGATCGCAGTAGAATTCAAAATCCAACCTACGTTGACAAACTACAACTACGTGAAAGATTTTATGACACTGCCACTGGAGATTACAGTACTACACAAGGTGATACGCTCACTGTTGAACGTTTGATGCCTGTGCCTTATAGGCTCACAATCAAGTTAGACATTTGGACCAGCAATACTGAACAGAAACTTCAGTTGATTGAACAACTTACTTCTTTGTTTAATCCTGCGCTGGAAATACAAAGCACTGACAACTATGTGGATTGGACCAGTATTACTTATGTACTTCTCAGCAACGTAAACTGGAGCAGTAGAACTGTGCCTGTTGGTACAGAAACCAACATAGATATTGCTACTTTGACATTTGAATTACCTATGTTTATCAGCAGTCCTGCACTTGTAAAGAAAATGGGTGTTATTCAAAAGATTATAGCCAGTGTTTTTGATGGTTCAGCAGATCTTGACAATGCAATATACAACGATGAATTTTTATTAAGTAGACAATATATTACTCCTTTGGACTATGCAACAGTATTGCTAAACAATCAGATACGACTTATAAAGTATAACAGTCCTGACATTGAAAACTTTGGCGAACAATTTATCAAAGAAATCACTGGCAACACCAACAGCAGAAGTTTTATTCCTTTAATGGACACTGATGATCTTGAAGTTGGTATGCAAATTACCAGCTTAAACATAAGAGGTCAAGGCTTGATTTCTGCAAATACAGAAAGCACATTGATATCTGGTGTAGACACTGCATTTATAAACACAGTGTATCCAGGCACAAGATTGGTTGATATCAATGGCAACACTATTGGCAATGTGAGTTCAGTTTCCAGCAATACCAGTGTAACTTTGACTGCCAATGCAGTGAGCAATATAAGCAGTCAAGGATTTCTTTATCAAGTTCCTATAACCAGTGGTAATTGTGTGATAACCAGTATCGACGGAGATACTATTACTACAACCAGCAACATAGTCGCCAACATTGGTGATAGGATCAGTGCTCAGATGCCATTGACAAAAACATTTGGTCAATATGAAATTTGGCGTAGTTATGTTAACGTGTTTGGTAATCTTGTGAATGGCACAAGCCAGGTAAGATTTGAACTAGACGACGGCAGCGAAATAGTAGGCACAGTGGCTTACAATCCAGCAGACACTACCAGTCTGTTGTGGACTCCGGACATAGACACTGTTCCATCCAACACATTGACTCCAATTAATGCAATTATAGATCCGGTGAGTTCGAGACCAAATAAAAGTCTACCAACACCAACAAATGGTACACGCTATTTGTTGACCAATGCCTATAACAGCCCTGCTAACGTGAGTCTTGCACCAACTTACAATTGGTTAGGTGCTGACAACACAAGACTGGATGCTGATGCCAATGACATCATTGAGTACAACGGACAGCACTGGATTGTAGCATTTGACGCAAGCAACACAGAACGTGTACAATATGTAACAAATTTAACCACAGGCGTGCAGTATAAATGGAACGGATTTACACAAGAATGGTCAAAAGCAATCGACGGATTTTACGAGGCAGGTAAATGGCAACTGGTAATATAAATTCAAGTTGTGGTGCAATGATCTATTGCACTGCTACAAAACGTTATCTATTTTTACTACGCAACGACGGCAAGTTCCCTGACACTTGGGGACTGGTTGGCGGCAAAATTGAACAGGGTGAAAGTATATTAAAAGGCCTGAATAGAGAAATTGAAGAAGAACTAGGCGGTAAGATTGAAGGTGCCAAAGTTATCCCTATAGAACAGTTTGTCAGTGAAAACAAACGTTTTGTCTATCACACATTTTTGATCAAGGTCGAAGAAGAATTTGTTCCTGCACTTAATCGAGAGCATAAAGGTTTTTGTTGGGTGCCGTTAGAGCATTTTCCCAAACCTCTACATCCAGGTGTGTTTAGAACTATTAAACTGGAAAAAAGTCGCAATAAGTTAAAAACCCAAGAAAAACTCAAAGGTTAAACACAATACTGGTTCTTGGTTCTTTGCTTTGATTAGGAGGCACTTCATGGTATAACCATGCTGGCCACATCAACAACAATCCAGGGTAAGGTGTGTATTCAGTTTTTTGCAAGGCATACCAATTGGTGGGATCCTTGATCATAAACATATAATCAAAAAAATCCTTGAACGGTTGATTAGGGTAAAAAACTATTTTACTGCTGCCAGGCGGAGTCTTAACATAGTATATGCCACTGATTGTGCATTGACTGTGCAGGTGCTTTGGATGATTGCTGCCTTCTAAAAAACTGTTTGCAAAAAAGTAAGGTTTCCAAGGTACACGACTGCTGTCAAAACCTTGCATGTCCAAGAACTCGCAGGCTTTTTGTTGAACAAAATCAATAAAAGGTCTGAACTCTGGGTCTTCTGTCAAACTTTTGGTTCCATATGTGGTTTCACCGTTGTGGTAAAAGTTTGCATTTACATTTTTGTCAGGCACATTAAAAATTCGATCTAACAAATAGTTGCTAGATTCCAACCACTCTGGATGATCTTCTTTGCCAATTGTGCTGGGGAACCAATGATGTAATTCCATTGTCATTTTGAAAAGAAAAGTTGAACACTGAGCCTGGGATAAGGAGCCGAATTTGTGACCATTGTGGTGCTATGCCATATTGGGGGTTTGAAATATACTGCACTGTTTTTGTGTGGAAATACCCAACCGAATCTTCCAGGCATTTCTTCATCGTCATACAAAAACAAACCACCCCAATTCCAATCCCAGTTGGCATTTAAATATATTGAACTACTCATCCTACTGGTTTCCTCAGGACTGTCATGATGCCAATTTATCTGGCTGCCAGGTAACCACACATGCATAAAGCAAGTCAAGTGTGGGTGTTCAGCAAAACGTTCATCAATTTCACTGTATTTCTTTTTAAAATAATCTTGATATTCATCCAGTGGTAAAACCAATACAGGACTGTAAGATCCTGCTTCTAGGCCGGTGCCCCATCTGCCCATGTTGTTTACTTCAAAAACAGCTTGGCCTTTACTGCTTTCAAATTTGTTTATCAAAGAATCATAAACATCTTGTTCTAAAAAATCATATATAGTGTGAATCATTTTAATATTGTGTTGTTAAAAAGAACAGTTGAAATAATCTTCCATCCTGTAAATCTTTACCGAAATAATCCAAACTAGTATGAAATAAATCACTGCGATAAAGTATAAGCCTGTTATATCTATTACCTATCCTGTCTACTATTTCCCATTTTGTCATGTCCTGTGCTTCGTAACCTTCTAACTGGTGTGCCATTGTTGCGCCAGTATTTTTGTACATAAACAGTCCAGTGCCTCCACTCACAGGTGCATCAGGAGTTAGGTAGCACACACCTGCCCAGGTATTGTAATGATCAGTATGGATCCAACTTCGATCTTGAGCAGTTGCCAATTCAAAGCTACCTGACAATGCTTCACGTGCATTCCACTCTGTGACTTCGCCAGCCGCATTCCATAGAATAGTTTGAATAGCGTCTTTGGTGCCTTGATCCAAGAAACTGTCAGTTCTGTGTCCAGGAAAATTTCCTCTTACTCTGAAATCTTGTTGCATAGCAAAAGATCTTACTGCATCAGGGTTGCTATAAAAATTGTCTGTTATAATAACGTTGGTTCTCATATAAAAAACTTTTGATAAATTTGATCTTCAATACGTCGATGAATACTGTTTTCCCAATATGGTCTGCAAAGTTCGTAGTTTTCTTCTATGTAAGGTTTCATATCGTCATAGGTTGAATCATTTAAATTGTTTACAATAGATTCAAACTGTTCAAATGTGTTGAACTGTAGTATACCTTTTGGGTTAAAATATTTATTGATGTTGGTACAGCCGTAATATATAGGAACTGTTTTTGTTTTGAAACAGTCAAGTAATTTTTCGCTGTACATGTTGGGCATGACTTGATTTTCACAGGCAATATGAAATTTTGCATTTATAAAAAATGGGTTTTTGCTGACAACCATTGGCGGGTTCCTGTGCCAATAAAACTGAAAATTGTTGATTGTTTTGTGATTGCCATACTTGTGCATGATCATAAAACGCATTCTGTGCTCAGAACTCCATATTTTACTGCTCATTAAAAAAGTAATTTGATTTTGTTTGTTTAGAGGCAAGTTATCTACCCAAGTTCCAACAGGACAAAATTCTTGACTGTTGGGAAATTCTAACAGTCTTGGATCATAAGCAAGTATAAGGTCAAACTTGGTGTAATTTTTTTCAACCATACCATAAAAATCTCTATACAAGGTAGGTGGTTCGCATTGGCATAACACATTGTATTTGGCATTTGTATC
>Ga0222719_10005119_pt1 | contig 11368 bp, 12 predicted proteins | sample C33_34DmetaG_FD_165039 | JGI IMG/M metagenome (GOLD analysis project Ga0222719, IMG submission 165039) | Estuarine water microbial communities from San Francisco Bay, California, United States - C33_34D | ecosystem: Environmental > Aquatic > Marine > Unclassified | place: USA: California...
ATAAGTATAAACAGGAAGTTGAGAAGTTTGCTGCAGAGCAACTTGGTAGACGTAAAAGGGACGACTACACAGATGGTACTGTTCGTATTCCAGTTCCTTCACCGTCACCGTAATAGGAGAAAAAAAATATGGCAATAACATCGGCAATTTGTAACAGTTTCAAACAAGAAATTTTAGTTGCAACACATGATTTCACTTCATCAACAGGTGATACATTTAAACTTGCTCTTTATACAAGTTCAGCAACTTTAGGTGCAGCAACAACTGCTTACAGTTCAACTAACGAAATTACAAATGATGCAGGAAGTGCTTACACAGCAGGTGGTGAAAACTTAACAAGCACAACTCCTGTTTTAGATTCTTCTACAGCAGTTTGTGACTTTAACGATATTTCTTGGACATCTGCTTCATTTACTGCAAATGGATGTTTAATTTATAATTCATCAAAATCTAATAAAGCAGTTTGTGCAATTGCATTTGGTTCTGACAAAACTGTAACAACTGGAACTTTTACAATTCAATTTCCAACAGCAGACGCAAGCAACGCAATAATTCGTATAGCATAAGGAGGCTTTCCTTATGGCAAACACCTGGAATGAAACCGGAACTACCTGGGGCACAGATCTTTGGGGAACTACTGATCCTATTACATCAGGTTGGGGTGCCAAATCTTGGAATGATGGTGCTTGGGGTAATCTTCAAGATGAAACTGTACTTTTAACAGGTGTTTCACTTACATCAAATGTTGGAAGTTTAATAACTTTTCCTGAACAAGGTTGGGGTAGAGATACTTGGGGATTTGAAGATTGGGGAGACAGTTCACAAACTGTACCTATCACTGGTTTATCAATTACATCAAACGTTGGATCATTAGAAGCTTATAACGAAGTTGGTTGGGGCCGTGATGGTTGGGGTGAAGAAGCCTGGGGCGCAGCTAATGATTCTGCATTAATTTTAAATGGTCAACAAGCAACAGGATCAACAGGAGTATTAAACCCTGCAGATGTAATGGGAGTTACAGGAGTTTCTTCAACTTCTACAACAGGTTCCTTAGACATTGTTATTGATTTTGCAGGAACAATTACTGGTCAAGAAACAACTACATCTGTTGGCTCTTTATCTCCTGCTGACGTAGTAGGTATAACTGGACAATCTGCAACTACATCTACAGGCACATTAAACCCTGCAGATGTAATGGGTATATCTGGAGTTAGTACAACAGTATCTGAAGGTTCTGTAGAAATTTCTACAAATCCAATTGTTGATTTAGTAGGTATACAATTAACTAGTTCTACAGGAACATTAAACCCTGCAGATGTAATGGGTATATCTGGAGTTAGTTCTACTACAAATGTAGGCAGTATTTCTAATATCATAAACTTTACAGCTATATTAGAAGGTCAACAATCAACTGCTTCTGTAGCGATAATGGGCACTTCAAATGGGTTTGGAATACAGGCTTACGAACCTGTTGACACTGGTTCAAATTCATCGTATACAGATGTTGCAACAGGATCAAATACAATATATACTGACGCTGCATAGGAGAAAAAATTATGGCATCAACTTATACTAATTTAGGTATCGAGCTTCAAGCAACTGGTGAAAATGCTGGAACTTGGGGAACAAAAACTAATACAAATTTAGAACTTATTGAACAAATTCTAGGTGGCTTTACTCAACAATCAATTGCTGGTGGAGCACAAACAACAGCTTTAACTATCTCTGATGGAGCTACTGGTGCAACTGCTGCACACAGAATGATTGAGTTCACAGGTACGATTACTGGAAATCAAATAGTAACTATTCCAAATGATGTCCAAACTTTTTATTTTTTAAGAAATTCAACTTCAGGTGCTTTCACTGTTCAGTTTAAATATGCAACAGGTTCAGGTACTACTTTTACTTTTTCAGCAACAAATAAAGGTGATAAATTAATTTTTGCAACAGCTAATGATGGAACTAATCCAGACATTGCTGCTATTGATACAGGTATAGCTGATGTTGTAGATGATACTACACCACAACTAGGTGGTAACTTAGATGGTAATGGAAACAATATTTTAATTGATAATACTAATTTTATTGGAGATGAAAACACTAACGAACAAATTAAATTTGCTACAACGGCTTCTGCAGTAAATGAATTATCAGTTACTAATGCTGCAACAGGCAATGGTCCTAGTTTATCTGCAACTGGTACTGATAGTAATGTAGATTTAAACATAACTCCAAAAGGAATTGGAAGAGTTGTTTTAGGTGCAGGTAAAATACAACAATTAGCTGAAAAAGTTACAACAGAAGCAACAGCAGCTACAGGAACTGTTAACTACGATGTTATTACACAAGCAGTTTGGAATTTTACTACAGATGCTTCAGGAAACTGGACATTAAATATTAGAGGTGATGGTTCTAATAGTTTAGATAGTATTATGGACACAGGAGAATCTTTAACAGTAGCTCACATTGTAAAACAAGGTGGAACTGCATATTACAATTCAGCTGTACAGATTGATGGTGTATCAGTTACACCAGAATGGCAAGGTGGGGCAGCTCCTTCTGCAGGAAATACTAACTCTCTTGATATTTATACATACACAGTTATTAAAACAGGAGCAGCTACATTTACAGTTTTAGCATCGCAAACACAGTTTGCATAATAGGAGGATTATAGAAAGATGCCAATTTTAGGTTCAAGAGGCGGCGGAAGCGGAAGAGGTTTTGGTTTTGCAGGAGTAAGTCCAAAATTTATTGCTGCAACCGGTGGAACTATTGTAACTGATGGCGACTATAAAATTCATTTCTTTACAGCCGATTCAACTTTCACTGTAACATGTGCAGGTAATGCTGCAGGTTCTGATGAACTTCAATATTTAGTTATTAGTGGCGGCGGTGGAGCAGCAGGTCCAGGAGTGGGATCAGGAGGAGGCGGCGGAGGCGGTCTTCGAATGTATTTAGGTCAATGTAATCCTGCACCAGTTGGTCAACCTGAAGATTTAAGTGCACCAGCAGGAATTACTGCTGCAGCTCAATCATACCCTATTCAAGTAGGTGGTGGTGGATCATCTCAAAATAATGGTGAAGATTCAATATTTAGTACAATAACAACTGCTGGAGGTGGTGGTTCAAATCCATCATCAACAAGTGGAAGTTATGGTGTAGGAAAAAATGGCGGAACTGGTGGCGGAGGTTCGGGAGGAAATTATCCCTCACCTCAAGGTCCAGCTGCTGCTGGAGGAACTGGTAATACTCCTCCTGTAAATCCACCTCAAGGTAAAGATGGCGGAAACGGTTATATTGGTTGGCCTGGTTGTCACGGCGGACAAGGTGGAACTGGTGCAGGTGGCGGTTCTGCAAGAGGAACTGGATCGGGTGTTCCTGCACCTGTATTTCCTTGTAATCCTGCTGATTATCAAAGAAGCGGTAGAAATGGATCAAATGGTTATGGAATTATTAATTCTTGGTTAGGTCCAACAGCACCATCTTATGGTGATACTTATGCACCATTTCCAGGTATGAGAATATTTACTGGTGGTGGCGGTGGTGGTGTTATGCCATCTACACCTCAATATCCAAAAGGCGGTGGTACTGGTGGATATGGTGGTGGAGGAGACTCATCGGGAGCACCTTTCTGGCCATCTACACCACAAGGACATCAAAATGGAGACCCTAATAAAGGCGGCGGTGGCGGCGGAAATGGCGGATCAGGAGGGTCTGGTTTAGTAGTAATCAGATATAAGTTTCAATAATGGCACACTTTGCAAAATTAGATACGGACAATACAGTTTTAGGAGTTCATGTTGTAAACAATCAAGACACTATGTTAAATGGTGTTGAAGATGAGGCAACAGGAATTGCTTTCTTACAATCTATTCATGGTTGGGATAATTGGAAACAAACTTCTTATAATGCAACAATTAGAAATAAATTTGCAGGTATAGGTGATACGTATGATGCAGCTAGAGATGCATTTATAGCTCCTAAACCTTTTGATTCTTGGATATTAAATGAAACTACTTTAGAGTGGGAAGCACCTATTACAAAAACAACTTATTATAATTTAGAAATGAATAGTGATGGAACAGGGCCAGGTCAGTATACAGATCATGATGATGATGGAAATCCTGTAGAAGCTGCACAAATTTGGAATGACACTAATCAAACATGGGATTTAGTTGCTCCAGATTATGCAACTACTACTGTAACCGTAAATCCTAATCCAGAAAATAAATACATACCCCCTCAGCCTTCTGTTTCTGAATAATTGACTTTTTAAAATAAAAAGTTATAAAGAACACAGAAATGATTAAAAGAACATTAGCTGAAACAATACTTTGTGTAGATACATTACCTACTTTATCTAAAGTAGATAATAAAATAATTGAAGAAGAAATTATAAAAGATTACACAATAAATCCACCTAAAGAAATTTATGATGATGTGCCTTTGAGAAATCATAAACATATTACTTGGGTTATGGATTATGCAAGATCCAAGTTTAAAATTGTATATGAAAAAACTTTAGTTCCTTTAAATGGAACAGGTAAAATTCATAAATTAAATGAAAGTAGTTATAAAAAAAATTACTGTAATCCATTTAATTTAGCTATATCACCTGACTTTATAGTTATTTATTGTGCTAATTCTACATCAGGAGATGTTGTAATTGAATATGAAAATTATAGAAAAGGATTATTAAATTGGAAAGTACCTATGGAAAAAAATAAGATAATTATTTTTAATGGTAATTTAAATTTTTTCATGACTAAAAATGAAGAAAAAGAAGAAAGAATAAGTTTTATAATACCTTGTCAATCTTACTAGTATGAATGGTAAATATTATTATTGGTATTTTACAAAAGCATTAAATAATACTGTTTGTGATAGTATTATTAAATTAGGTCTAAGTAGTAAATTAGAAGAAGGATCCATAGGAGGAGAAAAATTTGCAAAAGATAAAAAATCTTTTAGAAGGAAAATTAGAAATTCAAATATAACTTGGTTAAATGATTTATGGTTATATAGATATATTCATCCTTATTTAAACATAGCAAATAAAAATGCTGGTTGGAATTTTCAATGGAATTATTCAGAACATTTTCAATTTACTAAATATAAGAAAAATCAATTTTATGATTGGCATAGAGATTCATGGGATGGTGTATATGAAAAAAAAGATGATATAAATTTTAATGGTAAGATAAGAAAATTATCTGCTATATGTTCTTTAGTAGAGCCTGAAGATTTTAAAGGTGGAGAATTATTATTTCAACCTAGAGATCAAACAGATCCAACTATTGTACAAGAGTGTAAGGAGATATTGCCAAGAGGATCTATAATTGTATTTCCATCTTTTGTATATCATAAAGTAAACCCAGTAACAAAAGGAACAAGGTACAGTTTAGTATCTTGGCATTTAGGAGAACCATTTAAATGATAGAATTAAAAAAGGAATATTATTTTGCATCACCCATATGGTATATTGATGCTCCACAATTTTTAAAAAAATTAGATAAAGCATCTGATTCTTATATAAAAGAAGCACAGCAATTACTTAAACCTACTATAACTGAAAGAAACAAAAAATATAAAGTTAATAAAGGAGACTTCGGTTTAGTTGCACATTCAAAATCTTTAATACCTGATGCTAATTTTAAGGAATTTATGGATTACTCTGGAAACATAGCTGTTAAATTATTAGATGAAATGGGTTATGATTTAACAAATTATAGAACTGCATTTACAGAATTATGGGTGCAAGAGTTTGCTAAAAAAGGTGGTGGTCATCATGCAATGCATACTCATTGGAATGGACATATATCTGGTTTTTATTTTTTAAAAGCTAGTGAAAGAACTTCTGGACCAATGTTTCAAGATCCTAGATATGGAGCATTAATGAATGGATTACCTAGAAAAGATTCTACAAATGCTACACAGGATTCTGTCTATGAAATTTATTTTCAAGCTGAGCCAGGTAAGTTGATGTTTTTTCCGTCTTATGTACCTCACATGTTTTTAGTAGATGCAGGTATAGATCCATTTAGATTTATTCATTTTAATATAAGAGCAGTGCCTAATTTTTAATATGATATACCCAAATTTAATGGTTGATAACTTTTTTACTAATCCAGAAAAAATATTAGAGTTTAGTAAAAATTGTACATTTCATCCAAATGATGATGGTCGTTGGCCTGGATATAGAACAGATCAATTACATGAAATAGATATGGATTTTTTTAATTTTGTTACTAAAAAAATTATTGTTTCATTATATCCAAAAGAATATGAAACTTTACGTTGGATGGCTTCATCTAGTTTTCAAAAAATACCTGGAGATATTTATAAAAATGTAGGTTGGGTTCATAATGATAAACCATCAGAATTTACAAGTATTATATATTTAAGTCATCATAAAAAATGTGGAACATCTTTATATTTACATAAAGGATTTGACAGAGCAGCAGTTCATGAAGATAAAAAAAGAAAAGGCTATTTAAATCAAGATCCAAAGTTAATAAATCAAAAAAAACATGTAAAAGAAAATAATGATAAATATGAAAAAATATTTTCTTTTCAATCTAGATTTAATCGTATGATTTTATTTGATGCAAATCATCCACATGGAGCTGATCAATTTTATGAAGAAGACTGTAATGAAGATAGATTAACATTGATAACTTTTTTTCAAAGTGTGTGGGCTCAATCAGGTGAACCAGTTAAAAACGTAGTGCCAGAATTAAGAAGATATGAGCTTTAAAACAAAAAAATATTTAGTAATAAAAAATGCTATACCAAAAGATGTAGCTAATTTTGTATATAATTATTTTTTGATTAAAAAAACTGTAGCTAAGACTCTTCAAGATAAAAAATATTTACCTCCTTTTGATACAACCTTTGGTATATTCGGTGATCAACAGGTATCTAATTCATATGCACATTATGCAGATATAGCAATGGAAACTTTATTATTAATGGTAAAACCATTAATGGAAGAAAAAACTAAAACTAAATTAGTAGAAACATATTCTTACGCAAGAATATATATTAAAGGAAATGAATTAAAAAGACATAAGGATAGGCCTTCATGTGCTATTTCTTGCACTATGAATTTAGGTGGAGATCCATGGCCGATATATATTGAACCTTCAGGTAAAGAAAATCAAAAAGGGAAAAAAGTAAATTTGGCTCCAGGAGATTTATTAATATACAGAGGTTGTGAATTAGAACATTGGAGAGAACCTTTTGAAGGTGATCACTGTGTACAAGTTTTTTTACATTATAATGATTCTAAAAACCAAGAAAATATATTTGATGGAAGACCTCATGTTGGATTACCTAAAGGTATATAATGATAGAATTAAAAGAAGGAACTGAAAGTATTTATATATTTAATAATTTTTTTAATGATAATTTATGTGACCATTATGCTAAACAAATAAATGATTTAGGTGAAGGTAGTTATGATTGGGATGTTAGAGCAAAAGATATTACAAGCAATAAAAAACTAATAAATAAAGTTAAAAAATTTTTTAAAAAACAATTAAATGTGGATTTAATTATTGATCAAGTACAATTACAAAATTGGAATGTAGGAACTCATTCGGGATTACATAGACATCAAGATCCTGAAAAAGATGGTAGAAGACTTACAACTATTAATAGTATTATTTATTTAAATGATGATTTTGAAGGTGGTGAATTTATTACACCAAGTAATTCGTATAAACCTAAAAAAGGAGATTTAACATTTTTTAATGGATATTCATTATGGCATGGTTTAAATCAAGTGAAAAAGAAAGATAGAAAATCAATTATATTTTGGTGGCAATGAAAAACATAACAATAGTAGGTGGTGGTTCTGCAGGTTGGATGACAGCTGCAACTTTAATAAAGGCTTTTCCAAACAAAAAAATAACGGTGATTGAATCTCCTGATATATCTACTGTAGGTGTTGGTGAAAGTACAATAGGAGGTATTAGAAATTGGACAAATTTTGTTGGTATACATGATCAAAATTTTTTATCTTCCACTGATGGTATATACAAATTAAGTATCCGGTTTCAGGATTTTTATAAAAAAGGAACATATTTTCATTATCCGTTTGGTCAACCAATTACTAGAGAAAATGATTGGTGGTATAAAAAATTTATGAATCCTAAATTATCTAACAGTGATTATGCTGATTGTATGTTTCCACAAATGGCTTTTATAAATAAAAATAAATTATCTTATAATAATTTTAAGGTTCAACCTTTTAACTTTAATACAGACACAGCATATCATTTTGATGCAACTAAATTTGCAATATGGTTAAGAGATAATTTATGTATTCCTCAAGGAGTTAAACATATAAAAGAAAATATAAAGTCTATAGAACAAAATGAAGATGGAATTAAATCACTCAATAAAAAACACAAAGCAGATTTATTTATTGATTGTACTGGATTTAAATCTTTATTATTAGGTGAAACCTTAAAAGAACCTTTTGAGTCTTATTCTAATTTATTACCTAATGATTCTGCCTGGGCAACTAAAATACCTTATAAAAATAAAAGAAAAGAATTAGTTCCATATACTAATTGCACAGCCATAGAAAATGGTTGGGTTTGGAATATACCTTTATGGTCAAAAATAGGAACAGGTTATGTTTATTCTAGTAAATTTATAGATGATGAAACTGCTTTAAAACAATTACAAAAACATTTAGGAACCGAAGATTTAGATTTTAAAAATGTAAAAATGAGAGTGGGTATACATAAAAGACTATGGGTAAAAAATGTAGCTGCGATTGGTTTATCTGCGGGGTTTATTGAGCCTTTAGAAAGTAATGGATTGTATTCAGTGCATGAATTTTTATTTGCATTAATAAGAAACTTAGAAAGAGAACATATATCTCAATGGGACAAAGACAATTTTACATTTGAATGTAAATCAAGTTTTAAAAATTTTGCAGAGTTTGTAGCTTTACATTATGCATTAACTCAAAGAACAGATACTGAGTATTGGAAAAATAATTTTAACAAAACATGGGAAGAAAAACTGTATACATTAGATCCTAGTAATACTAGAGGTTTATTCAAGTATGTAAGTGAAAAAACATTTCAATATTTTTATGATCAAACCGGCGGCTCACATGCTATATCTGCTGGTATGAACTGGCCTCCTACAACTTTAAATTCAATTAAATGGATAACAGGATTAAATAAAGAAGCTTTACATGATAATTTTTGGAAAGATAGAATAGAAGCACTTGATAATAGAAAAAAAGTATGGGAAAAAGCAGTATCAAAAGACTTAAGTTTTTATGATTTTATGATAAAAAACATATATCAAAAATAAATTATTGATATATAATGAGGTGCTATGCTTCAGAAAATAGGTTTTCAACCAGGATTTAATAAACAAATCACTGAAACTACTGCCGAAGGGCAGTGGGTAGGTGGGGATAACGTACGTTTTAGATATGGTACACCTGAAAAAATAGGTGGGTGGTCACAATTAGGTGAGAATAAACTAACTGGTGCAGCAAGAGCCATGCATCATGTCGTTAATAAATCAGGGATTAAATTTTCTATAATAGGGACTAACAGAATTTTATATGTTTATACAGGAGGTGTTTTTTATGACATTCACCCAATTAGACAGACTTTAACTTTAACCAATGCTTTCTCAACTACAAATGGTTCTACAACTGTTACAATTACATATGCAACACCCCATGGAATGAATCAAGGAGATATTGTTCTTTTAGATAACTTCACTACAATAACTGGATCAAATTATACCGCAACTGATTTTGATGATAAAAAATTTATGGTTGCTTCTGCTCCTACAGCATTAACCATTACTATTACAATGCCAACTGCTGAAACTGGTGCTGGAGCAACTTTATCTGGAGGAATTAGATCACAAGCTTATTACACAGTAGGTCCTGCTCAACAATTACCTGGTTATGGTTTTGGTTTAGGACAATATGGAGGAACAGCCGCTAATCCTAAAACTACAACTTTAAATGGAGCATTATTAGATGATGCATTTGGCACTGGCGGTTCTGGAACTTCTATTACTTTAACTGACACTACAGGATTTCCTAGTTCGGGGACAAATTATATTCAAGTTGGTAACGAAGAAATTTCATACACAGGTATTACAGGAAATAATTTAACAGGCATTGTAAGAGCTGTTAGAAACTCTACAAGATCTTCACATTTAAGCGGTGCGACTGTTACAAACTCATCGGACTATATTGCATGGGGTGAAGCTGCATCTGGAGATTTTGTAGTTGATCCAGGTGAATGGTCCATTGATAACTTTGGTTCAAAAGTGATTGCATTAATTCATGATGGTGCTTGTTTTGAGTGGGATTCTGAACCTTCTGCAGCAACTGCTACAAGAGCAACAATTATTTCAGGAGCACCTACTGCATCACGAGATATGTTAGTTTCTACTCCCGATAGACACTTAGTATTTTTTGGAACAGAAACAACTATTGGTGATCCAACTACACAAGATTTAATGTTTATAAGATTTTCAGATCAAGAAAATATAAATGAATATGCACCGACTTCAGTTAATACTGCAGGTACACAAAGACTATCGGACGGTTCTAGAATTGTAGGAGCTGTTAGAGGTAGAGATGCAATTTATGTTTGGTCTGATACATCATTATTTACAATGCGTTTTGTAGGTGCACCATTTACTTTTGGTTTTACACAAGTTGGAACTAACTGTGGATTGATTGGTGAAAGTGCAGCATTAGAAGTTGATGGTAGTGCATATTGGATGTCTGAAAATGGTTTCTTTAAATACTCTGGTAATCTAGAATCAATGACTTGTTTAGTAGAAGATTATGTTTATAACGATCTAAATACCACAGCTTCACAATTAATTAATGCAGGTTTAAATAACTTGTTTGGAGAAATAACTTGGTTCTATTGTTCTTCAAGTTCTGAAGTAGTGGATAGATGTGTTACTTATAACTATATTGAATCAAGTCCACAAAGACCAATTTGGACTACTGGAAGTTTAGCTAGAACTACTTGGGTAGACTCTTCCGTATTTGGTTTACCTCATGCTACACAATATAATATATCTGATGATTCATCATTTGATGTTGTGGGTAATACTGATGGCAGCACCATATACTTTGAACATGAAACAGGAACTGATGAAGTTTTAGCTACAGGAACAAATTCAATTACTTCTAATATTGAATCCGGAGATTTTGATATATCTGCAAGAAGAGGTATTACAGGTCAGGCTACAGGAATGCCTGATTTAAGAGGTGATGGTGAATATATTATGAAACTCAGAAGATTTATTCCTGACTTTTTATCACAAACTGGAGACACACAAGTAACGTTGCAAT
>Ga0222719_10005120_pt1 | contig 11367 bp, 12 predicted proteins | sample C33_34DmetaG_FD_165039 | JGI IMG/M metagenome (GOLD analysis project Ga0222719, IMG submission 165039) | Estuarine water microbial communities from San Francisco Bay, California, United States - C33_34D | ecosystem: Environmental > Aquatic > Marine > Unclassified | place: USA: California...
GTATATATAATCTAATAGGCTATGAGTAAAAAATTGACCAGCGTAAGAGTTGAGCAAGAGTTGTTTGAGGATTTCAAGATCGAATGTGTTCGTTACAAATTTTCTTTTCAAAAGCTTGCCGATCGATCAATTTTTTTCTATCTTACTGATGATAAGTTTAGAGAAAGAGTTCACAACTTGAATGACTTAAAGAGAAAATAAATGAAGGAAAAATTCCGTTATGTTAAAAAAGAAGAGCGAAAGAAGATTCTTCTGTTGTGTGATGATATCCGAATGCATAGTGGTGTTGCTACTATGGCTAGGGAAATAGTTATAGGTACTGCACATCACTTTAATTGGGTAAACATTGGAGGAGCAATCCAACATCCCGACGAAGGAAAAGGATTTGACCTCTCAGTAGATGTCAGTAAGGAAGCTGGTATTGAAGACGCATCGGTAAAGATCTTTGCTACATCTGGATACGGAAGTCAAGATTTAGTTAGAGGTATTATAAAGCAAGAAAAGCCTGATGCTATTCTCTTATTTACCGATCCTAGATACTGGACTTGGATGTTCGACATGGAGAGAGAGATTAGAAAGACTACTCCTATTTTCTATTTGAATATTTGGGATGACTATCCAACACCTCTATACAATAGAGCATTCTATGAGAGCTGTGATCTACTAATGTCTATTAGCAAACAGACTAAGAACATCAATGAGATGGTATTAAGTGATGCAGCTAAAGGTAAAGTACTCACATATGTACCTCATGGTATTAATGAGAAGTATTTCTATCCTGTGACTAGTGAAGAAGAGCATCAACAGATTGCTGACGTTCGTAAGTCAATGTTCGGGGGTAAGGATATTGACTTTGTTGTATTCTGGAACTCTAGAAACATTAGACGTAAGTCACCAGGTGATGTTATTTTATCTTACAGACACTTCTGTGACCTAATCGGCGAAGAAGCAGCTAAGAAGTGCGCACTGATTATGCACACTACTCCCATAGATCAGAACGGAACAGACCTTCACGCAGTTAGAGAAGCTATATGCGACCCGGAGTATGTAAATGTATTCTTTTCATCTAACAAGCTTAATACTAAGCAGATGAACTGGCTTTACAATATAGCAGATGTGACGATGTTGATCTCTTCTAATGAAGGATGGGGATTATCTTTAACAGAAAGTATGATGGCAGGTACTCCTATCATCGCAAACGTAACAGGTGGTATGCAAGACCAGATGAGGTTTGTAGATGAGAATGGAGAGTGGTACACACCTTCTAAGAAGGTACCTTCCAATCACATGGGCACATATAAGGAGCATGGTAACTGGGCTAAGCCCGTCTTCCCTTCTAACATTTCTCTGGTAGGTTCAGTACCTACTCCTTATATCCATGATGACAGAGCTGACTTTAGAGATATAGCAGACGCTATTAAGTACTGGTACGACCTAGGAGAAGAAGGAAGAACTGAAGCAGGCACATCAGCACGTGAGTGGGTAACATCAGATGAATCAGGTATGTCAGCTAGAAAGATGTCAGAAAATGTTATTGAAAGTATGGATAAAGCTTTCAAAGAGTTTGCTCCCCGAAAAAGATTTGATATCTTTAAGGTAGATGAACTACCTCGCAAGTACATCCAACACGAAATGGTATATTAAGAATGAGTAAGACAACAGTTGTTATTAGCTGTCCGATTGATACGTACAGCGGCTATGGAGCAAGAGCAAGAGACTTTGTGAAAGCTCTAGATAAAGACAAATACGACGTAAAGATTCTAGCACAGCGCTGGGGAAACACACGATTTGGTTATTTAGAAGATCATAAAGAGTTCGAACTACAATCTATGATTATTCCAAACTTAACAGCACAGCCTGATGTTTGGATACAAGTTACAGTACCTAATGAGTTTCAAAAGGTAGGTAAGTATAATATAGGACTTACTGCTGGTATGGAGACTGATATATGTCCTCCGGAATGGATTCAAGGATGTAACAATATGGACTTGATATTAACATCATCAGAGCATGGTAAATCTTCTTTAGTCAATAGTGCATTCGAAGTACAGGATAAGAATACTGGAGCAAAGCAATCGTTGAAGGTTACTACTGAAGTAGAGGTTATTTTCGAAGGAGTTGATTTAGAGAAGTACTGTAAGGTCAGTAAAAAAGCTGCTACAGAACTAAACTCAGACTTAGATACTATCAAGGAGTCTTTCTGTTACCTGTTTGTAGGCCACTGGCTTCAAGGAGCATTTAGTCACGATAGGAAGAATGTAGGTTGGACTATTAAAGCTTTCTTAGAAACGTTTAAGAATAAAAAGAACGCTCCAGCTTTAATATTAAAGACACAACACGCTAATGCTTCTATTACAGATAGAGATACTGTCTTTAAAAAGATAGATGATATTAGAAAAACGGTTAGAGGTACATTGCCGAATATTTATGTTGTTCATGGTGAGTTAAGCGATGGTGAGATCAACGAGCTGTATAACCACTCAAAGGTAAAAGCAATGATTAACTTTACCAAAGGAGAAGGATACGGAAGACCTTTGTTAGAGTTCTCTTTAACAGGTAAACCTATTATAGCCTCAGGATGGTCTGGTCATTTAGATTTTCTTAATAAAGAGTTCACTACTCTAGTAGGAGGAGGTTTACATAACGTAGATAAATCAGCAGTACAGAAAGGGCTTATTATCGAGCAAGCTCAATGGTTTCAAGCTAATGAAGCAGAGGTAGGACGATCTTTAAAGAACGTTTTTGAGAAGTATAAGAAGTACGAAGAGTTAGGAAAGAGGCAACGTCACTATGCTAAGACTAATTTTAGCGTAGATAAGATGGCAGAGAAATTAGATGAAATTCTCTCACAACGTCTGCCTGAGTTCCCTAAACAAGTACAGTTAGAGCTACCTAAATTACAATTACCTAAATTACAAAAGTTATAATGGAACAGTTAGTAATATGTAAAAGATGTGGAAGTAACGCCTGTCTAGAGCAACAGATCAGTGAAGAAGTAACTACACAGTTCTGTATGGGATGCGGCTTTACAACTTCTACTCTAATGACTGAAGGCAGCGATGTAGTAAAATCTGCTTTAGATACCTCCCCAGAGTTGTATAAAGACCTAATGCACAAAGACACACAAGGTAACATTTGGATGCCTTCTACAATTACTCTACCTAATAAAGGAATGGTGTTTGTGGATGGAACAAATAAAGGAAGCTGGGAATGGCAGCTGTTAAAGCTATTCCTTTACAGAAAGGAGACAAGAAGATGTCTAACGATCAGACTCATAAGATGGATATGAAGAACATCAAACACTATGCTGAAAAAGACTTCATGGATGCATTAGAGCACATAGGGTTCTTCGCAGTAGAGTAGTATGACAATAAGTTACGCAGTCACAGTATGGAATGAGTTAGAGTATATTCAAAAACTCTTACCATTCCTTCTGGAAAACAAAAGAGAAGAAGATGAGGTTGTAGTTAGATGGGATGAGTCCGGACCTAAGGAGGTATGGGACTACCTCTCAAGCTTAGAAGGACTGTCATCGAGTAAAGGTCCTTTCTATAAAGACTTTGCTAGATGGAAGAATAACCTTAACTCACAATGCAGTAACGATTACATTTATCAGATTGATGCTGATGAGATGATTGATGAGTATGTACTAAAATTACTTCCCCAAGTACTAGAAATAAACTCAGTAGAACTCTTAGCAGTACCTCGAATTAATACTGTAGAGGGTTTAACTGAAGAGCATATTCAGAAGTGGAGATGGAATGTTAATGACAAAGGTTGGATAAACTTCCCAGACTATCAAACTAGAATATATAGGAACGATCCTAGAATTAGATGGCACGGTGCAGTACATGAAAGAGTTATAGGTCATAGTACTTTTGCAGCATTACCAGAAGATAAAGAGTGGTGTTTGATTCATCACAAAGAGATTGAAAGACAGGAGAGTCAAAACGCTTTATACGATACTATTCAATGAGTAAGAATTTAATATACATGACCGCTATTAATCACGATACCTCTCAGTATTTGAATAGCGACTACGCACAGTATGCTAAAAGCTCTTGGCAAGCTTGGTGTGATAAAAACGATATCGACTTTCTAGTAATAGACAAACATGACGATCGATACAAGTATCCAGTTTGGAATAAAGATTTAATCTTTGATCTTGTAGGAGATAAGTACGACAAGATCGGATATGTAGATTCTGATACAATGGTAAGATGGGATGCTCCTAATCCTTTTGAATTATACGACGATGAGTTCTGCGGTGTAGTTGATAGAGGATCTTTAAGATGGGTACTCAACTCACTAAAAGCATACTCAGAATTCTACCCAGGCGTTGAAGTAGATTTAGATGATTATATTAATAGTGGAGTAGTTTTCTTTACTAAGGACCATAAAGATATCTACGATAACTTAAAAGAATTATATCAGAAGCATTCTGATAAGTTAGATAATATTAAAGGAGTAGGTAAGGTACAGACATTACTAAATTTAGAACTTGCCAAGAGCAAGATTAAAAAGAAATACCTACCACCAGTATGGAATCTTTTCTCTATTCACAAGAAGAATATGTTTAAACATAACTGGCAATTGAATATAGATACAACTCCTTTTTTTATTAAGTACGCTAACGTTTGGCACTTCACCGGCTTTCCTATTGAGAATAGGACTAGTATAATGAAACAAGTATGGGACGCTTATAAACACAACTATGAATAATATAGTCTTTATAATTGATATCAAAAAGGACGGTAAGACTAAGAAAGAGTATCAATACTCTATAGATAGTTGGAAGCACTTCTGCGATAAGTATGAGCATCAATTAGTCATATTAGATCAACCTGTAGTAGATACTGCTTACATGGGAGTGATCTGGCAAAGGTATTTCTTATTTGATATCTTAGACCATAACGAGATAGATTACAATCAGATACTAATAGTAGATGCTGATACAATCATACATCCTGATGCACCTGATATATTTACTCTAACTGATGATAAGTATTGTCTAGTGCATGATGATGGAGACTTTGATTGGATTATTAGATCGATAGAGAATTACAAGCATCATCTATTTCAAGACGATACTATGTTTAACTGGTACGAGTATTTTAACAGCGGCTTTCAGATTGTAAACAAATCTCATAGAGAGTTCTTCAATACTATGAGAAAGTTTTATGAAGAGAACGTTGAGCAAATCTTATGGTGCCAGAAGACATACGGTGTAGGAACAGATCAGACTCCATTAAACTATTTATTACGCAGAGAAAATATTGATACTAAAGCTCTATCTTATAAATTTAATATGAGCTGTATGGCAGCTAAGGAAGTTGTCAACGAACAGATGCAACATACAGAAGTAGGTTATGTGATGCACTTTAATGGGCTACCTAATAAAGATCAGACTGTACCTTACTGGATGGAGAAAACTTACAGGTATTTATATGAAGGTAGGAGTAGTCGGTAGAGGTACTTTTGGTAAGAAGTTACTAAGTAAGTTAGAGAAGTTTGCTGATATAGTCTTTGTCACTGGTAGAGATTATAATGTGAGTTACGATATAGATTGGGCATTTATAGCTTCTAGTAATGAATCTCATTACGAAATAGTGAAAGAGTTTTTACTTAAGAAGGTAAATGTATTCTGTGAAAAACCTTTAACCCTCTCTCTAGATCAAACTGAAGAGCTAATCAACCTATCTAAAGAGATGGGTGTAATACTATATACCGATGATGTATTCAGGTATCATTCAAACTACCAACAGCAACGCTTTAACTTAGCGCAGGCAGATGAATTAGTATTTACTTGGACTAAGTACGGATCATTTAAAGACAACATCTACAGTAACTTAACTTACCATGATCTATATCTCTTGATTGATATATTAGGAGTGGATAACTTAGACAGGTTAGAGTTTGATACTAATACTGTTAATAAAAAAGAATGTCACTTTACTTATAGAGGTAAGTCAATTAGGTTTAAGTATGACAGATTAAACTTAGAGAAGAGTAAGACTATAAATTCTTTCTCGTTCAATAACCCTTCTAACAACCCTCTTTCAGATATGGTTGAGCAAGTACTAGAAGGATCAGTAGATGTAGCTTATAATCATAAAGTAACTCTCAATGCACAAAAGCTTTTAGAGAAGTTTAATAAGTTTGTGCCCACAGTAGCTGTTGTTGGCGCTGGTATCTTCGGTATCACTACTGCGTTAAAGTTAGACCGAGCAGGATTAGAAGTTACATTATTTGACAAGAATACAGACATCTTACAGAACGCTAGCGGCATTAATCAGTATAGAGTTCATAGAGGGTACCATTACCCTAGAAGTAAAGACACTGCTATCTCTGCTAAAGAAGGTACTCTAAGCTTTCTAGAAGAGTATGACTGCTTATCTAAATCAAGCGAACACTACTACTGTATATCTTCAGAACGATCTTTAATAGACGCTGATCAGTATGTAGACTTCCTAGACAGAGTACAGCTTGAATACAAGGTAGTACCGCCATCCTCGATAAATACATCTGGTATTGATTTAGCTATTAAAGCACAAGAGGATTTGTTTAATCCGTATAAGTTAAAAGAGTTATGCTTGAATAAGATCTCTGAATCTAATATCAAGCTTAGGTTAGGAAAAGCATACACAAAGAGTAACAGTGCTCAGTATGACTATGTTATAAATTGTACTTACAGTCTATTAAACTCTGTATTAGATAAAAGAGATCAGCAAGATTATCAGTACGAGGTATGTGAAAAACCAGTACTAAAGCTTTCTTCTGAGTACAGAGGTAAGAGTATTGTTATAATGGACGGACCATTTACCTGTATAGATCCTTTAGGCGATACAGAGTACCATGTTATGGGGAGTGTTGTTCATGCAATACATCATACTAACGTAGGAAAGAAACCAATCATACCATCCAACCTCAGACGAATGTTGAATAGAGGAATAGTAACTAACCCCGAGGTTACTAATATAGAGAAGTTTTTAGATAGCGCTTCTATATTCTTTCCAGAGATAAAAGCAGCACAGCATATCGGTTCTATGTTTACAGTACGTACGGTACTCCCTAGTAGAGATTATGATGATGCTCGTCCATCCATTGTTAAGAAGCATTCAGATAAACTTTACAGTCTATTCTCAGGAAAGATATCGACCTGTGTAGATAGTGCTGAAGAGTTAGTAAAATATATTAAACGATCATGAAAACTAAATTTGCAATTGGATGTCTTGTACAGTGGTATGAGATGAAGATACTTCCCGATTACATTGATACACTGTTAGCAGCTGTTGATATGTACGATAAGGATGAAGTATTAATTGATTTTAAGCTAGTAGTTAATCAAGAACTAGAACAGATAGATCAATTAGACAGAATGCCTTCGCTTGTGGAAGAGTTTAATCAGCAGATGAAACGATTCTCAACTTATAATCATTCTATTGAGATCGATGAGACCCTTACAACTATTGCTGATTATAGACGAGAGTTCAATACAAAGTATTGTGAACTTGTTGATGTACTAGTCTGGGGTGAGACTGATATGTTAGTACCTAAGCAAGCCTTCTTAGCACTAAATAATTTACATCAGAATGTTAACACTCCAAAGTACTTAGCTACGTTCGGTATCTGTAAGATGTGGGATGATACCTGGAAAGTATTAGAGCATCCAGAGTTTACTGATAAGCAACACTCAGACTCAAAAGACGACTGGTGGGGACTTAATTACGATATGACTAAAGAAGAGATGTATACCTTTAATGATAAGGTAGAAGAGTTGGAAGTAACTATAGTACATCCTCATAAGTTCAATGGATGTGGACTAGTTATATCATCTGAGGTAGTTAGGAGCGGTGTGAACATTCCTCATTCAGCTTTCTTCATTCACGAAGATACTGCTATGATGTTAATGACTCAGAAGGTATTAGGGAGTATACCACAGTACCATTTCAGAAATATATTGATGGTACATAACAGAAAGCATTTAGCCAAACGTAGCTACATCAAAGGTGAGGTAGGTGCTACTGTAGGACAAAAACGAAACAGTAATCAGTGGTACGTTGCTGCAAATAAGATGTGTGAACAGAATGTATATAGTATGTTTAACCCAAATTACAGATCTTATACATGGAAAGATGTATTCAATAGTTTGAAATAATAAATTTTTTTCTTATATTACAGTAAAATAATAGATATGATACGTTATAATTTTCAAGGAAAGCTCTACCTAGTCACTGGAGGGAGTGGATTTTTAGGTAAACCTCTCGTAGCTCGCTTGTTAGCAGAAGGAGCAAGAGTAAGAGTACTCTCTCGTGACGAAGGTAAACTTATCGAACTTAAGCAAGAACATCCATCGGTAGAGATTCTTACCGGAGATATTTCAGACTGGTTTGAAGTAAAGCAAGCTATGGAAGGTATTGATGGAGTGTTCCATCTTGCTGCTTCTAAGCATGTAGGTATTGCAGAGTACCAGGTACGTGAATGTATTAAGTCAAATACTATTGGCTCTATGCACATTTTAGAGCATTCTTTAGATAAAGATTTAGACTTTGTTATAGGTATTAGTACTGATAAAGCTGCTCAGGTAGCTGGAGTATACGGAGCATCTAAGTTACTAATGGAAAGACTATTCACTCAGTTTGAAAAGCTTAATCCTAAATGTGATTATCGTATTGTAAGATACGGTAACGTACTTTACTCTACAGGTTCTGTATTATGTAAATGGAAAGACTTATTACAAGACGGTAAAGAGGTAATTGTAACAGCACCAGACGCTACTCGATTCTTCTGGACTGTTGATCAAGCTTTAGATTTGATATACGATTGTTTAGAGAATGCTGAAGATAGTAAGCCTTACGTACCAGGTATGAAAGCTATGAGTATTGGCAATCTATTGGAAGCAATGGTACAGAAGTATCTACCAGAAGACGCTACAAAGTCTATAAAAGTAATCGGACTCCAACCAGGAGAGAATATGCACGAGAAAATTCTAGAGCAAGGCCCAGCTTCTGATGAAGTGGAACAATATACTATTGAAGAGATCAAAGAGCTTATTTAATGCGAGTTTTAATACTTGGAGGGAATAGATTTATTGGAGCAGGCTTAGCTACTAAATTAGCTACTCGCCATAAGGTAGATGTATTTAATAGAAGCGGTACCGGACCTGAAGGTGTAAACATTATACAGGGAGATCGCAACGAGATCTCTGATCTAGATAAAATTAATTTCAGACAGTACAGAGTTGTTATTGACTTCTGTTTATTTAAACCTGAACAATTTGAACTAATAAGAGATAGAATCAAAAACAAATACATCTTTATCAGTAGTGCTGCTGCTTACTCCGACTCATCTCGACTAATGTTCAATCCAAGCATGCCTGCAGACGGACTCTCAGCATATGCTCCTTACGGTAAAGAAAAAGCTGATTGTGAGAAATTAATACACAATACTAAATTAAATTATTTTATAATCAGACCTCCTTATATAGATGGTCCTAATAGTCACCGACCTCGTTTAGGAGACTTTGTTAACCGATTAAAGAATAATCTACCTATTAATATAGACGGTGACGGATCAGCTATTATGTCTTTTGTATGGTCAGAAGATTTGATACAAGCTTTATATACAATCGTAACAAGAGGTTACCCATCTAGGACAGTTAAGAATGTAGTTGGAGGAGAGCATTATAGAGTCACAGAGCTGATCGACGCACTAGGAAAGGTACTAGGTAAAGAACCTCAATACGAATTTAACAGTAGTGATTCAATCTATCCAAATGTAAACCTAATACTCACCCCAGGAATATTATTTCCATTTTTTGATAAACCTTTTATAGAAAGACTACCAGAGTATTTAGACTGGTATAACAATAATGCTAAAGACAAATATGGACACAACTAAGCTATATAGAGCTAAACCATTCTTTCCGGAAGAAGATAAACCTTACATTACTCAAGCATGGAAAGAGATACTTGATACAGGAATGTTTATTCAAGGGAAATATGTAAGCGAGTTTGAAAATCTATTTGCCGAGTACTGTGGTACTGAGTATGCTATCGCAACTAACTCTGGTGCTACAGCATTAGAAGTAGCTTTACGTGCTACTGGTATTGAAGGCAGGAAGTTCTTAGTGCCAACTCAGACCTTTGTAGCTAGTGTTAGCGCTATTGTACGTTCAAATAACATACCAGTTATTACAGACATTAATAAAGATACTCAGTGTTTAGATTTAGAGACAATTAAAGCTAACGTTGATAAAGATACTGCGGGTATAATGTGGGTGCATATGTCTGGAATGATTGCTCCTGACTATCATGAAATAAAAGCTTATTGTGATGAGAATAATCTTATCTTATTAGAAGATGCCTCTCACGCTGTAGGCGCATCGATCGGTAATATTAAAGCAGGTAACTTGGGTCTAGCAGGATGCTTTTCATTATTCGCTACAAAGATTATTACCTCCGGTGAAGGAGGAATGATTACAACTAACGATGAAGCATTTGCAGAACAATGTAGAGTATTACGTAATCATGGCTCAGTACGTAACCCCTCTGAGGTACCTGGGTTGGACTTCGGAGTAAGTTGTACCGTAGCTTCATCTAATTACAGAATGCCAGAGATGGCAGCAGCTGTAGGAATAACTCAGATTAAAAGAGCAGATGAATTTGTAGCAAAGCGCAATGCTTTAGCAGCACGTTATGCTGAGAAGTTAGATTCATCTAAAGTAAACATCCCAACGGTACCGGACAACATAACAATGACTTGGTGGCAGTATATTGTCTCGTTGAAAGAAGGTTGTACTTTATCTGATAGGATAGATATGTGTAGAAAGCTTTCAGAAGAATATAACATACCGACTGCTAATGCATACTGGCCAGCATGTCACGAACAACCAGCATTCGAAGAGTATGTTAAAGGGTATGAGTATCCTGTAGCTGACGATTTACTACTGCGTCATTTTGCATTACCAATGTATTATGAAATGACTCTAGAGCAAGTAGATTATGTAGCAGACGCTGTAAACAAATTAATTAAGTGACAGTAAGTATACATCAACCAAACTACCTTCCCTGGCTAGGTTACTTTGATAAGATAAAACGAAGTAACTATTTTGTTGTATTTGATAACGTTCAGTTTCCTCGAGGAAAGAATCATTTCGGACATCGTAACCATATCAAGACTAATACAGGAAGTAAATGGCTAACAGTCTCCGTAAAAGATAAGAGCAGTTTAAAGCCATTTAATATTATAGAAGTTAATGATACTTGGCAAGAAGACCATGTAAGATTAATAGAAGCATTTTATAAAAAAGCTCCTTATTTTAATGAATACTATCCTTCGATAAGGAAACTTATACTAGCAGATTAT
>Ga0222719_10005124_pt1 | contig 11365 bp, 9 predicted proteins | sample C33_34DmetaG_FD_165039 | JGI IMG/M metagenome (GOLD analysis project Ga0222719, IMG submission 165039) | Estuarine water microbial communities from San Francisco Bay, California, United States - C33_34D | ecosystem: Environmental > Aquatic > Marine > Unclassified | place: USA: California...
AGTGTTGTGTATTCTTCACTTCCTATATTAATTCGTATACCAGTTGCCGCATCTATATAACTGCTAGGGTACCCTTTTGCTCTAAGTTTAACTCTATTACCGCTGTAATCTATATTTTTAACTTGTACGTATACTTTATCTCCACTCTCAAAAAACTCTGGGGATGATTCTAAAACTATTTTGTCAATGTCATTTACACCTAATTCAAAAGTCTTACTTGCAATTTCAGTAATAGTTCCTCCTCTGTCTCGCACTATACGTGCCTGTGCTTCTCGTTTGGTTATATTACCAGTGTTTTCAAAGATACCTATAAAATAGAAAGAGACTCTTGCGTTACTATCAGCAGCAAAAGTATACTCATCGTTCGCTGCGCTCCAGTATCCTGCTTCATCTCTAGAAGCTGCTTTAAAATCAACTACTGTAAAAGAATTTGTTAAAGTAATTTCGGTGAAGTTTGGCGGGACAGTTAAGCTATAATTGCTAATAATACCTGAGTCTGTTCCTTGGAATCTTAAAGTATTCATAAGTACACCGTAATCAGATTCACTTGTAAGTATGAGGTCAATTCTTTCACCAGACTTGTGTATACGGGTATCGCCAGTTAGATAGTAATTTGGATTCTTTCCTAATTCAGTAATTCTAGGATTCTGTAATCTAACGTTAACTAAATTACCTTCTCTGAAATTCTGTTGAATATACTGGCTCTTATTACTTATGTTGGTTAAGTCTACGACTTCTCCATTATCGTCAACTAAGTACCTTAGTGAATATTGCGTCTTTCCAGCAAGGACTGGGTCGGTGCGTTCTAGATCAGGTGCATACCCGAAGTACTTATCATTGTAGTATATTACAGGTGACTTGCCGAAAGATTTATCGCCTTCAGTAAATACGCTAAGTTCTGCTGCTTTTAATTGCTTACCGGTATACTTCCCTCTTACCATACCAGCAGCGTTGTGTATATATTCGCTTACTTCAGCTTTTACTGCAGTATTGTTTCTAATTTGAGTGATATTTGTAGGTACTAATACTCCATTACTGTAATCTACTTCTTGTAGGTGAGCAGCGTTACTTATGTTAGTTGCGTTATTTAGTATAGCGTTATATGGATGGTAGTCTATATTTCTAACGTCAATAAAAGGATTTAAGAGCATATTACTCTCATCACTAATACCGCTTCCTAATGCTGTAGCTGGAGGATTAACTCCTGTTAATACAGCTTCCCCGTCTTTTAATACAATACGCCATATCCCAGCAGTTATTGGGGTAATGTTTTCTATTTCAGCAGTAAAAGTTTGAGTATGTATAGCCATTACGGTATTACTGATTGGTATTTAACGCTAAATGTGATTTTATCTCCAGGTCTTAAATTACCTAAAGCATTTTCAATATTTTCACCGTTAGCATCAACTTCGTTAATATATAAATACTTGATTTGATAATCTGGATCGAGTTGGGCTGGTTCTAGTTCTGCTTGCCAGTTAAATGTTCCTTGAGCAGGATTGTTGTCAGAAGATGATCCTGATGCGATGTACCTTGGGAGTATCTTAGCAGGTTTCTTTAGTGGATTAGCTTCGTTTAAGCTTCCGCTATACATATCTAAAACCGTACCTCCCAATTCTCCATTAATCTTTGCTGCTTGATCATCGTAGATTCTTAGGATAGATCCGGATGGTGTTAGCAAGCTAGCGGAATAGGTTGTTGACAGGTTATTAAATATCCCTGCTGATGAGCCTGAAATAAATGCAGTGTCGATAGATCCTGTGTATTCAGGTTGAGACCAATCTACTACTGGTGACTTTATCTTACTCCTGTTAAGGATATGAGGTTTAATTGTGATACCTGTTGTAGTTTCTGCTCTTGCAGGAACAAAGTCTTTGATCATCTTAAAGAGTTGATTATCAAAGAATTTGATTAGTCTTATAAAATCAAATACATCATATCTCTCAACCGAAGCCATGTTCCTAGAAGCAAACGCATTAAGTGATGCATAGCTGCCGGAATTCAATACAGTAGGATCTCCTATATAATCGTCTATATTAAAACCTGCTGGAGTGTTTGCTACAACTAAATCTTCAATTTCACTATTTAGTTGAGTAGTAGGGCTAAAAGAGATATCTATTTGATGTAAGTCCTGGGTGTATTTATTATCTTCTTTTTGTATAGATGTATAGAGACTTAGTGTACTTCCGCTTACTAGACTTCCTGTGTTGTCTAATCTAATCTTATCTACTGTTGATGCTCTATTGTAATAGTAGTCCTCAACTGTGTATCCTCCGCTTTCTGTAGTAGTTAGGGATCCGCTTGGGATACCAAAACAGTTTATAAGAGCTCGTAAACCTCTCTCAGTACCTTTTGTTTTAAGTAGGTATGGTAGGTTATGGTAAATTCTCTTATAAGTCTCTTTTATAATACTATTACTTGGTGAAGGGTCATTTGAAGCAGTTACAAATGTATTAATATCTTCCGATCCTGTTGAGAACCATTGACCAGTGTATAAGTTAAGCAGATTATCGGTAGCAAAATTTGAAGAATATAGCTTAACACCAAAACTTTGGAGTGTCTTTTCAATTAACTCTTTAGATATTCCGTAGTCTAGTCTATTATCTGCATCGTACTTGTCTGTAATACCTTTTGCTGATATCCATAATTCGTCAAAATGTTGACCAATCATGTTTAAAAATAGACTGTAAGGTGCGTTGCTATCATCCTGTCTGATAAATTCAGGTACGGTATATTCGAGGTTACTCTCGTTTAATTCATCATATAGGGAAGCTGAAGCATATTCTGCTGCATACCAAGTTGTGGAGGCAGCGTCACTACTAGATACATTAATATAAGGTTTACCGCTACTTGCTTTCGGCCAAGCTTTACTGGAGCTTTCGTAAAACAAGTACCTCTCATACCCATCAAACTTAGAAACTACTCCTTTAATTAAATTATCATAATATAAATTACTGGAAGTAATTGCGTTAGATGCGTTAGATAATGCTGCTGCTTCTGCTCGTTCTCTTCTATACTGATCGTATAAATCTAGTTTATACTTAAAGTTTGCTAATCTTTCTTTAGCAGATGAGAAGTGTACGAAGTTTTCAAAATTAGTATAGTCTACACTTAATTCAACTCCCGTCTTTTCTACTTCTGAGAATATTCTGTTATATGAATTAGTAACAGGTAAGCTATATAGTTCATCGTAGTTTAAGTACTCTGTAGATACAGCAGAACTATCATCTAATTTAATATTAAAGTTGGCGGTTCTTAAAAAAGGTGTTGGCTCTTCTTCTGGTACATCCGGTGTAAAATTAAACGTAACTGTTACTGGGTCTGCTACTTCTTGATTGATGTTAATAGAGTCTCCTAAATTAACTAAATCAGGTAGAGGTCTGTATAGTTTTAAGTAGATGTACTCACCATCATCTATTACGTTTGTAATAGGAGTATAGTTACCTTCAGCGTGATCGATTCCGATTTTACCATAGTACGCTGCGTCTTTTACTGAGCTTATTAGTAGATCAATTGAGGATTGTGTACGGTCAGCTCCGATAGATTTTAACTTAACTTCTGTTCTATCGTATGATATTTCTTCTGATTTAAAATTTGAAAGTAGAGGTCTGAAGAAACTATATACCGCTCTAGCACCGTCTTTCAAAGGATCGGGAACAGAATTCAATAAAGGAGTAGGATCTATAATAACTGTGCTAGAAGTAGTATCTCTCTCTTCATTTAATTGCGATGGATCCTTAGGAGGGCTAGGAGGATTAACACCTACATTCACTCTAGTAGTACTTATAAACGCTCCTTGGTTATTGTATAGGGATGCTTCCGCAAAATCTTGTACAGGGTTAAACTGTGCAGATAACTCTACGGTGTTAACCTCACGCTGATCTCTTTGGGATAAACTTCCTTGACTAACTGCGTCTGATATAGAGAATGTAATACTAGCCATTTGTTGTTAATCCTGTAAGATTGGTGTTTATATCTGATAAGTCGAAGATAGCTTCATTTGCTTCTAGTAATTGTCTTCTTAGATCTGCAATCTCGTTCTGTAGGAGTGTGATGTTCGGATCCTCTCCTGCATCGTAGATCTCAGAGCTTCGTGTTACTAAGGTTTGGTGCGAGTTTTCACCAGTTGATGGAATTTCCAAATATAATTTATCATATAACCTAAAAAGCTCTTCTACCGTATCTGTATCTACTTGTTGCTCTTGTTCTGCAAAATACTTAAAAGAGTTATCAATACGGCGGTTGAATTCGTCTAAACGAACTGTACTGTTTTTTAAATCTACTTTACTACCCATTTCGTATTACTTTAAAAACTAGATTTTCATCAATAACATTCGTAGAGCCGTCTATTTCGGATTTGATTAACACTCTGTAATATCTCTCTGGTTCTAATCCTTCCATGTATATATCGAAATAATTACCTGTAGTGTTTCTGCTTATTTTAGTAAATGTAGTATCAAAATCGATAACCATCTCTTCGGTATTTTCATCTCTAAGTCCCCAGTAGGAAGCTGTAGGAAGATAGTAGTTAGTTAAATAAACAGAGCTTGTTGCAAATGTCCTAGTAGGGTATTTAGGTCTAACATGTAAGTTAAATCTCTGCTTACCTACATCTGTGTACTTTCCTCTATTGTTCTTAATTTTCATAACAATATTTGGATCACTTACTTCACTTAATGTAGAGTCAGTTTCGAAGTCGTCCCATTTCAGTTCTAAATGAGGAGGGTATATTGTATGTGAGTTGTTAGAGAAATACCTTAAGTATAGCTGACGGTCGGTTTGGAATTCTAAACTATCTTGTAACTTTACTAAGAATCCGGCGTTAGTGATCTCTCCATTATAATGAGCTTTAATACCTTCGGTAATGTTTATATTTGCATCATGAGTAGATACTACGGTGTGAGATTGAGTCATGTACGTAAAGTCGTAATTTCCTGATCCAGTGTACCATGTACCTCCTCCTATAGAAGAACCTGTGTAGGAAGCTGTAACATTATTTACTGTAGCCCAACTATAAGATCCTGTTGAGTCTATAAAATCCCATGATACACCGCTTGAGTTTCTTGGTGAATCGCCGTACTTACCGTTCCCGGCTGTCCATGTACCAGGAGTACTGGCATATATCGGAAATGCTTCTAATCTATAAGCAGTAGGTACTTCATTTGCGCTTGCTAACATTAGTCGCAAGGAGGCGCTGAAATCTGTTGCTGCTCTATTAGAGGAAGATATATAAGTATTTATAACTGAGTTTACTTCGGCAGTATCGAAAGCGATCACAGAGCGGTTAACATAGCGGTCACTACCTTTGTAATACGATGCTATCTCTAAGATTTCATCTCTACCGGTATTCATGTTAGAGTACTCTGAATATATAGTAGCGTCTTTTTCGGGGAATATTTTAAATACTGCCATGCTTTCTTGTTAAAAAGTTACGATTCTACCTTCTATATCTGTATCTGGGTATTTGATTTCAAAAATACACGGGTCATACGAAGGGTATACTATGTTATTCTTTGTAGCGCCTTTCACATCGTACCCGTACTCTGAGTAGTTGCCTCCAGCTTTATTAAATACTTCTACATTCTGTACAGTTTGTACACCTTTTACTTTATCAAGTAGAGTGTATATCTTAGATAAATTAATAGGTTGATTTATACTCAATTTAGTAATGTTTAAGTAGTCTTGGATCGCTTGTGTACATTTTGTTAAAACATCTTTAGCGGTTGCTGATGGGCGTAATACAATCTCATACCTAACTCCTATATTAACTACGAACGCGTCTTTTATGTTGATAGCGTCAGTAATTAATCTATACTGGGATAAATAAGTTTTTAAGTTTGTCTTTAATGTAGAAGAAGCTGTTGTAAGCTGCTTTTCACTATTGTACGAGAGTACGTACATTGATAGTGAGAGTGGGTTACTGTCCACAATACTGTCTCGTTGACTTTTAACACTGGTTAATTGATCCTGTGTAACAAATACTTTTGCAATAGAGCCGAATCGCGGAGGAAGAGTCAAAGCTCTAACTGTGTAATCTTCCTTAGTAACTGCTCTTAATTGTGAGTTAAATGCTTGGATTGAATTCTGTCTTAATTCTTCAATAGAATCTCCATCTTTACCTCCAGTTGCAGACTCTGGGTTGTTTACTGAGAATGTATCTTCGTATCCGGTTTGGATTGCAGTTCTTGTAGATGATATTACAGTTGTAAGTGAATCTGCTTGAACGTTTGATCCAACACCTCCTCCTACTAAGTACCTGATGGTCAGCTCTGATGATGGTGCTAAACCGTATGCTCCGGTATGCATAAAGTTAGAAGGATCATATGCAATATCGATCTTACTTACTCCGTTAACAGTACCTAGTCCTACATTAGTTGGGTCTGGGGTGATTACTGTATCATCATTTCCAGGTTGACCTGCTCCGAACTGTAACTGTAAAGCACCGGTTGACGTAAATCTAGTAACAAACCTACGGGGTACTTTCTGTATGTTAAGTGAATACGGAACTAAATTATTGTCTGAAGCTATGTTGGTTGTTTCTTCAAAAACACTATCTTGTGCTAAATAAGGTACTTCAGTCCAGGAATTTGCATCGTTATCAGTAATATCTAGAACCCCAATAATATTTGTATCGTTAATCTCAATTGTTTTAAACTTCTCGATACTGTCTATTGATACAGTAGTGGTTTTTATCTCTGCTGAGATAGCTTTTACTTGTTTTTTAAGTAAAAACTTTGTAATATTTCCTGCTGTTGTTTCGTATATTGATACTGTAGTTGGATCGTAAGATGATGAGAAGCTAAAATTAACTTTATCTTGAATTAAAAACTGAACCGGTGGGTTAGTAGCACTCTGTATTACTGCGTTATTATCTAATGTGATAGCGTAGTCATAATCTGGTACTGCGTTGGTACCCGCGTTTTTAGAAGGTACTTGTTGATATACATCCAACGTTACAATTGCTGCTGAGGTTGTTTTCGGAGTGTACCCCATCATGTATGCTAAACTGTATAGGTTCCCAGGTTCTTGAGCGTATTGAAGAAATGTTTCTTGTAGCTGTATATCTTGGTAGAAAGAGAGTATGTCTCCAACATAAGAAGCCATCTCTACAAACATCATGCCGGGTGATGTAGGTGAGAAGTCATTATACGTATCTGGAAAGTAGTTTTTAGCGTAGTCAATTAACTGTTGACGGAAATCGCTAAAAGTCTTATTTGAATATTGAATCTCTCTTTCTTGTGCCATTACTGTTCAAAGTTAATTGATATTTCATCTTCTATGTTAGTTTGTACTACAGAGTATTTTAATTCAAGATTGACTAAGTTGTTATCTGGTATAGCGTTGATCTCAAAAGAGCTTACTTTTACTCTAGGGAAATATAACTCCAGGTTTTTAGATATATTTAATTTCAGTTCCTGTATACCTTCTTCTGTTATTGCTTCAAATAGTAAATTTCGAAGACCGGCGCCGAAATTAGTATTAAATACTCGTTCGTTTTTACCTGTCAACATATAGTTAATCAAATTAGCTCGGATCGCTTCTTTAGAGGTATACGTAGAATTAAAAACAGCCCTACCCGAAAAAGGTAGAGCTACTCCTACAGCTTTCCTTGGCTGTAGATCTAAGGGGTTAATTCTTTGAACCTTGTACGCCATTATACGCTAAACTTTTCTTTCTGTTTTCTATCTGCCTCATTAACAATAGCAGCTGCTTTGCTCACAAATCCTAACTGGGATAAGTCTAAACCTATTTTTGGTGCTGATGCTATAGCTGCTTCTACTGCTCTAGGGTCATCGGAAACTGGTTTTACTGATCTACCTTGAGGTGCAAATGCTGCTCTATTAAAACTTTGAGCCATATCTGCTCTAAAATCTCCTCCTAGATTTCTGTAATCTTCAGAAGTCATAGAGGTCCTGGTTTCATTAAGAGCGTCTAACATAGCGTTACCAGTAGGCTTGTAAGTAGGTGTACTTACTTGCTCTTGTACTGGTTGCTGTATTCCGGAGAGTTCTTCTCTAATAGCCTCTCTTACTGCTTCCTTAATAATATTCTTAAAATCAGATGCTTTCATAATTATAAATAGATTTAGCCTAAATATGTGTCGATTCTATGTTTAAGTTCTTCGATAAGTATTTCTGCGTCTGCGCTATAAGATAAAGGTCCTTGTATTGCTACTACTCCGTTTGCATCAATTCCTACTGCGTATCTTTGCTTAAGCGTATTTGTGCTCTCTTTAACTCGTATTTCAATCTTATATCCTCTATAGGTAACCTCTCTACTTGCAAACGTTCCGCCGCTAATAGGTGTTAGTGCTGATGCTATACTCTTAGATAGAGGGTTATCGGAATCCGCTAAGTCCTGTATACACTTACGGAGTAACTCATCAACTACTCGAATAAACGCATCTACTACGTTTACATTAGCAACAACAAATGTTATAGATTTAGCTGCAGCGCAGGTTGATTTATCTAGAGCTTCAATTCGAGGTTCGTACTTAATTATTAAACGATCAGCTGTTCCTATAATTTTATTAAGTAGGGCAGCAATACCTGCAGTGAAAGGAGTTGCTGCAGCAGCAGCGACTGCTGGTCCTGAGGCTATTATAACTCTTTTCAATATATCTACAATTCTACTCAGTACGTTTAGCAAAGCACTTGTTATATTCACTATTGTTTGAAACTCAGTTAATTTATTTTTTACTTGGTTTACTATTCTTGCAAGATTTTGTACTCTATTAATTATCTTTTGAGATATTTCAGGAGATGGACATTGAATTAAATTAAGTACTTCTTCTCTAATTAGATCTAGAATAGGTTCAGTGATACTAGCAATACCTTGTTCAAGATAGTAATTATTTACTTCTGTGGTCTCCTGTGAGGTAAGTTCTTGTAGAGGAGTTCCAAAAACTCCCGGTCTATCGGTGCGAAGATATCTAGCAGTGTTCGGGTGTATTTGTATTCCTGCAATCGGGCTTAGCCATTGAACAGTTTCTTGAAGTTCTTTATCTTCTAATTGCCCTAATCCTTTAATAAAAATCTTCAGTAAATTTGGAGGGTATCCGCTTTTTAATAATACAGAAGAAATAGCTTCAAGAGGTTCGGAATCTGTTAACTTCTCGAGGAATTCTTCGTTCAGGTAGTCACAAGGGTAAAATCCTTCTAGCCCATACCCTGCTAAAGTGTTTGCTACTTCGTCACAAGATAATCTCTTTAATTTGATAATTTCTTGAACAATTCGTTGATTAAGTAGTTGGATTAAACTCCTACCATCACAAGGCTGTACTTTTTGTAATTCTTCTAGTAATGTAGGCATGATTAACTTAAATAAACGGTTTTAGATAATAAAGACTCTTTTAATTTTTGATTACCGTTGTCTATTCTACCTTTTAAGTGATCTTTTAATTCATCTACTGTATCAGTACCAACGTTTAAGCTATTTACTACATCTGATAAAGTCTCTGTTAGTGCTGCTAACCTACTGTATAAATTTTCTAACTCAGTGATTAATTGATCTCCTTTTATTGCAGGATTTCTTGCTGCTGCTGTGAGTAGAACGGTAGGTGCTGCAAGATTGATAGTGTTTACAGCATCTAAATGCACTTGAAATCCTAATAATCCTACGTGCTGTTGAGCGGATAAAAGTATATGTTCTTTACGAGCATTTAAATATAATCTATCACTATTAAAGAGTATTTGGTTACCTGTATAGGAATTAGAACCGGATGGTAGGGTTAATGTTCCGTAACTTGTGAGTCCCTCTCTTTTCCATTCGTGCGGAGCTTGTAAATTTACTTTCTGGTTCTGAAGTAAGTATATAGATGAGGCATCTGTGTTTATGTTTTCAGTAACGTAATTTGTAGCATCTCCTGTTGTGGTTATACCGCTAACGATAGTGACTGTTGATTGGTGTCTTTTTTCTTGTCTACTTATCCAGGGAGTTAACGGTGTCTTAGATCCATCGGACTGTTCCTGTACTAGATTTTCTGAGAATCTTATGCTCTGCCCTTTTCTACCTTCTATAATAACGTCTCCTGGGAATGGGTATAGAGCGTTATTGTCTACTGTTTCTTCCCAACCGTCTTTAAGTTGATTAAGATAGTTACCTATACTCGAACGACCGCCTTGAGGATTGTTCCATATGTTTAATGCAGGTAAGTAATAGTCGCCGGAGACGCTCTTTAGGTCACCTCCGGGTTTAGGTCCGGGAATTAATAGTACAACTTCTCCTACTACAGGTATAGTTTTGAAACTTTGGTAAAACGGATAAGCAACTCCGTCTTCACGACCTATGCTTGATCCAATAGCACGGTAGCGAACTCCGCCGGTGTCTAGTGTAGTATCAGAAAAACAATTAGCTGTAACTTGTGCCCAGTTGTTAGTTAAGCTACCTTGGGATGTTGTAGTTACCGGAGCTCCGAATAGACCACCTATACCTGTTGAACCGTATCTAGTTTCTGTTGACATTAATCTTCTTTCTTAGGCTCCTCTACTTCTTCTTCCATTTGCTCTAAGATCTGAGCAAGTTCATCAGCACCTAATTCAAAACCTGCGGCGTCGCCGTTCTTAGATGCATTTTCCATACGCTGTACTACTGCAAGCATATCGATCAGATGTTTATCGTTCTTAACACCGATTTCTAAGTAGTTAGCAATCATAGGAACAACAAGAGTAGCGTCTCCTATATTTTCAATAAGAGGTTTAAGTTCTCCGATAAGAGTGTTGATCTGCTTTTCTTTCTTTTTAGAATTAGTGTAGATCTCCTCTAGTACGTCGGAGAAAGACTTTTCCTTAAAGAGTGTTTTATCTAACCCCATACCTTTTCTTTTATAAATAGAATCAGTACTTTTTTAGGTCGATTAATCCTTTTTCGTAATAATCGTTGTAAAGATCGTAAAACTCTTCTTTAAGTATATTAATAACTTTAGTGAGATACGGAGTCTCAGTACCTGTCATTTCTCGTATATAAATGTAAAGTGCTTTCTTTTTAAAGATTTCTAGATCATAACGTTTTTCGAATAACGTTAAGACTGCGTCAGCTATTTGAATATCTGCTTCTTTCTGGAAGAGTTCATCGAGCTTTTTATACATCTGTTGAACGTAGAGGTCAAAGAATTCTTTAAGTTTTATTGCGTTTGGGTGTACTTCTGGAGTGTTTAAGTCGTAGCTACCTTCCCAAGCATCCATAGAAGTCTGTTGCTTAACCCTCTTGTAGTTCTTATTGTTGTAGTTTATAAGGTGACGTTTAACAATGGTACCGAAATAGGAAAACGCTTTTGCTCCTCTAGTTGGATCGAACATATGTAACTTTTCCTCTACTAACAAGGAAACGACCTCAAGTTTTAAATCCTCGAGATCGTCTACATCTG
>Ga0222719_10005127_pt1 | contig 11361 bp, 1 predicted proteins | sample C33_34DmetaG_FD_165039 | JGI IMG/M metagenome (GOLD analysis project Ga0222719, IMG submission 165039) | Estuarine water microbial communities from San Francisco Bay, California, United States - C33_34D | ecosystem: Environmental > Aquatic > Marine > Unclassified | place: USA: California...
ATTAAATTTAAATAAAAAGTTATATTATATTCATAATAATAAGTATGAAATTCTAAATTACTATCATCAATAGTATATTTACTATTATCTATATCTATATTACTTATTATTACTAAACTATTTGTTAAATTTAAATCACTTAAATTAAATTTATCATAAATATTTATAATTTCATTAATTTCATTTAAATATATATTGCTATCAAAATTTAAACTATTTAAAGCAAATAGATACCTTTGATCATTAATATTTAAAGTATAATTATTTATATTATCTTCAATTTTTAAATCAAAACTTATTACATAATTATAATAGTAAGTATGAAATTCTAAATTACTATTATCAATAGTATATTTACTATAATCTGAATCTATATTACTTAATATTACTAAACTATTTGTTAAACCTAAATTTGATAAATTTAAAATATCATAAATATTTATTATTTGATTTTCATTTTCTAAAATAATATTGCTATTAAAATTTAAACTTTCTAAAGCAAATTCATATCGTCTATCATAAATATTTAAAGTATATTCTTTACTTTCAGTAACAAAATGTAAATCAAAACTTATTACATATTCATAATAATAATTTATAAATTTTAAATTACTATTATTTACTATAGAATAATAATCACTTTCTATTATATCATTTATACTTATTAAATCATTTGTTAAACCTAAATTACTTAAATTAAATCTATCATAAATATTTATTATTTCATTTTCATTTTCTAAAATAATATTGCTATTAAAATCTAAACTTTCTAAAGCTAAATTATATCGTCTATCATTAATATTTAAATTATAATTTTTTATATTATTTTCAATTTTTAAATCAAAAGTTATTACATATTTATAATAGTAAGTATGAAATTCTAAATTACTATCATCAATAATATATTTACTATTATCTGAATCTATATTACTTATTATTACTAAACTATTTGTTAAACCTAAATTACTTAAATCAAATCTATCATAAATATTTATAGTTTCTTCATTTTCTAAATATATATTGCTATCAAAATTTAAACTATTTAAAGCTAATTCATACCTTTCATCATTAATATTTAAACTATATTCTTTACTTTCAGTAATAAAATATAAATCAAAACTTATTACATATTTATAATAATAATTTTCAAATATTAAATTACTATTATTAATAGTATATTTAGTATTATCTGAATCTATATTACTTATTATTACTAAACTATTTGTTAAACCTAAATTACTTAAATCAAATCTATCATAAATATTTACTTCTTCATTAATTTCATTTAAATATATATTGCTATCAAAATTTAAACTATCTAAAGCAAATTCATATCTTTGATCTTTAATATTTAAATTTAATTTGTTTATTTCATCAAATAATAATAAATCTAAATTTATTTCATATTCATAATAATATTTTTTAAAATTAATATTTGAATTATATATTATATCATAATAATTTTTTTTTTCAATATTACTAAAAACAATTTGATCTTTAGTAAATCTAAAAGTATAAAAATTTAAATAATTATAAATATTTAAATTATTATTATTATCTGATATTATAAAAGTATTTAAATTATTATATATTAAATTAAATCTTCTATCAGTAACATTTAAACTTAAACTATTTAAATTAGAATAGTTATTGATTATTTTTATTGAAATATCATAATTTAATAAAGTATAATTTTTATTAAAAATAATATTATTTGATTCTATTTTATAATAATCAGAATGACTAATATACTTAAAATCAAAATCTTTATCAACTAATGTTAAATCTAAATAATTTAAAATATTAAAATTCGAATTATTATTATTTAAAGTTATATTACAGTTTTCTTTTATTTTTATTAAATTTAAATTACTTTTTTCAATTGATGAATTTTCTATTTCTATTATTAATTTTAACTTTTCATTATATTCAATATAATTATAAAGATTATTTATGATTCTATTTATTCCACTTTCATTTTCAATATTATTAAAAATTAAATTATTATTTTTAATTGATATTTTTTTTAAAGGTTTTTCATTAATATTTAATCTAAATATATCACTTTTATAATATGTATTATCTATATTATTATAATCATAATATTCATTTTCAATAATACTAATATCTATACTATAATTAAATTCTTCTTTTTTAAATTGTTCATAAATTATAAATATTTCATTATCTAATACTTTATTTAAATTTGAATTTAAATATATATTATTATTATAATATATATTTTTATTACTTTTTATTATTATTTTAACATTACTCGACACTATATTAGTATTATTATTATATTCAAAATAATTCAATAAATTTATATTTGAATTATTATTATCAATATTTATTGAATAATAAAGTTGTTTTGGTCTTATATATTTGATTAATTTTGTTTTTTTTTTTAAATAATAAATTATTTCTTTTGATTTATTAAATTTTACATTTATATTATCCATAATTTATAATTATTTATTAAAATAATATATATTATTTATTTAAATTTAATCACTTGATATAATATTATATGTATCATCTAAACTTATTGTTATTTCATTTATAAATTCAATAATTAAATAATAATTTACTTTTATTTCATAATAATCACAATAATATAAAACATTAATTGGTAAATAATAATATATTTTATTATTATCTATATTTGATATAAATTTATCATTTATTTTATTATAATCATCTAAACCATCATTATTTTCATCTATTTTTAAAATATTACAATCAATATTATGACCTTTTAAAATTAAATTATTATTTAAATAAATATTTAATTCTTCTAAATCATTTTCTAAAGAAGAACTTATTTCTATATCTAAATTTATTATTTCTGAATTTTTAATTTCATTTAATAATATATCATATCTTAAATCATATCCTCTTAATATTTTAATATTACTATATTCTAATATTGATAAATTTATATTAAAAGTAAATTCTTTATTAATATAAGTATTCAAATAATTTTCTTTTAAATTTAAAATTTCATTATTAAATATAAAATATTCTGAATTTGTTGAAAAATTAATAATATTTCCTTTTTTATTAATATTATTTAAATATATTGTAGATATATTACTAATATCAGTTATATATATTAAATTATTTAAATTAGATTCAATTTCATTTAATAATAAATCATATCTTTTATCATTAAAAGATAATGTTAATATAAATATTTCATCAGATTCAGATTCAGATTCATATTTAAAAGTTAAATCAAAATTAAAATAATCATATATATAAACACCAGTAAAATCAAATTTTATTATATCATTATCAATAAAAGATATATTTATATTACTATAATCATATATTAATTCAATATTATAATAATTATAATTATATATATTAATATTATATAGATATATATTACAAGTTATATTATTATTATTTATTAATATTGATATATCAGATAATAATAATATTTCATTTATTATATCAATATTAATAAATGATATATTTTCAAAATTTTCATTATTATCAAATTTAATTTTAATGTTTATATTACTAATATTTTTATTTTTAATAAATTCTATTTTATCCTCTTTTATAGTATAATTATCAGAAATTTCATATTCTATATTTATATTATCTAATATTATGTTATTAGATAATAAATTTAATTGATTTATTTTTTCTTTAATATTATAATTTTCATAATTATCATTATTAATTACAATCAGATCACGGTCATTTAAATAATTCTCAATTTTTTGTCTTAATAAGTTATATCTTTTATCAATAATAGATAAATTTATATTACTATTATTATCATAATTATCTATAATTATATCAATTGTAATATTATGTGTATATTCATAATTATTATTAAAATATATATTTGATTCTATTATATTATAATAATATGAATTTGGTAATATATTATTAAAACTTATTAAACTTATTGGTATATTTAATTCATTATTTAAATTACTAAATACATTAAATAAATTTATAATATCTTTTTCGTTTGTAATATTTATATTACTATTAAATACTAAATTTTCAAAAACTAAATTATACCTTTTATCTATTATATTCAATTCTATTAAATATATATTACTATTCAAATCTATATCAATATAATCAAAATTTATTATATAATTTAATTCAATTTCATGTTTATATAAATACTTATTATTAAATTCTATATTTGAATTTTCTATTATTACATAATAAAATGGATTTTCTTCTATATTACTATAAATTATTTGATTTTTATTTAAATTTAAATTATTAAAATTAAAATCATCATAAATATTAATTATACTTTTATTTAAATTTAAATTTAAATCTAAATTTAATAATAATGTATATCTTAAATCATATATTATTAATTTAAAATCTTTATTTTTATTTTCAATATTAACATTTAAATCTATTAAATTTGAATAAATACTATATTCTGATATATTATATAAATTTAATTTATTATTTTCAATTTTAATATAATCATTTTGATTTAATATAAAATTAAAATCATTAAAATCAAATCCTAATAAAGAATCACTTAAATTATATAAATTATAACTAAAATTATCATTTATTATATAAGTTGTAAATCTTATATTAAAAATTGTATCTAATAATATATCATATTTTATATCATTAAATTTAAAATTTAAATCAAAATTACAATTTATATTACATAATAATATATTTATATTTAATTCAAATTCTTTTTCATAAAATATATTTGAATTAAATTCAAAATAATAATTATCTGATTTTAATAATTTATATTCTTTTTCACTATTTAAATTATATATTATTGGAATTGGATTAATTTCATAATATATTAATCCAAATTGTTCTATAATATCAAATACATCTGTTAAATAATATTTATTTTCATTATTTATTAAATTAATAATTGTTTTATTTTTATCTTTTAAGAAATCATTTAATAAATCAAAACGTATATCTTTAAAAATAAAATTATAAGAATTATTTAATGATAATTCATCATTATAATAGCTTAAATTAATAGTAATTCTATCATTCCATATTCCAGAATATTGATCAGGATAAATTGCTATTTTATTACCTGTTATTTCGTTATATATTGTATATATATAACCGTCTATTTCTATATTTTTTTCATTATTTACCAATGTATTTAATTCAATATTTTCAAAAATATCAGATGGAAATAATAATTCTAAATAATTATTTAATATATTTAAAAAATCAATATCTATATTATCCTTATGTATAATAATGAAATTATTGTTTTCAATATAAGAATTGAATATATATACAATTCTTAAATCAATTATATTTAATTTTATTATATTATTATATGCATCATTATAAGTTGATAAATAATCATCATTAAATCTATAAGTTAAATTTAAATTTAATATAAAATTCCCAATATAATTTATATTTTCAAAATTTAATTTTTTTTCATTATCTAAACTAATATCAGAATAACCTATAATATTTATATCATAATTTATATTTGTATTATAATTTAATAATCTATTTATATTATCATTGATATTATATATTGTTTCATAAAATATTATAGTTATTTCTTCATTAACTAATGAATTTGATAATAAATTTAAACGTGAATCTTTTATATTAATATTTAATAAATGATTATTATTATTATAATCTGATATTGTTATATCATTAATATAAAAATTTATATCATAACTATATTCATTTTTAATAAAATTAATTGGATAATTATATATATAATTTATTTCTGGTTTTATATAAAATTCATTTAATGAAAATATATTTTTTTTTATTTTTATAAAATAATTATTTGATGTTGTTTCATTTTTTATTAAATTTGAAATAATATCAATATTATCACTATTTATTTGAAAATTACCATTATTATTTTCATTTATATTTGATAATAAAATATTTGATAAATCTGTATTTAATAATTCTACACCTATTATAGGTCTATTTATACTAATTATATTCCAATTATATAAATCTATATATCTATATAAATTACTTGTTAAATCTGTTATTTCATATTCTAATAATATATTTAATGATGTTAATAAATTTAAATTTAATATTTTATTCAAATTTATAAAACTTTTTTCTTTTTCTAAAACATAATCTTTATCTAAATCAATTAAATTTAATAATTTACTATAATTTTTATCAAAAATATTTAAAATATTACTATTTATTAATCTAATATTTTCATTATCTAATATATTAAAATTTATTATATTATAATAATGATATTTATTTAAATTTAAATTTAATATATTTGATTCTATATTATATAAATCTAAATTTGTATTTAAACTATATTTAAAATTTAAATTACTATTAAATAAATCATTAAAATCTAAAAATGATTCATATAAATTTATAAATTTATCATAATTAAATCTTTCATCTTCTACATTTAATTTTAAATTAAATTCTTCTATGGAATCTTCTAAAATATTAAATTTTATTTCAATATTATTTTCTATTAAATTATTTTCAATTGATATAACTACCATTATTAATTATTTAACACTATTAAATATTATAATCTAATAATATACTACTTTCATCAATTGTATTTCCTTTTAATATATCATTTAAAATATTTAATAAATTTATACTATTTTCATTAATTATAATAGTATTAGTATAACTATTAATTTCATCACTTAATATTGAATATCTTAAATCTCTAATATTAAGTTTCATATTTATATCATCATTAAATATTGATATTATATTTATATTTATATTAAAATTTTTATAAATATAATTATTATATATTAATGATAATTCTTGTATATCTATATTTGATATATAATTTATATTTTCAGAATTTAATGTTAATATAATTTCATTATTAAAAGAAACATTAGAATCATATTCTATTTCTTTTATTATTATTTTATTATATTTATAATTATTTTTATATTTTATTATATTATTTAATAAATTTAAATTTGAACCATCTGTAAATTCTAAATTACTATTTATTAAATTATATCTTATATCTTTCACATATATACCTATATTATTTTCAAATATATATTCATTATTATTTATATAAATATTACTATTATTTTCAAATAATATTATATTATCTAAATTTAATTTAAAAACTATACCTATATTTATTATAAATAAATTATGTGTATAATCATTTAAATAAATTATTGGTATATTTCTTATATTTATATTACTATCATTATATATTATACTTAAATCTATATTACTTTTTATATAATCATTATCATTTTTATCAAAACTTAATATATTATAATTTATATCTATTATTTTATCTAAATTACTATTTATTAAATAATAATTCTCTTTTATTCCATTATTTTCTAATAAATTTATAAATAAATCATTAAATAAATTCAATCCATTATTATTAAATGATAATGGATTATTATTTGAATAAATATAATATGTTCCTTTTTCATTATTAAAAATATCTATTTTATTCAATCTTATATCATATATTGATATAGTATTTGATCCTATAAATTCATCTCCAAAATCTATATTTAAATTTAAAATTATATTTAAATAACTATAATTTTCATTTATTTTTAAAACATTTTCATTTATTAATAGATTTATATTTGATAATTTATCAATATTTGAATAATAATTATCTTTTTTGAAATTATAATTTATATTTAATATATTGTGTCCTTTAAATATATTTTCATTATTAATTACTTTATTATCATTATCTAATTCTAATTTTAAATGATTTATCAAATCCAAATTACTTAAATTATTATTAATTATAATTGAATACAAATTTAAATTATTTATATAATTTTCAAATAAATTATAACGTTTATCATTAAATTTAAATAAAATATTACTATTATAATCTAAATAATCTAATCTTAAAATTACATTAAATTCTTTTTCTATATAAATATTATCAAATAATAAAGTATTATTTATAAAATTTATATTTGAAAGTATTTCTAAATATGAAAAATTTATATAACTTAAAATTATTCCATTTTCAAGTAAATCATATTTATTATCAATTATATTTGATGATAAATTTAAAACATAATCACTTGATAATATATCTATATTACTATTATATGATAATATATTTATTATATTATTCACAAATAATAATCCGTTTCTACTATCATTAAAATATATTAATTTTTCCAAACTTTTATTTTTTTCATAATTATTATATAAATTTATATAATAAATTTCACTATCTATTATATAATAAATTTGTTTAAAATCACTTATACCTAATATTTTTAAATTTTCAAATCTAACTAATGTATTTTGTATATCATTATCATCTAAATTTATTTTTTTTATTTTATCATACATAAATAAATATAAATTATTATCAATTAAAATTACATCATATATAATATCATCATCATCATCCTCATCATCAAATAAATTTGTAATTAATTCTTGATTATAATTATATTTTATTATTTTATTATCATATATTAAATATAAAAAATTATTATATTTTATTAATTTTTTAAAATCATTAATAATACTTATATCAATTGTAATATTTGATAATAATAATTCATTATCTAAATTAAATTTATAAATACAATTTGTTTGAGTACTTTGTATTAAATATATATTATTATCAATTAATATACCATCACTTATATATATTATCTGATTTTCCTCAGAATATATTTCGATTTTTCTAATTCTATATGATATTAAATTAAATTCTATTAAATATCGACTATTATATGGTAATATATATAATTTTTCACCATTATTATCAAATATATATTTTATTGAATATTTTATTGAATTTCCAATTTCATTATCAAAATATATTATATCTTTAATTCTATCTGTAATTGTATTAAATATACATATTTTAACTGTATTTATTAAATAAATATTATTATTTATTGATTTTATTAATTTTAAATTATTACTAATATCAATATCAATATTTTTTAAATTTTTATTATATATATTATATATATATAATTTTTCACTATTTATTAAATAAATATTATTATTATATTCTAATATTCCATCATTTATATTTGTATTAATATTACATTCTAAATTAAATTCTATATTATTATTTAAATTACTATAACTATAATTATATAAATTTATATTAATAATTATTTGAGTATCATTATAATAATTAAAAAATATACTTTCATTTTTTAAATTTAAATTAAAATATTCAGTATTTATACTTTTTATTATATATTTAAAATTAAATAATTCTTTATTTATATTTTCATCTACTAATAACAAATTACTAAAATTAAATTCTTTTTTATCATCTGTTATAAAATTATTAGTATTTAAAGTAAAATCTAATACATTATTAGTAATATAAAAAGTTAATCTACTATTTATTTTATTTAAAAAAATTGCTCTAATATTTATAATATATTCTATATCATATATATAATCAAATTTATCAATAAATAAATTACTATTATTTAATAATCTAACATTTTCATTATTATTTTCAATATTATAATCTAAGTATTCATAATATTCAAAATTATAATATTCATTTAAATTTATATTACTATCATTATCTATAATTAAATAAATATTACTATCACCACTTAAATTTATATTTGGTATTAAATTTGAATTTTCTTCATGTATATTAAAAGTTAAATTTAAATTATATGAATTATCTATTTCTAAATAAATTAAAATATTTATATTATATGTTATAGATCTCCATTCTGGCCTTATTATTAAATTATAATCTATTATATCATATGCATTTTGATTATTATATAAAAATAATGCTGATTCTGGTTTAATTGATAAATTACTATATATAATATTACAATTATAATCATTATCAATTATAAAATCATTTAAATTACAAGTTATAATATTATCATCAAATGTATTTATATTTATTATTTTTTTACTTGAAAAATTTATTAATGCTAAATCATATCTATAATCTTTTATTTTTAAACTATAATTATTTAATAAATTATTCAAAAAATATAAATTAAAATTTATATAATAAGTATTTACACTAAAACTATTTGTAAAAGTTATTTTATTATTATTTTCATGTATTATATATTTTTTTATATTTAAATTAAAATTGCTAAATTTTATTTCATTTGAATTTAAATTTAAATTACTTAAATTAAAATTATCAAAAATATTTATTTCTTCATTTATATTATTTAAATTTATATTACTTATAAATTCTAAATTACTTAATAATATATTATCACGTCTATCATAAATATTTAAATTATAATTTTTAATTTTATCTGATAATAATAAATTAAAATTTATTTCATATTTATAAAAATAATTTTTATTAAATATTAAATTACTATTATTTACTATAGAATAATAATCACTTTCTATTATATCATTTATACTTATTAAATCATTTGTTAAACCTAAATTACTTAAATCAAATCTATCATAAATATTTATTATTTCATTTTCTAAAATAATATTGCTATTAAAATCTAAACTTTCTAAAGCTAAATTATATCGTCTATCATTAATATTTAAATTATAATTTTTTATATTATTTTCAATTTTTAAATCAAAATTTATTACATAATTATAATAATAACTATGAAATATTAAATTACTATTATCAATACTATATTTACTATTATCTGAATATATATTACTTATTATTACTAAACTATTTGTTAAACCTAAATCACTTAAATCAAATTTATTATATATATTTATAGTTTCTTCATTTTCTAAATATATATTGCTATCTAAATTTAAACTTTCTAAAGCTAATTCGTATCGTCTATCATTAATATTTAAACTATAATTTTTTATATTATTTTCAATTTTTAAATCAAAACTTATTACATATTCATAATAATAACTATGAAATTCTAAATTACTATTATCAATACTATATTTACTATTATTTATATCTACATTACTTATTATTACTAAACTATTTGTTAAACCTAAATTACTTAAATCAAATCTATCATAAATATTTATTATTTCATTTTCATTTTCTAAAATAATATTGCTATTAAAATCTAAACTTTCTAAAGCTAAATTATATCGTCTATCATTAATATTTAAAGTATAATTTTTTTCATATTTAAATAAATATAAACTAAAATTTATTACATATTCATAATTATAATTTTCAAATATTAAATTACTATTATCTATTATATATTTATCATTATCAACTGTAATATTACTTAATATTAAATTATTTCTGAAATAATTTTCTTCACTTTCTAATAATGTTAATAAATCTAAATTATTATTATTTATTATAATATAATTACTATCAAATATAATATTTGATAAATATATTTCTGAATATTTTTCTCTATTATCTAAATATTTTATTGTTATTATATTACT
>Ga0222719_10005128_pt1 | contig 11360 bp, 19 predicted proteins | sample C33_34DmetaG_FD_165039 | JGI IMG/M metagenome (GOLD analysis project Ga0222719, IMG submission 165039) | Estuarine water microbial communities from San Francisco Bay, California, United States - C33_34D | ecosystem: Environmental > Aquatic > Marine > Unclassified | place: USA: California...
AAAACTAGAAAAAAATTTACGGGGTGCCAAGTATATAAAATGTACCTTTTCTTTTGATTTCTACCCCCCCTACCAAACACGGGGGTGTATATGCACAAGTTAAGATAAAAAACACGACAAGAAAGGATAAACAATGAGCGAAGTTAAACAAATTATGTGTGATGACTGTGGCTTTGGCTGTGTCTGCATCACTAGTTAATACCTAGAGTCCATTAGTAATAGTGGGCTCAATGGTGTTAATGGATAACACTAAAAAAGGATAAACAATGACTAAGAAACTAACAGACTTTATCTGGACGTATCTTATACCAATGTCAATATGTGATTTGATTATTACATATTACAAAAAGAAACATAACGACCCAGATATATATCTAAATACGAGAAGAAAACTAAGAAAGGATATCTAATGGATATGCAATTAATACAAGCAATTGTGATTACTGCTGTGTCAGTGTTCATGATTGTACAGTTACTAAACAACATAGTTCCTAAGTGGAAAAAATATGTTGGACTAACTAACGACTAAGAAAGGAGAACGTATGTTCCCATTATACGTAGGACTAGTAGGGCTAAGTGTCTTACTAGTTTTATTAAGAGCCATGAAGAAAGAACCATACAATGGCAAAAGATAAATGTGCATGTACTCCAGTGCATGTATGCAAACTATCAAGGAGGTAAGAAATGAAACCGTGTGCAATATGTGGTAAGCCATTTCATTACATAATGGTTCCTGCTTGTCAGGAATGTTGTAGAAAGGAGAGCGTATGATGCCCTTTAACACGTGGCAAATATGTGTGACGATGCTACATATCACTAACGAACTAGGTGATGCAGTTGATTGTGAATGCTATGACCATTCAGGTATAGCAATATTCCAAGAAAGCTAGTAGGTAGATAATGCCCATGGGAAACTGTGGGCATTGACCTATCTATTACGGATGGGAGCGAAAGATAAGGTATTAACACAAGGTTAGTACTAAAAGAAGGAGATTATATGTTGTGTGAAATATGCGGTACAGTTTTTGACTTTACCGACAAACATGAAACCATGTGCTACAAATGCGAATGGTTATCGAGTACGCCTTTACAAAGAGCAGTTATCTTTACAAAGGAGACAAATACTATGATGTATCACTTAACACAAAGTTAGGTGGAAATATAAGGAGGTAACGAATGTTACAGCTTGTTAGATTATCTAATAGGAGATTTAGGAAGATTCTGTCTTACCTAGATAAGAATCCCGACTTAATCGGGGAAATGGAGGGAATGAATTACGCTGATGTTCTACATGCAGTGGATGACATTCTCAGAGTAAAGGAGGCCAACATTGGCTAATCGAAAAGGAGTCATAGACTCCAACGTAAAAGCCTCTAAGACCTACTCAATAGATGAGTTCATGGGAGCTTATCTAAGAGGGGAATTAGAGTTGAAGCCAGATGGCAAAGTCAAAGCTAAAGCACTTAGCGGAGGCAAAGCCAAATGGATACTAGTACCAGTTAGGTTAGCTGATATTCCAAGTGACATGGATATATCAGACTGCTATAAGTGGTTCGACCACCAAGACAAGAAAGGTAAGAAGTACCATGTCTTTGGTCTAAAGCCGCACGAGTGGAAGAAACGAGGTTACCAAGGTAAGCTTGTCAAACGCTATGTGGCAGATATTGAGAACGAATTATCTCAATCAGAGAAGGAGTCAGAAGACTTCGATTCTCAGTTCGAGCAGACAATGCTTGAATGGACAGCAGGTGATGACAGACGTTAGGTACAAAAGTACTTGACCTTTGTATTGATGCCTGTTATCGTTATAACTATATATCAATACATAACAGTGTTATTAGTAGCAATACAGTAGCACAGGGAAGGAGAAACAATAATGTTTTGGACAATCAATTCCATTACAGAAGCTAAGGAACAATTTCCAACACTCTCATCATTATGGGATGAAACTATGTCTGGTAATAGTCTCGGTAATATGACCGATGCTGATATCAACTGGGATTATCTCTATGAGAAAGTTACAGGAAATAGCTTTAGCGTGCAGCCAGACTACAGGATTCCTGCAGAAGAACGCACGGAAGACAATCGTAGAGACTATAGCCAATGGTCTGTATCGAAAATCTATATCATACCTCATAAATCTATGACGGCTATGAATAGAATATGTAGTTGTCAGAATTCTAGGTTCGAGAACGAAGACCCTAGTCCTTTGACAGGTAGGACTGCACATCACGACCATGATGAAGTTCACAGACTTCATAATGTGTTTGCAAATATGAATGAAGACCGTCAAGTACCAGCAAATGCTTGGAACCAAAATGGTTCGGTCGGTAATGAATATTATCTGCAGGGTATTATCAGAAGAAATCTTAGACAGTACACTGATAGATTCGCAGGTGGCAGACAGTTCAAGATGAGTAGTAAACATAAATACTACAAATCTGAAGCAGAAAGAGTTGTAGGTAGCAATCTACACTATGTTATATTCATCCACGCAGATGAGGATGGCGTAGACAGATGCTGGACAGCTTCTTATCTCATACCATATCAAGAACCTGGTAGTAGGGAAACTAAAATTTCCCATCAGGTTGCATACAATCTGAATGAGACCACGACTCCATTCTATGGATACATGGACCAATTCAGCTGGGATATGTATGAGAAAGTAATATATAAGAATACTGACCGTAGCAGTGTGAGGCAATACAAGGAATGCAAGTCTTGTGGACAACATGTCAACAAGAACAACTGCGTCTTTGCAATTGACATGGGTTCAGACCGTAGTAGATATTCTATCTGCTTCTTGTGTGTACCAACACAGACTGCTGGATACGACCCTAATACGAAAGCGTTTGTTAGGTATCCTAATATGGTATCTAATAACGAGAGTAGAATGAGAGACTTCCTACGTCATAGGATGCTTGATTCAGATACAGGAGCAATAATTGGTAAATATACCATGACACTTGTTCCGTTCTTTAGAAACATACCTAATACTAGGAACTCATCAGGATATGCTTGGGATGACGTATCGTCTAGTCATCCAGATTGGATGCGTAATAATGGTATACCAAGTATCATTCATCCTAGTCTGGAAGCTAGGAAGTATCTTACATGGGCGAGTACAGAAAGTGTATTCACACCAGAAGAAGGTGCATATGAATCCATAGGACATGTAGGTAATACATTCGACTGGTTCGGGATAGACAACGGAGACGTTGAAAGTCTCATGGCTTGGGATGGGCTTACTGATGGCGGTATAAACATATACCAAGGCTATGAGGAGAATGAGCTCAGTGAATCAGAGTACGAGCGTGGTCAAGTTACTGAGACCGATTGGTACGCTATTAGTAATCACAATAATATTGAGTACTACGATGGTGATGCAAACTCACTGTACGACTACTCAATGTTCCTAAGCATATATGACCCTACTCAGTGGGATGACTATATGAATGCTAATAGCTACAGAGGTAGTACAGCTAGACCAAGCGTAAGACAAGTGGTCAGAATAGATAGAGCTCCAATCCATGTTGTAAGACACGGATTACCAGAGATGAATCTAGAGAAGAACACATGGGACTTTACATTCCCTGTCTGGCAAGTAGCACTTGGTAACCATGCTGACGGTAGACTAATCAAGCCTGTTGGTCAGGACAGTTGGTCTAATCCAGAGATGATGATGCCTGCTCAGATTATGAGTATGAGTGAGGCAAACAATCAACCTCACAGTGACATGCATGCGCATGTTGTTAATAGTCAGATTGGTCCATTCTATGGCGTAGAGCTAGAGATAGTTGGTCGTAGGGAGATACACAATCATGATTCTAATCAGATGGAGAACACTCATCGTAGATTGATTGAGGCGTTTCATCCTACCTGGTCAGAAGTGAATAGTCAACGAGCACAGTTAGCATACAGAGTTAAAGATAGTTCTGTAGATTCTGGTTCTGCTTGGGGACAAGAGGTTGTGACACAACCAATATCGATAGGTGCTTGGCAACAGACACCTGACGATTTCTGGACAATGTTGAAAGACAACTATGTAGCAATGTACCACGAGGGAGGAAGTAGGAACTTTGGTAATGGTATCCATATTCATATGGACCATGACGCGTTTACTACTGGACACCTTTGGGCGTTCGTTGATTACTTTGTCAGACAGCATCAGGTATATCTAGAAGAAGGTGAAGAAGCAGCACAAGACACACTGTTGTACAAAGTTGCACAACGTGGTTCTGGTCGCTGGGCTCACTGGAGACTACCATACCATGACAGAACAAGAAGTGGTAGACAGATGACTAATGTCAATGACATTATTGCTGCTACTGCTTTACGTAGACGTACCGATAGAGGTAGTGATGGTAAGTATGATGGTATCAACTTTACCAAAGACAATACTATCGAGCTTAGGTACTTTAACTCTACTACGGTTAAAGACAGGGTCTTAGCCAGAGTCGAGTTTGTTGAGGCAGTGTATCGTACGACTAAAGAAGTTGCAGCTTCTATTGGTCACTTCGATACCAGAGAAGGAAGCGAGAACGAAGCGTATCGTGACTTCTTTGTAGACTTGACATCAGACTGGTGGGATGACAAACTGTGGCATCATGTATTATCTTCCCAGATAAACAGACTACGTTACAGTAACCTAATCAAACTAGGTAGAGAAACAAGCGGGTTCGACCTGAACAGACTGTTCGGGGCCCATACCATGTATAGCGATACTCTTGCACAAGCAAGACAGTTCGTTGATACTCTGGTAGACATAACAGAAGAAGGAGGTACACAGTAATGTGTATTATAGCTAGCGTTCCTAAGGGCGCAATAATAGATAAGCCGACACTTGAGACTATGTGGAAACACAATAGTGATGGTGCAGGTATCAGCTGGATTGATGAGAAAGGTAAAGTTCGAGTCTTCAAGACTATGAAACTTCAACCATTCTTAAAGAAGTTCAGTGAGGTACATAAGAAATATGGTGAGAAGACTGACTTACTTGTACACATGAGAATAGCAACTCATGGTTCAGTATGTATGGACAATAACCATCCGTTCAATGTAGACACTCAGACAGTGTTTGCACACAATGGTATATTGCCTAGACAGTTCCACCCACCTGCAAAGCGTGACATAAGTGACACCCGTTACTTTAACGAAACGTTCTTGCAGTATCAGAAACTGGCAGCACTTGATGACAGTAGGTACATCGACCACTTAGGTGAAGTGATTGGTAGCTTTAACAAGCTAGTAATCCTTACAGCAAATCCTAAGATGCGTAGAGATTCCTACATTATCAATGAGGCAAGCGGTGAATGGTCAGATGGCGTTTGGTATTCAAACGATTCATACTTGGAGTATTCAGCCAAGATGAAGTGGGGTACTAGGTCGTACACCAACAGCTTGACACAACCATCAACTACCACTTATAAGTCTACGACAGTAGATAAAGGTGCTAACTGTGATGTTAGTGTCGGTGGTAACGATGATACCATTCAACTGTTCGATGTTCAAGTATGTGCTCAATGGGGTCTTATCCCAGAGGATGCATGGAGCAACGAAGAACTTGCTGAGCTAATTTGCGAGATGATGATGGCATACGGTTACGATGCACCACAAGACCTAATGGAAGACTTCCAATGGCATGTGCGTGACAACAAAATCAAATGTCAACACTGTAATGCAATATTGGATATCAACCAGTACTGGCCTGATTGTGGACCAGATTGTAGAAACTACTCAGATGGTGAACATCTAGAGGCAAGGGTTGACGACCCAGAGTTTCAGTTTGAACCAGAGACAGCAGACGATATCAATGAAGATTGGTTCGAGCTTGTCGATGAGCCAGAAACAAAAATGGAACAACAAGAGTTGTTCGGAAAGGAGAAGTAACTTATGGCTAAGTTAACACCTAGAGGGTCACGGATACAAGTATCCGAGGCCGACGAAGTTATATTCAGACAGGAAGTTAATGACGGTACAAGTCAACTGTCAGGTCGTGCTATGAAGTACGGCATGAACGGTAACTTGTATTCACCTATTAGTGGGTTATCTACACCGTTAGATGACTTACGACCATTGCGAGAGCAACTGGTTAGGTACGGAGTTCCTGTCGGTGTTGAGCTAGAGCTTGAAGTTGAAGAAGATTCAATTATTCATAATTACAATTATGATAATCAGAATGAAGAGTTCAAGAAAATTGTAGCCAGAAGTAACAGGCACATAAGAAATTATCTTAGAGCTAACTCAATCAGTAATGGTTGGGAAAGTTTCAGATATGCTCCTATGTGTACAGTTAAGACGGATGGTTCTCTCGATAATGGTGGACGAGAGTTCGTGTATGCACCAATGACTCCTGACTTTGCTAGAGCATCTAATGCTTATAGCATCTTCATGGAGACATTGATGGACTACAGATGGATGGGTCATTATGGCCCTAACACTGGTGGTCACATGCATATACCACTCGGTGCATTCAGCGACCAACAGCTTGTGTTGTTTTACAAGTTGTTTGAGACATTTGCTGATGCAAGAGTCTATGTTGAAGACCATCCTAATCCAGAAACAGCTGCGAGGTTCTTGCAGATTATAGGACAACGTAAGCTGAACAGATGGGCTAAATGGTATCGCATGAGGGATGTAGCTACATTCCATAGCGACATTGTTAGTGAGAACAGACGAACACTAGGTACTAGTAGATATTACCTTGTTGAGCGTAGTCGTCACAACACAATGGAACATAGATGGCCTAATGGTACTTACAGTGCTGAACGTGTGATAATGCGTACAAGCTTCTTAAATGCAGCGTACAACTTTACATACATGGTTGAGCAACGTTCGTACTCAGACCCTAGAGCAGTAGAGGACATCTTTAATGTTGACAAATTTGTACAGTTTGTTAACTCACAAAACAGATGGCCTGAGTTGAAACGCTACTTGCGTAGAAACTACAATGGCATTGCTGTTGTTACTAACAGGGGCAGAAACACTTCTGTATCAGAAGATATAGAAGCATACAATGAATGGTTCGTAAATGCTTGCGAACATGCAGAAGGGAGAGTTTAACAATGGTTAGACACGGCGACCCTGGTGTACCTAATTGGCTAGTAGATTCTGGCGAGATATCACTTAGTGATTTATCTCGCACAGTGGAGTTCACAACTTCAGTAACAGAAACTCAGTTAGTTACATATAACGTAAGCCATGCTGTCACTATCCAGGACTTAATTGATGCTGGAAACTTAGATGCAGATGATGACTTCTCTGACAGAGGTGTTATCTCAGATGCAATTAGTGACTTTATTGCAGACGATAACGTTGACCAATACGATGACGGGCATCCAGAACATGGAGATTCTGAGTTCTACGATTCGGAATGGGAAATAGATAGCTTCGGAGATGAACAGTAATGGAATTTCTGGGACTAATAGAAGGTATGCTTTGGGGTTATGGTATCTCATTTGTTGTCATGGCAATATGGCATATCGTAGATTAAATAGAAAGGAAAATAGCAAGTAGCTAGTTAGCGAGCATCTTAGGGTGCTCGTTATAGTAGCTATATAGTTAACTAATGTAGTTAATAGTATGTAGCTTATAGATGCTTATGCTCTGGGAGGGGTGGAATCCGCGTAATTCCAGTTTGACCGCCCCATATACATGGGCTTTAAAAACGCAAATATATATGTAAATCCATTTCTAACACAATATATAGTGGTATAACCCGTTTTGGTTGCAACGCTGTCTTGTTCTGGTGAACCCCATTTGTGTTGTCAGGGCGCTCAGCTGGGAAACAACGACATATTCGGTGTTTTAGCCATTTGTGTCGCTATATGCCATCTCCTGACGCGCATCAAAAGAAACTTGCTTCCAGAGTTTGACACCAGATATAGTAGATGCTATTCTACTAATAAATCTATTAACAGGAGGACTGATAATGAATAAACCAAAATTTTTGTGCCTAAGTTGTTATGACGGCAAGGGCGCTGGCGAAACCATTTTGGCTACTGTCATAGTTAATATCAATAAGAAGGATGAAGTTGTTGATGAATATGATGGTATAGTCTGGTGCGGTGATTGTAATGAGGAAAACATTATTCCAATAGGCAACAAGCACTTATACCCAGAATTAGATAAAATTAAGTAAGGAAGGAATAAATATGGCGTTTTTCATATCAATAGCACTCATTTGCTTATTGAATATAGTAAGAGTATTTGCTACTAGAGGTATTTATAGCTCCAAAGCCAGATACTACGACTATGTTAATGACAGGTTGTTATAATCTGTTATAATTAGAGAAGTCTGGGTTTAGTTTAAGCCCAGATTTTCTTTTATCCAAAGAGATATACCCACTACATCTTGTGCTCCAGACGAACTCTTTACCATTTCTTCCCACTCATAAAATTCTTCAGCATCTACTTTAAACTTATAACGACCAACTGCGATGGAAACCTCTGTTTCGTCCAATGATTCTGCCGTTTCTGTCGTGCTGGCGTCTTCTTCAAACATGTCCGAATTGTTCTCTAAGCTCTTAAGAATACTATCAACGTCCTCTAAGTCATATCCTGTACCATCTAGGTCGCCAGTCTCTTCCAGAATTTCATTTAAGCTTTCTATTAAATCCATATTTTTCCAACCACCAAGCTCAGTAAGTCTGTTATCTGCAAGCAAATATGCTTGTGCCTCGGCTGGATTGTCAATGTTTACGCCTTTTATGACGGGAACTTTCCAGATGCCATCTTCAACAAGAATGCGTTCTGGTGCGTCTTCTCCAGCATCTCTAATTAATTTTAACGCTTGTAAACGGCCATGTCCTACAAGTAATTTGCCGTTTGCGTCATTGAGTATGATGGGGTTATTAAAACCAAATCTGTTAATTGATTGATAAATAACACCTAAGTCGTGGTCTTTTGGGTTGTTATCTGCCTCAACTATCTCATTTAAATCTATATATTCTACTTCAATCATCTACATGTTCCCATTCATACAAGTATACCTCAGTAAGTAGCGTAAGGTGGTCATATCTTACTATCCACCAATTATAAAAGTATTTAGCTAAAAAGTTATTCCAATACTGTAACTTTTTTAATTTGTACCAATAATATTTTTTAAAGAATTTTACTCTCAAAGTATCTAGCAAATTGTACTTCCTTTATCATATCAACTAAACCAGTTGTTAAATCTATATAGTCATCATTACTTAATTCATACTCTTTCATTTGTCTCTCCACACTATCAACAATGTGGTCTACATAAGGTTTTCTCAAAACGGATTTCCTTCCCCTTCTTCTGGTACTTCTATACCTCTAAATAATTCTTCTAATACATTTGTCGAAAGAGATGAAGTACTTCTTCTTCTGTTTAATTCATTTAATATTGAACGTTCATCACACTTACGACACATTATTCTTCCTCCAATAAAGCTTGTACATCCCACAACTCCCACTTATCGTAGTAGTTCATTCCAGAATCATATCTTAGTTCTCCTTTATCACAGTTCTCAATAGAACTATATTTAAGAACTACTTTACACTTGTAGTCTTCACTAATTCTTTGTGCTAGTTTTACTAAGGGAGCCCAAGCACTTTCAAATTGAAACAATAAGTTTCCGTTTTGAACTGTTTGTGCATGAGTATAACAATCTGGCCATTTAGAACCATAGTTCTTTATGTTCCAGTCATACCAGTTAGTAGCACCATGTTTTTCTTCAAGCTGTTTTTTCTCGCCTTCAGTTAGGTCAACCAACTCATATTCAGTATCTTTAAACTGTTCAGACTTACCAACAAAGATATCGTGTCCTGCTTCTCTAGATAAAATCTCCATATCAGAAGGTGGCATGACCACTTTGTTATGTGTTTTTGCATACATAAGAGTTTCTCTATCACTACCAACAACATACTTTAAGTCTTGTGGCATTGGATAAAGACTTCTAGCAATTTGAAAGTATTGATTAGTATCATCTCTGTCATCTGTTTTAATCTTTGAACGTAACTCAGCAAGAACATTAGGTTCTGCTTTAATTATCATTACATTATCTACCCAGTTCGGCATGATTATTTCCTTTCATCCTTGTACTTCTCTAAAGCATCTTCTCTACCGCGAACTCTAGGAGTTTTAAATTTATGATGTACAAAACATTGTTTCCTATCGTTGTATTGAGATAGAATTTGTTCGCACCCTTCCTCGATACAAACTCTATTTTTTCCGTGTGTTTTACTTTTACGAGTAGCATATTTAGTTTTGCTACCTTTCATGTAAACATTACTCATTTATATCATCATCCTTATCTACTAAAATTTCTATCATTTCTTTTGAAAATCCATCAAGCCAAGAGTTCTCAGTAGCTCGTTGTTTATTTTTTTTATTCTCTTCACGAATGTAAAGCCATCTACTTATAGGATTCATTATTCTTTTACTACTCCTGTATCTATATACCATTGTCGTAAAGCTTTTTGTTGGTCTTCATCTAGCAAATCAACAACAAAGTTATATCTATTTGTCATAATTTCTAGTTGCTTTGATTCATCAAACAAAGTGTTTATTAATTTTCTGTTTACTACAACTTCATTATCTTTTACTACTTCCATTATTCTTCCTCATCTCTTTCACTAAAATCTACAATTGAATAACCATCTAGGTCATTGAATGATGTGGTCACTTCAGAGAATGCAACAATGCAATCATTTTCTGTTAACATATCAAGCCACTCTTGTTTGATGTTATTTACTAACACTCGGTCATCAACATCTTCATCTCCATCAAATATATCAGTTTCACTTCTTGCAAATTTAATCAATTGTTCCATTGTGATGTCCATATTCATATTTTTCAATAACAACTCTTGCATCCAACCACCAGATGTACCTTGGTCGGTTATATGTTCTTTTTCATATACAGAACCATCATCATTTCTACCATATACAAGCATTGATTGGTCTATATCATTTCTTGTTGCACCAATAGTTATGATTGCCTCTTCTCTGTTTGGCGACTCACTAGGCATTACGTCTTTAACACCATTATCTTCAAAGTCTTCTGTCGATTGTTTTGTAAAGTAAGTATCCATACTTATTGTTACTGTATCAAACTTATCAAAAGATAATAGATTTAATATATGCATACAAGCTTGTTGCTTTTCTTTTTGTGATGGTGGTTCAGCCATAATGGTTGCACCAATTACATTTCCTTTATAAAAGTTGAATATCCATGGGGACATATCTCCGAAGTCTTTATCAGATTCAAACTTTTCCATTGTCTCAAAGTATCTAGTAGAACTATTTATTATTTTTTCTTTTAGCATTTACATGCTCCTTCCGTTATATATATACTTATATTGTAGTGACTTATGGTAATCATGCAAGTCACA
>Ga0222719_10005131_pt1 | contig 11353 bp, 10 predicted proteins | sample C33_34DmetaG_FD_165039 | JGI IMG/M metagenome (GOLD analysis project Ga0222719, IMG submission 165039) | Estuarine water microbial communities from San Francisco Bay, California, United States - C33_34D | ecosystem: Environmental > Aquatic > Marine > Unclassified | place: USA: California...
TAGGCTTCGCAAAGAATACTTTACCTTCAAAATTTTATCGTGTTTCCTTTGACACAGAAAAGGGGTTGAAACAAATCAACCCCCTTTTTCTTTATTCCCTTATTCTACAATGTAGGTTTGGGGAGTAGTACCCTTATTCAGTTTAACCCTTTTGCCATTTATTTCCTTAGCAAGAGTTTCGCCTTTAAGGCCTGATTTTTGAAATGGTACCCTAACCTTTTTTGGGCAATCAAGATCTAGGAGGTCCATTAATTGAGTAACATTCAATTGCCCCCCATTTTCCTCAATACATTGTATTAATGTATCAACTGATTTACCTTTTGATTTAGATTCCATTTCTGCTTGGGCCTTTTGTTCCCAAGATTGTTTTTTATTTGTAGCCATTTTGACTCCTTATTTAATTAATATAACAAATTAAATTACAAACCAAACTTCTATTTGTCAACACAAAAACAACATAAATTTTTCATAAACTTTTTCCTTGACTTTTTGTAAATTTTTTTGTAAATTTAACCTAATCTCAGCCTACTATCCCAACTAGCCGGCGCGCCGCGAGCTTCGCAAATTTATTTAATAATGGTTGAGGATCCGCAGAGATTAGCGAGCCTAGCGGACCCACTGGGGGTTGTCAAACAAAACAACCATACAGGTTCATGTGTAGACTAGGTTTAGCAAACGGTTACTTTGTGATTCCTGGTTTATAAATTGTTTTGTTAAATAAAATAAAATAAACAAAGGACAAACAACATGATCATCTACGGACTCTATATTTGTAATTTCATATTTGCTCTGGGTATCCCCTTTTTCTCATACGTTATATATATGGGCGGGCAGGGCTTCACGGCTTTCCTATTCTGTTCAATTATTGGATTAATTGCATCTGTTACCTTAACTGTATACGAAGGAGCTAAATAACATGGCTGAAACATTAATATTGATAATTATTTGTTTATTAATAGGTTTACTGTAAACGGTTACATTGTGAATAAAGGCTGTTAATTTAAATTGTTATATTAATTAAATAAATAAAAGGCAACACATGAAAAATTATATTACCATATTATCTTACATCATAGGAATACCATTAATTCTATTTATCATCTGGCTACTATTTGTTCTTATAATACTAACAGATCCAGGGAACGCTTATAACTATTAATACACGATCAGACAAAACTTACAGAGCCATTAACCTGTAACACATTTTACCTAATATTTACCAGAGATCCACGGGCGCCATTGGACTTGCAATATCCGAAATATCCGAGTGAGCCCAGCGGGGCCGTAGTACACGCGTCAGTTTTTGTTATTTTTGTTGTAAAATTTTTTTTATTTTTTTGTAAGATTTTTGTTGAATTTGATGATTTTTTAAAATAATTTATTATGTCCTCAACAAGGAAGGACAAAAAAACAAAGGAAAAAAAAATGAAACAAGAAACAAAAAAAGGGTTTTCAATGTCAAAGAAATCGGTTGAAAATCTAAGGCTAAGAAATAGACAAGGAAATTCAGGTACTATTTCAGTAATACTAAGTCATATTTTAACTTTATCAGATAATGACAGGTTAAAAGGCGTTTCCCCTAGTGAGCTTTCAAAAGCTCTAGGAATAGACGCTAAAGCAGTAAGAACTAATTTCAGAAAAAAATTGAATTTAGGAACTACTGACAGGTATGATGTTATTAATATTAATGTAGAGCATAATAATAATAACTATGCTTGTTTGCTTAATAAAACTGATAATATCAGATATTACTTAGTGAAAGATGAAAAGGAGTTAACACAGCTAGAAAATAGCTTAGGGTTGACTAGTTAATATACCTTTAAATCAAACAAAAAAGCCTCTTAATCAAGAGGCTTTTTTGTTTTAAGGGTAAGTATTACCCACAAATTTTTTTTGAAAAATTGTAGGGGGAAATAAGACAATATACACCATTGGAAAAAATTGAGTTTTTAATATATTAGAAAATGTTAGTTAATTGTTTCACAATTATATAAAAACATTATAAATATATCACTTAAAAAATTATTCTACTATATATCAGAATACAGGTTAAATATATTATAAAATTGTATTATATAGTCATAAAACTGTCTAAAAACAGCATATTTGTCTCTCTGTAAGATCTCTCTGCCCATTACAGGTAAATATCAAACCAATCGACGTTCAGGAGCTGCTAGTTGAAAAAAATTCTCTGGAGTTTTTGGGTTTGGATAGCCCTCTCTGCCCAGCGTGGGAACCTATATGAGGGAATATCTCAATAGCCTAGTTTTCCATTGTGCTAGTCCTTGTATTATCCTTATATTTTAGATAGGTATATGTATCATGTATATACAAAATTATAACACATAGGAATTTGATTATATGGCCGCAACCTATAACATCACAATTGAACAGGGTGTTACATTTGAATTACAAATGACCATCAAGGACGCAACAGGAACTGCACTTAACCTTTCGGGGTATAGCTTTCAAGCTAGTATTGTAGAAGCTACTAATGACGTAACTCGTGGTTCTTTTTCATTTACGAATACTGCTTTAAGTGAAGGAATCATTACCATGTCTATGGCGGCAAATGTTACTGCTCAAGTTCCCGAGAGTTCTTCATTAATTTGGGATCTTATTGCACAAGATGCTACGGGTAAGGTTCATAGATATCTTAAAGGCAAATGTAATGTCTTAGATCCCGCAACAAGTACGGATTTTGACTAATGCCAGATGAAGTAACTATTATAGTACAGCCTATTGGGCAAGTATCGGTTACGATCTCTGGTGCCCCTATTGCGGCTTCTACAGGGGCTGATGGTATTCCCTATGATAATTCTGGAACTGATATATCTGCTACAACCGTGGGTGATGCTATAGATGAATTAGCAAAAGATGCTATTGCTCAAGATGTTGCTCCTACTACGGGAGTAACTGAGGGCGATGTATGGTATGATACTAATGATGATAAATATTATATTAGGAAAAATTCAGCGTGGGTTGAGGTATTAGATTCTCAATCTACTTTTACAGTTGACGGGGGGACATATTAATGACTGAAAAAGATTTAGAGGGTAAATTGAATAATTTAAAAGAGGCTTTAGAACAAGCAACTCAAGAACACGTTCAACTTACCATTCGTAAAACAAAGCTTGAAGGCGCCATCGAACTATTAGATATTCTAATAGCAGAAAGCGTCCAAAAGGCTGAACCTAAGAGTTCAGGTAAAAAGAAAAAATAACTTAAGGAGAAAACATGGCTAATACGATTCAGATTAAGCGTGGTACTACCGTTCCATCTTCAAACATGGCTGCGGGTGAACCTCTGTTTAAGACAGATGATGCTAGGTTTTTTATTGCAACAGATGCTACTACCGCTAATTGGGTAGGTGCACCAATCCTTGATGAAGACAATATGGCTTCAGATAGTGCAGTAAAGCTAGCAACACAGCAATCAATTAAAGCGTATGTAGATTCCCAAGTCCAAGGTAAAGATACACTAGCAGAAATGGGTGATACGGATATCAGTGGATTAGCTTCTGGTCATATACTTGTATATGATGGAACTAATTCTTTTGATAACGTTGCTATTTCAGGAGATGTAACTATTGCAGCAAACGGCGTAGTAACAATTGGTAATGATAAAATTGATAGCCAACACTATGTAGCAGGTTCTATTGATAATGAACACTTAGCAGATGATGCTGTAGGGGCAGATGAATTAGCCTCTAATGCAGTAGTTAATGCTTCGATTGCATCTAATGCAGCAATTGACATGGATAAACTAGACGGTGACTCTTTAGCAGCTTCTATTACAGATTTTGCTCAAGATGATCTAGTAATCTTATCTGATACTAGTGCTTCAGGCGCTTTAGTAAGTATGACAGCTTCAAATTTTGAAGATGCTATATTTGGTAATATTAGTGGAGATGCTACTGTTGCGGCAGGCGGTGCTCTAACTATAGCCGCTGGGGCAGTTGAAAATGGAATGCTTGCTAACGACTCAGTTAGTTTCGGTGGTATATCTTTAGATTTAGGTCAATCAGACTCAACACCTGCATTTGATTTATCTGATGCTACAAACTACCCTACCTCATCATTGAGCGGTACAATTACCAATGCTCAATTGGCAGGAAGTATTGCTAATGCTAAATTAGCAAATTCAAGTATTACAGTATCAGATGGCTCAAATACAACAGCAACAGCCCTTGGTGGGACTATAACATTCGCAGGAACTACTAATGAAGTTGAAGTAGCTGAAAGTTCCGGTACTATTACGGTTGGATTACCAAACAATGTAACTATTGGCGGTAACTTGACTGTAAATGGTACAACGACTACAGTATCTTCAACTACTGTTACTATTAATGATGTTAATGTATCATTAGCAGGTAATAATTCTGCTAATACTTCAGACATTGGATTATACGGTAAATACGTTGACGGCTCTACAAAGTACAAAGGTTTCTTTAATGATGCATCCAATTCAGATACTTGGACATTTTTTAAAGGCTCTGCTACAGAACCGGCAGCAACAGTTAATGTATCAGCTTCGGGCTATGCCCTAGCAGGTATTAAATGTGCAAGCGTTGATGGAGCAACTATTGACGGCGGAACATACTAAACGTAAGGCCTCTATTATTTAGGGGCCTTAAAAAATTTTATGGCAAATATATTAAAGATTAAAAACTCGGGTACGGCCTCATCTGCACCCTCTGATTTAGAGGTAGGAGAATTAGCGTTAAATTACGCTGATGGTAAATTATACTATAAAGATGATGGAGGCTCAATCACCTTCTTTAATCAAACGGGTCCAACTGGACCGTCAGGAGCAGCAGGTGCGAAAGGGCAAAAAGGTGCTACGGGGGCGACTGGCTCAGCGGGCTCTCAAGGTGAAAAAGGGGCGACTGGGGCGACTGGCCCTACGGGTTCTCAAGGCCCAACCGGCCCTACAGGTCCTACAGGGACCCAAGGCGATGCAGGAGCTGCGGGACCTACTGGCTCGAAAGGACAAAAAGGTGCTACAGGCGCTACGGGACCAACTGGTCCCGGAGGAAGTACAGGACCTACTGGACCTACTGGATCAGCAGGATCAGCAGGAGCAAAAGGGCAAAAAGGAGAATTAGGTGTTACAGGGCCAACAGGGCCAACAGGTCCCTCTGGTGCAACTACATCTGGTTCTAACAATCAAATACTTACTGACGATGGTTCTGGTGGTATAACTTCTGAAAGTAGTCTTACTTTTTCTGGAACACAATTAACTAATACTGGAGATATTAAAATAACTTCTGGTAGTTTAGGTGTAAATACAAATCCTCCAAGTGGCGACGGCAGAATAAGAGCTACAAGTTATATTACTGCTGGATATGGTACTGGTGGAGTAGCTTTAACTCATAATGACGGATATGGTAATGCAAATGTTACTTTTAATCACGAAGCTGGAACACCAGAACAAAATGGACAATCTGCAAGAATTGAAGTAAATACAGATGCTACATCTAGTGAAGCATTGATGTCATTTGAAACTTCTGCTTCTGATGTAACTTCTGGCTCTGCTCAAGGTTTAACAACATCTTTTAACATAGCACACGATTATATTGAAATGCCTAAGATGTTAAGACATATGGGGGATACAGATACTTATATTCAATATGATGCAAATAGAATTTATTTAGTAGCTGGTGGAACTACAAAGTATGATAGTAATAATGGAAATGTTATAGCAACTGGAGATATATTAGACCAAGATGATATGTCATCAAATAGTGCAACTGCCGTAGCATCACAACAAAGTATTAAAGCGTATGTAGACGCAGAAGTAGCTGGTATTGTTAATTCAGCACCAGCAGCTTTAAATACATTAGACGAATTAGCAGCAGCTTTAGGAGATGATGCTAACTTCGCAACAACAACATCTACTTCATTAGGAAATAGACTAAGAGTAGATACAGCTTCACAAGGATTAACTGGCACACAACAAGCTAATGCGATCACTAACTTAGGTATTACTGCAACTAAAGCAGAATTAAATTATGTAGACGGAGTAACATCAAACATACAAACACAATTAAACGGCAAACAAGCAAGTGGTAGTTATTTAACATCATCAAGCAACTTAAATGCTTCTAATTTATCTTCTGGAACAGTAAACAATGCAAGATTAAATACAGATATGCAATTAACTTCTGCAGCTCCAAGATATAGATTACAAGAGTCTGATGTAACAAATACTCCTAATTGGTGGATGATTGCAGACGGTGGTAATATGAGTTTTAGATTAAACAATACTGGAACTTATCCACTAGTATTTCAAACTAACGGAACAAACGACGCAGTAACTGGTATTAATCTTGGATATGGCACAGCTATTAATGGAACATTAGAAGTTAACAATAGAATTACTGCAACTGGTACTGGTGGATTTACTATTGGTAATCACGCTGGGTACGATAGAATACAAAATAGTTCTAACTCATTTAGCTTTTTAACTGACGGAAATGGTTATGCTGATATGACATTTGGAACAGTAACTGCTGGTACTTGGCAAGGCACAGCTATTGCTAATGCTTATGTAGCTGATTTACCAGCAAGTAAAATAACAAGTGGAACATTTTCTTCAGCTCGTATGCCAGCATCTTTTGCAGCTGATTCTGTAACACAAGATGATATAACAAATAGAGCAGAATCTGGATTTTATCAAACTGCTTCTGGTACAACTGGAGAGGGTTGGCCTATTACTAACAATACTTATCAGCATATGATAGCTACAACTCACAGTAATGATAGTAATTATTATAGTATGCAAATTGCTGGTAGTTTTTATGACCAAAACTTTTATGGAAGAAAAACAAATGGTAGTGGTACAAGAAGTTGGTTAAGATTTATAACTACTGCAGATGAAGGTAGTGGAAATGGCTTTGACGCTGACACAGTAGATGGAATACAAGCATCTGGATTTACAAGAGCTGGAGTTGAATCTGGAACACCTAATACTGCTGCGAATAAAACTACATTTACTTGTAATGATGCTATAGAAACAAGTTCTGGAAATCAATCTGGACTACAAGTATGGCAAGATACATCTGGAGCAGACGCATTTATGACATTCCATGTTGCTGGAGATTATGCTGGATATTTTGGATTAGACGGCTCAACCAATGATTTATCTTGGGGTGGTTGGAGTAATGGTAATGGCAATAAATATAGAGTATTCCACGCTGGTAATTCAACAAATATAACTTCTGTTGGAACTATTAATACTGGTACTTGGAACGGAAGTGTTATTGCAAGTGCATACTTAGACGCAGATACTGCACACTTATCTGGAACACAAACATTTAGTGGCACTAAAACATTTAGTGATAGTGTTAGAATAACTGGAGGTACAAAGTATTTATATTTAGACAATGATGATGAAAGTTTAGCTGGAATATGGTTTAGAGATAATCAAGACCAAGGTGGACAATATGCTAAAATTTTCTTTAATAGTGGTGGAAGTAATCCTTTAAGTTTTTATGTTAAATCCAGTACAGCAGTTTTACAACTTGCATCTTCAACTGCAACAGTAAATGGTAATATAGCAGTATCTGGAACAGTAGACGGAAGAGATGTTGCTTCTGACGGAAGTAAATTAGACGGTATAGAAAGTGGAGCTACTGCAGACCAAACAGCAGCACAAATACTAACTGCTATTAAAACAGTAGACGGAAGTGGAAGTGGCTTAGATGCTGATACTTTAGACGGATATGATTCATCAAGATTTTTTAGAAGACAAGGAAGTGCTTCTGCTACAGTAGGTCCAGGTTGGATGACAGTAGCTACTAACACAAGTGGTAGACAAGCTGGAGAAATATTAGTTACAGATGGAGATTCTGGCGACCATGGATTTATTAGAATACATTGGTTAAGAAGTTATCAAGATAGCAATTTTACTGTTATAAATTGCGGTGGACACCAAAATAGAATTACTGGTGTTAGGGTATTAAGTCAAGATAGTGATAATACTTATGGAGAAAAAATTCTACAAGTTTATGTAGAAGCAAATTCTGCTTACGAAGCTAAAATATTTCGTATGGGAGATAATACTCATTATGGAGACCATACAGTACACACACCTACAATAGAAAATACTATTACTGGTTATTCTCTACACGGACATCAATTAGAAAATTTAAGTACTTATGGTTTTGCACACGAAGAAGGAATATTAGCTGGTGGAAATATAGAAGCAGATAGGATGCGTACTGGTACTGGAACTGCAGCATTTCCAGCTTACAGTTTTGAAGCAGATACCGATACTGGTATGTTAAGAACTCAAGCAGATACAATAGGATTTGCTACTGGTGGTTCAACAAGATTTTCAATGAGTAGTGCTGGAGTATTTTATGCTTCAAGTGCAATACAAGCTGGTAATGCTGGTGTACAAATTTGGGATGGTACACATGGATTTAAAACAGTATTAGCAAAAGATAGTACTTATACAACACTATTAAACAATGATGGTAATGTTATGATACATCTTGGAGATAGCGGAGATGCAAATAGTTACTTTCAAGCTGGAGAACACAGATTTAGAAATCTTGCAGGTAGTGCATATTATGCAAGAATTGGAAGTGGATATATTCGTGGAGAAGGTGGAGGTTCAGTAGGAACTCCACAATTTAGTTTTCAAAACGACCCTAACACAGGTATGTACAGTCTTGGAGCTGATGATTTAGGATTTAGTGCTGGTGGTGTATTAAGGTATGGTATATTAAATGGACTAAATAGATTTTATGCTAATGTAGTAGTTGGTCCTAATAACAATAACTCTAAACCATATATACAATACAAAGATGGATACGATACAGCATCTACTCCTAGTTATTCTTGGTACTATGATAATGGTTGTGGTATGGGACATCCAGCAGGCAGTACTATAGCTTTTAGCACAGCTAGTGTTGAAAGATTAAGAATTAATAATTCTGGGTTAACGGTTACAGGAGATATGAGTGTTAATGGACATTTAACTTTACAATCAGGACACTATTTTACAGCACATAACGAAAGTAGTTATAATAAATACAGTATGTATGCAGGTAGTAGTGCCTATGCTATAGGTATGTATTCGGGTAATGCTTTTGGTGGTTTAAATGATTGGGCTATGACATTTACTTTTAATGATGAAGCTGATAGAGGTTTTTTATGGAGGGATACTGCCCATAGTCAAGGTCAAGGAGCTATGTCTTTAACAACTAATGGTAAATTAGCAGTAGCACATAGTACAAGAATTGGTTATGGAGAATCAGATACAACAACACCAGGAGCAACTTATAGATTAGATGTAAGTGGTAGTATTGGAGCAACAGCAGATGTAGTAGCTTATGTATCATCAGACAAAAGATTAAAAGACAATATTAAAAATATTGCAAATCCATTAGAAAAATTAGAAAAACTTAATGGTGTAGAATTTGACTGGAATGACAAACAAGACTTGTATAAAGGACACGATATTGGTGTTATAGCACAAGAGGTAGAAGAAGTATTACCTGAAATTGTGGATACAAGAAAAGATGGTCATAAAGCAGTTAAATATGATAGAATGGTTGCTTTATTAATTGAAGCAGTTAAAGAACAACAACAACAAATAAATGAACTCAAGGAGAAGTTAAATGGCTAAAGTAATAGCAGAAAAAACAGTGGAATCGCCAGATTCTGGAAAGCAAGTTGAAATCAAACATACTAAAGTGATGAAAGATGCAGCTGGTAAAGATGTAACTGTCGTTGATTGGGTTGAAGTAAGACCAGTAGATGATATGATTACACAAGCAGAAGCAGAATTAGTATCAGCTGAAGCAAGAGTAACTGAATTAAAAGCAAACATTGTTGAATACAAAAAAATTAAAGAAGGATAGTATTTTGAATAAGCAGAAGATTAATCGTCTTCTGCTTTGGGAAATATTGGGCCTCTTGTCCAGTGTACAAACGTATACCTTTCACCCTTTGTTAATTCAGAACCATAATGCGGGTGTGTAACTAATCCAGGAAATATAACTGCGTGCCCAGCGGGGATGCTTGACGTATCCCATTTTTGTCTAGGAAAAGTAAGAGCCGAGCCTTCATACTCACTACTATCATTTAATATCATAGTTGTTGTTATAAACGATGTATCAGTATGTTGGTCCATTGACCTTTGAGTATTCATAGTATACTTTAAAATAAAAGGCATCCTATGCCCTTGTATCCTACAAGGATTATCATAAAAGTTTCCAATCTTTTGATGTAGTCTTTCATCCCAATCACGAGTATAGTTTTCAAAAAATACAGGGCTAATACGATTAAGTCTTATTTCTTGACCAGGTGCATAGCCTGAATCTACATCACCACCATAAGGTTTATATTCATCCATAAGGTCTGCCACTATACAAACAGCTTTACAAAATTCTTCAGTCCAGAATGGTACTACTAATATATCATTAGCAGGTGAATAAGCAGGGCCTTCTAGTTTTGCCCTTTCATCATAATTAATTATCATTTCAAATGCATCGGTAGTGTTCATGGTATTATTTCTCCGTAGTTTTCTTCTATATTAGTTATATATGGTATATAGCCTTTTGCTACAAGATTATAACAGAAGGTAGCTTCAGCATGTGTACCCGGTTCATTATTATCTTCAAAGAATGTTTCTATTTTATTTATCTGTGAACAATCAAGCATATAACAAGCATCTAAGTATGATACAGCCCACAATCCTTTATAATTTCTACTAAAGATTAAATCATCTTCCTCAGTATGCTGCGGCCTAAGGATAAAATTCTTTTGACTTAATTGAGCACCCACTATTAGTTTATCATGGGCAATCAATTCATGAAAGATATCTCTCTTGTCTAGGTATACATTAGAGTTTATATTAAAGTTATAATCAAAGTCTTTAGCTAGCTTTAAATTTTTGGTTCTTAACCAATTATCATTCCCACGTTGTATTAACATAATACTTTCATAGTTAGCAAAATCACCTTGAGCTAGATAGCGTGATATACCCCTCTTTCGAGTTTCATTGTTGGTATAGATTGCAATAGCTAAATTCTCATGTGGATAGTCTACAAAGCGTAATGAGTCTAAACATTGATATATATGTTCGGGATTGGGTGATGTATCAAATACACTAATTAGTATTCTTGTATTTTTAACATCTAGTTCACTTTCTTCATTAAATTGTAAATAACCAAATGCTTCTCTAAAATTACCTGATATAAAATTACAAGCATAATTAAAATAATATTTAGAATCTATTGGCCCATTACCATGAGCTATAGTAGGTTTAGTTGTGGTTACTACGTTATGTAATTCAGCAAAAGTTTTATTTATAAATAATTCTACTTCAGTACCTCCGA
>Ga0222719_10005133_pt1 | contig 11352 bp, 7 predicted proteins | sample C33_34DmetaG_FD_165039 | JGI IMG/M metagenome (GOLD analysis project Ga0222719, IMG submission 165039) | Estuarine water microbial communities from San Francisco Bay, California, United States - C33_34D | ecosystem: Environmental > Aquatic > Marine > Unclassified | place: USA: California...
TAATTCATTCAACGTATCTAATGTACCTGGTGCAGAATCTACAAGACCTGCTACTTTAGCGTCGATATATGTTTTATGAGATCCACTTAACGCTTCTCTTGAAGAATGTGCAGAACTACTTAGTGCTGTAATATTTGCATCTAGGTGTGCATCTACTGATGAGCTAAGTGCTGTAATGTTTGCATCTAAGTGTGCATCAACTGAAGCTGAAAGTGCACTTACTTTAGCATCTGTATAAGTTGATACTGAAGAACTGTATGTACTATATCCATCAGTATCTGAAATAGTTACTTGACTAGATCCTGATACTAATGTTGGTAAGTTTGCTAATGTATTAAAGTTAGCAGAACCCGTAATAGTACTAACTACTACTTTACCTCCATTAAATTCTTTATTAGAAGGAATAATAATATCCCCAGGAGCATTAAATACCCCAGCATTAGCACCTTGTCCGTAGAATGTCCATTCTAAAGTAGTACCGTCATTCTCAATCTGGACTCCTGCTTTTCTACCATCTAAGTATATATAATCTTGTCCTCCATAATTCAATTCTACCCAAGCAGCACCAGAAGGTACATATATATCAGTAGTACCATTACCTTGGCTGTAGATATCACCAATTTGTAGACCATCCGTAAAGTTTAAGGATCCAGTATCAGATTTAAGTTCAACTGAATAAGATCCACTTACTAATGCTCCAGCTTGAACTCCAGCGATAGAAGTTGCTAAAGAAGCACTGATAGCTTTTCTTTGTGTATCAGCTGAAGAACTTAATGTTGTATCTGCAGCAGTATATTCAGTTCTTAATGCAGCTGCTGCTGATCCAGAATAAGTATTAAATGTTGAAGTTAATACTCTATTTCCAATACTCGTTGCAATCGATGCAGAGAAGTTTGGATCATCGTTTAAAGCTGCTGCTAATTCGTTTAACGTATCTAATGTAGCAGGTGCACTGTCAACTAGGCCAGATACTTTAGCGTCAATATAAGTTTTTTGAGATCCGCTTAGATCAACTCTTGCAGTATGTGCAGAAGAAGATAAAGAAGAAATGTTAGCATCTAAATGCGTATCAACTGATGCACTTAATGCTGAAATGTTAGCATCAAGATGAGTATCAACTGAAGCACTTAAATCAGTTAACTCAGAATCTGTAGCAAAATCACCGTCTAGTGCTGCAATAGAAGCAGAGTTAATTTGGTATAATGCTTCTCTTTGAGTATGTGCTGAAGCTGATAGAGCAGAATCTCCTGCCACGTATTCAGTTCTTAAAGCTGCTGCTGCTGAACTAGATAATGAATTATCCCCAGCTACATATTCAGCTCTTAGAGCTGTGGCAGCTGAGCCTGAGTAAGTATTAAATGTATCAGTTGCTAGTTTAGTACCAATAGTAGTCGCAATACTAGCTGAGAAATTAGGATCATCATTTAATGCAGCTGCTAATTCGTTTAACGTATCTAATGTACCAGGAGCTGAATCAACTAAACCTGCTACTTTAGCGTCAATGTATGTCTTTTGAGATGAACTTAAAGCCGTATCAGCTGCTATGTATTCTGCTCTTAAGGCAGTAGCTGAGGAGCCTGATAAGTCGCCTACTTTACTATCCGTATATGTTGCACTTGATGCCGATAGTGCTACTCTCTGAGTATGGGCGGAAGAAGATAGTGAGGATGTAGCTGCTGCTAGTTCTGATTCAGATACAAAATCGTTATCTAACGATCCGGTAAATGTTTCAATAGCACCTAATCTACTATCAATCTCAGTCTTTTGAGCTTCTCTTTGAGTTGCTGCTGAACCAGAAAGAACAGTTACTACTGCTTCTCTTTGGGTATGAGCTGAACTACTGACAGCAAACGATGCTGAAATGTTAGACTGTAGGTCACTAAATCCAGTTGTATCCTGAACTGTAACCTGGGCTGAACCGGAAATTGTTCCGTCAGCGACGATATTTGTTAACCCGCTACCGTCACCAACAAAAGATCCACTAAAGGATCCAGATAGAATAGCATCGGTTTGAGATTGAGCTAGGTAATTTAAGTCGTTAGATAACTGGCTTATCGCTGAACCAGATACGACTACTTTTTTCCATGTTGGCATCTCTAATAGTTTTTAATTGTTGTTATTAATAAATATACTCGTTTTATTATTCCTGCCCTATATAAAGGTTATAATCTGTGTCTAAATATAAGGCTCCTGCAATAGCAGTTGGTGTAGAAGACTGACTTACGAGCTTTAGTAATCCATCTCCTGTTATTTCAAATGTTTTTATAGAGCCGCTATATACTGCTAATGCTCCATTTCCATCATCTTTTCTTAATGTTAATGATCCAGTAACACCTAAATCATTTGTTGTATTATAAACTGAGCCTGTTTGTTGAAATATAGCTAAGTCTATAACACCGTTTATAAAGTGATTTGATCCTGTATTTACAGAAATACCGTTTGAGTCAACTGTAATACCATCGCTTGCGACAGCAGTAACTTTATCACCTGAGATAGTTATACCACTTCCAGTAGCAACGTTTAATGTTACGTTACCGGAGAATCCACCGTCTGATAAACCAGCACCTGCAATTACTGCGGTAATATCACCACTACCTCCTCCACCTCCACTACCGAAGCCAGAAAATTCAGCCCAAGTATATGTGTCTGTAAAAGTAACTGGAGGGTTAGCAGGGGTAATGGTCAACTGATAAGTTGCATCGGCATCTTCAACCCACACGATTTGCTTATCCATTAACCTGTTAGATGGAATTTGAGCTAAATCAGTGTACTCGGCAACGGTATAGAAAGCTCCTTTGATTAAATCAATATCTGCTATTGCTAATCCCGATGACGAGGCTGCTGCACTTAACGTTATTTTAGACCCTATTGCTGGCATATTCTATTTTAATTTTAACTTGGTGCTGATCCTGATGAAGGTCTTACATCTAGCAATAAAGATGTACTACCTGCAATTTGATTATTAGCACCTATCATCACCCAAGAACTAAATCCTAAGTGGGCACTTCCTAAATTTACTTTATGTATAGATGAAGCTTCAGATGTTCCTAATCCACTACCTAAAGCTGTGCCGTCAGTAGCTGCCTCTAATACATATTCTCCTGCTGTACTACCTCCATACCCGTCTGTCATAGTAGTTGGTATTACTAAATCAGATCCTGAAGGAGCAAGTATAATAAATCTGTTTGAATTTGATCTTGAGATTGTACTCATATTCTGTAGTATCTCTCCTACTGTTACCCCATCACTCCCTGATTCTAATAAGGTAGCTGTTCTAGAAGTACCCCAAGAATAAGTAAATGATGAAACACCTAAATTACCATCTTCAATCTTTTCTACAAATCCAAATCCTGTATATGAAGTTGCTACAGGTATAGTTTCCGAACCTACGCTTTGTATACCTAGATTATTATTGTATGTTCCGTCGAAGAAACCTATATCATACACATATACTTTTCCTATGTCTGCAGCTTGTGTCACTTCTATAGATAGACTACCACTTCCTGCCTTATCAAAAGAATCGGTTGCGGTTACAGTAACATTATATGTACCTGTTTCTAATGAACCGGTAGGTTGAATGTTTAACGATGAAGTAGCAGCATTATTAGAAACTAAATTAAAGATTCCTGCATCTGTTCCTGAAAGTGAGACTGTGTATGGTGTATCAGTTTCTTGATCAGTAATCGATACTGATGCTATGTTAGCTCCAGATATAGCTGTATCGCTGTTAAGACCTAGATCTGTTAATGTTAGAACAGGTGCTTGGTTTTCTGTAACAGTAAACGTTACCAATGTATCGTTTGTCGTACCGAAAGAGTTAGAAGCAGTAATATCTGCCTGGAATGTTTGACCAGAAGAATATGAACCGCTAATGTCTGTATTAACTGTTAGGTACCCTGTACTGCTAACCTGTATTAAAGAACTATTAGTAGACCAGGTTACTCCCTCGTTAGAAGTTACTCTAGCTTGTGTCCCAGAGAACCCATTAGAATTTGTTTTAATTTGATCACCTGTAGTCGCAGATTCAATTATATACGGCCCTCCAGTCCAGTTGTCATAAATAAATGGAGCAGGATCGTCTGCTATAGGTATAGTAACTGTGGCAGAGTTAGATGCTGTATTAAAAGAATCTTTTACTTTGACAGAATACTGATATTCATTTATTAAGTCAGAATTTAGATATATCCCTGCTTTTCTAGTTACTACTCCAGAAGAATTCATTTGAAATGGATTCTCTGTAGGATCAGATGCTTGGCTTGTTCCACCATATGTACCTGCTGGTACATCAACATTATCTAATTCTAGTTTAGATAAGGTAAAGTCAAAGAACGTTCTTGTATCTCCTTCATTATCTGAAGAAGCTATAGTACCTACTGTTGCTCCATTACTACTATCTTCATTTATTGAACCTAATGTTTGGTTATTAATAGTAGGCTGTAAGTTGTCTGTTACATTTATAGTTATTGGAAGAGTAGTAATTGAAGCTGCATCCTGAGATGGATAATGCTCATCTGATGCAGTTATACTCATAGTATAACTTGTAATATTTTCGTAATCTAAAGAACCGGTAACTTGATCTATCTGCACATAAGTAGCATATTTAGTCAAAGTAAAGTGTCCATTAGCATCAGAAGCTGAGGTGATTGTAATTGCATCTCCTTCATCATCTGTAAAGTATATTCTACTTACAAGACCAGTAGAAGCATTTTCGTTTCTATTTGCAGTAAATGAGGTTATTACTGTTCCTGAAGTAGATGTTTGTCTAAACTTAGGAGCTGTGTTTGCATTTACAGTAAAATAAAAGGTCTGTGTAGTTGTTGAACCAAAAGAGTCGGTAACTTCTATATCCACTGCATGAGCTAATGTTCCATCTCCTCTATCTACTGTATTAAAATCGACCTCAGTTGGTACAACTGCTAATTTAACAACACCAGAAGACGATACGGTAACAAACCCTGCTGTATAACTTGATGCTAAAGCAAATGATACTGATTGTCCTTCACTATCTGTAGCAGCTAAAGTAAGTAAGGTACTCCCACTAGTAGCATACTCTACTACTTCTTGATTTGCTGTAGTAGTAAAACTAGGAGCTGTATTAGGAAAGAATACTGCTGTTAAAAAATCTTGTATACTGCCAGTAGTACCGGCATTAAATGAGTTTGTATAAAGGTCTCCTAAATCTTCATTAGATACAATTCTGTCTCCATCAAAAGAAGTATCTCCTGATGCATTTATTGAACTTATTCTACTATCAAACGATGCTGAGTCTATTTGATATGATGCTGTTGTTAATAATCCAGTAGTATCACCACCTGATGCTGTGATATTTAATCTAGCAATGTGAGCTGATTGAGATAAAGAGGTTAATTCAGCATCTGTAGCTAGAGAACCAGTATCTACTGCTGATGCTGTGATATTTAATCGAGCTATATGAGCTGAAGCAGATAAAGCCGATAGTTCAGTATCTGTAGCAAAATTAGTATCTAAAGATGAACTAAATGTCTCTAAGCTAGTAATTCTTGTATCTAATGAACTAGTATCAACAGTAACTGTATCTATTCTGCTGCTAAATGATGCAGAATCTACATAATAAGAAGCAGTAAATGTGTTTAATGCAGTTATATCTGTTGAAGAACCTCCAGATGAGGTAACAAATCCTAAATCCTCGATTTGTTGAGAGGATGATATTGTTCCTGCAGGAATATTAGTTGCACCTATATCGTAGAAGGCACTTCCTGAGTAAAATTGTAACTTATAAGATGAAGTATTAAATAATATATCCCCATCTATAGCTGCTAGTGAACCAGTTTCAGAATCTGTAAATCTACCTGGTCTTAATAATGCGTTTCTAATAATAACTGCATCAGAAGCACTTAATATTAGGTTACTATTAGATGATAATGTTGGCTGTCCTGTACCATCTGTGGAAATAAATGAATTAGCTGCTACTGAACCACTAACTTTTAATGAACCGGTTACCTGTAAGTCATTTGTTGTAGCAAAGAATGACCCAGTCTCTATAAATACTCCTACATCATCAGTAGAGAATCCTAGATCTATAATTTGCTGTGAAGATGAAATTGTATTCTCAGGAGAACCTGTAATATACCCTAAAGCACTAATTTGTGCTGAAGATGAAACAGTACCGGCAGGTACAGTAACACTAGCCGAAGTTATATATCCAAAAGCTGCAATTTGTCCAGATGAAGATACAATAGAAGAGTTAGAAGAGGTTAAAAAACCACTATCTGTTAACTGCGAGGTTGAAGAAATGTACGAGCTAGTGTTAGACTGTAACTGCGTTATAGCACTGCTATTAGTTGATGTTGTTGATTCTACTGCATCTATTCGAGAATCAAAACTTGCTGAGTCTGTATAATAAGAAGATGTAAAGTTATTAATAGAAGCTGAATGAATATTTAATGGTCCAATAGATGTCCCGTCCCCGGTACCTGCTTCTAGGTTAACGATACGGGAAATAATATCACTTCCATTAAAAGTTAGTGAAGATCCTGTGATATTTAATGATCCTGTTAATGCTAAAGCATTAGCTGTTGGTACCAGAGATGTTTGCTCTGAACTTCCGGATCTAAATATCAGCGAACCTGATAATTCACTTACAAATGTTGACATAGGCCAATTAACTCTTCTATTATTCTACTAAAAAAACCTTTACTGTAACTTCTCTAAGTATAAATAGCCGACTATACTAAGACTTGTTGATCGTTTCACTAGTAATCTTAAAATTTGTTTTATTGGAATACTTTTTCGTGTTAAACGGTAATGCATTTATAGTGTCTGTTACTATGTGACCTAATAAATTTATGTTAAATTCTGTTTTAACTATACGGTCATTACCTTGAACTAATTCAGTAGATGTAGTATAGTTATCAATCATAGCTCTAAACCTAAATTTAGATGGATTTCCCCAATAAGAATCAGATGCAAAGTTAACTCCTTCTACTATCTTATTGTTTTGTTCCATATAATCAGTAAATATAACACAGTTATATACAATATTTACATAATCTGGTATAGCAACTGCATAATACTCCTTTTCCGGTGCTCTATTATTCAATAAGCCAAACCTATCATATACGTTATTCTTAGAAAACTTCTTTTCGAACACTCCAAAGTTATGAGGATTGTTACCATCAAGCTTATTTCCTAAGTTTCTATTCTTTTCTATCGATGCTCTTCTGAAAGTAATAAGGGGAGCTTGCATCTTACCGTTTTTATCACGGTAATATCCGTCTTTCTGCATAGCTGCCCATCTTTCTGGTGAAGCATATACCAAAGGCACATTTATTACTTTACTATTCTGAGATACTTGGGGTTTTAATACTTCATTAAAGTAGTAAAAGATAGATTCATCAATATCCTTAATACCAACGTTGTAATTATTTACATTATCGTTAGCTCTTGATACTTGAAGCTCTCTATTCTGTAGATTAGTCTCTTCTGCGTTAATATCTGGTTTAGTTCCTGCCATTATCTTACTTGTGATATACCAACTCTATCGGCTCTAGTTAAGTGAGTATCTAAAATAATAGATAAAGACCCACCGTAACTACTTCCATATGAAGTCAGACTATAGTTATTATCTCTTCCTAAGAATAATCTATTTTCTCTTACTGTATCTACCTCATAGAAGTCATTACTCCACTGAAGAACGTCTCCTACCTCTGGTAGTATGCTAGCATCTGCTAGATCTTGTCTAATAATAGCAAAAGAAGCTTCTCTTCCTAGATCAGGACCAAATTCTTGTATATCTACTACTTGATCTCCTCTAGTTATTAAACAATTCAGTTTAACTGCTGTCCAGTAAGACTTATCTAGTGATTCTCCGTATAAATTAAACTCAGTATCCTCTAAACTTAACTTATGATAAAGAATTTCTTGTTCTACTAGGTCATGTAGTAGTTCACGGTTAATATTAACCAGTAAATCAAAGTCTCTTTTAGATCCGAATAGCATTACTTCTCTTCTATTGTTTGTTCGCCTACTTTAACAGCGATTATGTTACTGTATTTAGCCTTAGCATTGTCTTTAAATGCTTTAAATGCAGTTATTGCATCTTTCTGACTAATAACCTTTACTTTATACGTTGCTAACCCTCTATCACTGTCTTCTGATGCTCTAGTTACTGTGGTTACACCAGGTAAAGCACGTAATCCGTCGTCATATCCTTCAACACCGTCATCTCCATACTGGACCTGTACCATTGCCTCGTAGGTTTTATAATTTAATTCTAATATGATGTGTGATAGCTTCATTAACCTACGTAAATTGTCATTGGAATACTTTTTAACGTATTTTGTACGTCTTCTGCTTCTTTAGCTTGTGCTTCTAGCTGTTTACCACGTGAAGTAGAGTCTAACATCTCACGTAATGCAGTTAAAAGCTCTGTTTTCTCTGCTCTTGCATCAGTTAAGAGGTCTGCTTGGTTTAAAGTAGCCTCAGAACCAGGAACAGGTACAACTTGATACTTACCTCTAATGTAAGCCAACATTTCTTTTGCTAAAGCCAGCGTGTATTTAAATATCCATTGACGACCTACACTGTTAATCTGTGAATATACAGGATTATTATAAGGTACTTCACCTACATTAGTGATAAGCTTAGTACTCCTATTATAGTTTATAGCACTTTTATCATCATTCTTGTAATATTCAAACCAAACCTTACCAGAAGAGGTAGGTCTAGGGAATAACTTTAGTTTATTATTAACTAATTCAAAAGAATAATGTGATTTTCTTATTTGATCATTTAATTCTATAGCTTGCATTAAAGCAACATCATACGATACAGGCATAAGCATAAAATTTATACCTGGAGAATAAGATCCAAAACCAAAAGTATCCATTAGTGATTGAATACCTGTACCTGTACCAGCATAAGGATCAAAATACCTCTGAATTGCTGGGGGTGCTTCGTAGAATACCTTTCTAACCTCAATAGACCCGGTAATACCGTTGTCAACAGCCCATTGGTCTAAGTCATATGATTGCTGAGATGAAGTTATAGCTAGAGAACCTGAGTACTTGGTTACATTACCTCCTACTCCGGCTTCAGTACCGTAGTGTGTTGATATTTGTATGATACGGTTTAATGTAGGATCAGTTAATTGATTGTTCATAGAACTACCAGTCAAAGAACCTTCTAAATTTAGGTAGTTTTCTCTAATCTTAAAGTTAAATACTTCATTACCGTATGTAGTAATAGCTTCTTCAAAGCAAGTAAAGAAGGATTCTTCTTGCAATTCAACATCCATTAACGGATAACCTAAACGAGTACCACAGAACTTAGCTACTTTTACAGCATCAGTTTGAAAGTCAGTATCGCTATCATAAAATCCGAAAGGTGTATCTCCAGCTGTGAAGGTTGCTGTACCATTCCATGTAGTTACGTTCGCCATTTACTTTAGTTTTATATAAATAGTAGTCAATCTCTTAAGATATATTCAAAAAAAAAGAGGCCCGTAAAACGAGCCTCCTTTAATTATATTCTAATGGTTATATCCTAGATTGACGCTACGTCAGAAACGTGGATTTTACCGTAGAATTCAGGTCTGATCATCTTCTTAGCATAACGAGTCATTAAACCTTTTCTTGGAGTGAAAGATTCTGGATCGTATACTAGAGGAGTCATCATTAATGGTACGTAAGGAGCATAAACTGCACCAGCTTCTAAGAATTGTGATCCTCTATATCCCATAAGAATTGTATTCTCAGTCATATAAGGGTTCTTGTATACTTGGAATCTGTTGTTTAATGCACCTACTTTTTGTACGCCCATTGCAAATTGATCTTGATCACCGTTTGTAGCTGCAGCATATCCAGGAATAGATTCTAGGATTGTAGCAACACTTGGAGAACATACTAGGAAGTTTGCACCACCTCTTAATGTTTTCTGGTGAATTTTGTTAGATACTTTTTGGATTTTAGTTCCTAAAGTTTGGAACCATTGTCCTTGAGTATTGTAGAAGTCTGAAGTAGCAGCAGCCCAAGCTGAACCATTCCATACTCTATTGTTCTCAGCAGACCATTTCTCAGTAGTGTTAGCTTCTAAGATAAGCATATCTAAAATCTCAAGATCGATTTCCATAGAGATGTACTCTGATAGAAGTGAAGTTAATTCAGCTTCAGCATCGATTGAGTGATATGCGTTAAGGTCTTGAGCGAATTCAGGAGTCCATTGTGCTTTTAACTTTCTAGTCTTAGCAACGATAGCCTCACTTTGTAGTTTAACATCAATTTCTGGGATGTTAAGGTTTTCTACAGCTCTGTCAGAAGCAGCTTCGAAGTCACCTCTGTCGTTTTCTACTGGTTGTTTAGAGAATAATACTTTCTCAGTTCCTAGGTCAGCAAGTGAATCTGCACCGTTAGTTACGAAAGTTACAGTTACGTTACCGTTAGCAGCTTTTATAGCAGTAGTAAATTCTGGGTTAGTAGTAATATCTGTTGATCCAGAATATAATCTGAATGATCTAGCAGCTGTATGATCAGCGTTGTTAGAAGCAGGAATAGTTACAGATACAGCACCGAATGAACCAGTGTCTAAGTCTCCGTCATATCCTACTTGAGCCCAAGATGCAGTAGCTGCACTTGTAGCTATAGAAGAAGATACTTCGTTGAATGAGTAACCGAATTGTCCAGCTCCGTAAAGACCTCCTGAAGGATCAGTGTCTTTTACCATTTTAGTTGAACCTTCTGTTACGTTACCGTACATATTCTCTTGGTCAGTTCTTCCACCGTTAGTGTCTCCATATTTGAAGTCTAGGTAGAATACTAATCCTGATGGTAAGCTCATTGGTTGTACAGATACAAAGTCTTGAGCAGAGATTTGAGCGAATACCTTTCTTACAAGAGGTAGAGCTACTCCAGCCCATTGCTCACCCTGTCCACCACCGTGTGATGCACCACCTACGTTACCAGTGTTGGCCTCAGCTACGATTTGCTTAGCTTGGTTTTCAAGAATCATTGCCATATTGTTTGATTCTTTCTCTCCAAGACCTTCTAGCAATCCAGAAGCAGACCATTTTTCAGCAAGTCTATTGGCATCAGCTTGTAAGCTTTTGTAGCCGTTAGCACTTTCTAATAGTGAATTGATTTCCATGATTTAAGTTTATTTTTATAAAATTATTTAATAATTCCAGCTAATTTTTGCATTCTTCGAACAGTGTCAGATACTTCTGCAATTACTTCTGGTTTACTAGCTGTTGTTCCAGTAGCTTTAGATGCAGATCCTTTGTGTTCTTTTATTGTAGTTTCCTTTTTAGTCCCTACGTTATCAGCAACAGTTTCGTAAACTAATTTTACCTCTTTAACCGTCTCTGCTTTATCAAAAGCA
>Ga0222719_10005134_pt1 | contig 11351 bp, 9 predicted proteins | sample C33_34DmetaG_FD_165039 | JGI IMG/M metagenome (GOLD analysis project Ga0222719, IMG submission 165039) | Estuarine water microbial communities from San Francisco Bay, California, United States - C33_34D | ecosystem: Environmental > Aquatic > Marine > Unclassified | place: USA: California...
TGCCGATGTCCGCAAAGTCGTCGAGCCGAATCTCCAGCTTGTCGGGGTTGGTCAGCTCCACGGTACTCACTTCCGCGCCACCTTCCCGCGCTTTGGCGTCCTGCGCGTTGTACTCGGTGCTCTTCAGCGCCAGCTCCACGCCGTAGCCCGGGATGACGAGCGGCCCTCCCGCGCCCAGCGCGCTGCACGACACGTCCTCGCACGCCCCCGGACGGAACGGAATCGGGCGCCACACGTACGAAATATGATACGAGTCCTGCGCTCCGATGGCTCGGACGATGGCCCCGTGCATGGCCGCCGAGCACGCCGAGTCCATCGGCCCGTACAGGGCCACGGTCGGGGCGCCGGCAGCTCGACGACGCGCATTCGTATCACGAGCGGTCGCACCCCACAGATGATCGATGTCCAACACGCGCTCTTTTCCGTCTTTCCCGTCTTTCCCGTCTTTCCCGTTTTCGCCGTTTCCACCCCGCCTTTTGAGTTCCAGCAACCCATCGGCCACCAGCCGCGGATCCGTCACCACCGTCTCCCCATTCAGCACCGCCCAGCAACACGCCCCCTCCCCCGGATCACTCGCCTCGCTCAGCTGCCGGAACGTCTCGAGCCGGGGCGAATACTGCCGCGACGCCAGCGCCACCTTGCTCACCTGCCGCAGCTGCCCGTCCACCAGGCCGTCCATCGCCGCGTGCAGCCTCGTCCAGCACACATCCTCCCGACCCTCCGAATGTCCAGTCGAAGCCGACCCGGGCATCATCGCCTCGGCGAACGCATAAAACTTGGCCGGGTCCCCCGCCGAGGCTGAGTCGCCCAGCCACTCGGCCGCCTCGTGCACCAGGGACGTCGCGTTCCACGTGGCCCGCAGGTCCACGTTCACCTTGCGACTGCCGCCAGAAGACTCGGACGACGCCGGCGCTGCCAGCGCGAGCAGCGCTGCCAACGTTGCCCACCCCAGCAGGAGAAGGCGGATCATTCTCGTTCTCGTTCTGCACGCTCCCGTGTCCCGCTGCGCCCCGCTGTTCACCTCACCGCTCGCGTCTCGTCCCCCACAGTCTCACCTGAGTACCCTGCGCTCGCTTTCGATGTGAAGCCACGCCAAGGCAAACGAGATCGTTTTCATTCGTCGTCCTGGCTCGCAACTCGAGAAGAACGAAGAGGAGCCCCAGTTCTTTATACGTGACTGGATCACCATCACCATGACGGTAGGTCTACTGCTCTCTCTCTCTCGCATCGTTCGGTCACCCCCGAGGCCAGCCGCCGTCGTGGTCGTCGTGGTCGCCCTCGGCGGCATTCGAGTCCGACCGGCCTTTTTCCCGTCTCCCGTCTCTCACGCGCACGCCAACACGCCCCCGCCCATCGCAGGACGACATTGAACAGAAGGTCGAGGACCTGAAGCGTACGTTTCGATATCTCGGTGGCGCGTCGACTCGCCGCCGTCCTCGTCATCTGATTTGAACACTGACTGGTGACCAATGCTCGACTCGACGACTCACGCCGGCAACATCGATACTGAACACTGACAGTGAACGAGGAGGAGGAGGCTCCGGAGGACGAGGAGGTGGACGTGGGCGGGTCGCTGGACTTTGGCAAGAAGAAGAAGAAGAAGAAGAAGATCACGTTTGCCGAGGACGTCAAGGAGGGAGATGACGACGACGACCTGGGCCTTGACGACTTGAATCTGAGCCTGGGCAAGAAGAAGAAGAAGAAGTCGAAGAAGAGGGTGGACGACGACTTCGGCGCGGACGCCGAAGAGACGGGCAAGTCGGCGGGCGGTCTGCCGTGGGACGGTTCGGACAGGGACTATAAATACGAGGAGCTGCTGGACCGCGTGTTCGGTATCCTGAAGGAGAACAACCCGGAGCTCACGGGAGAGAGGCGCAGGACGACGCTCAAGCCGCCGCAGGTGGCGCGTGAGGGTACCAAGAAGACGGTCTTCTCCAACTTTATGGACTTGGCCAAGTCGATGAACAGGAATCCGGAGCACCTGCTGCAGTACCTGCTTGCCGAGCTTGGTACGTCCGGATCGCTGGACGGACAGCAGCGGTTGATCCTGAAGGGTCGGTTCCTGCCCAAGGCCTTTGAGGGCTGTCTCAGGCGGTACATGAACGAGTACGTCCTGTGCAATAGCTGCAAGTCGCCCGATACGCTGCTCGATAGGGACTCGGGCACGCGTATCATGTTTTTGCGCTGCCAGCAGTGCGGTGCGTCGAGGACCGTCTCGGCGATCAAGGCTGGATTCCAGGCCCGGACGCAGAGCAGGAAGAAGACGGCGGCCCAGGCGGGTGGCTAGGTTTGGTTCGTTGGACGTGTCTGGTTTGCTACGAGTGTACGAGTGTAAGTAAGGTATTCTACGGCGGGAGAGGGATTGGACGAGGGAGGTATAGGAGGTATAGGAGGTGGTCGGCCGCCGGGCGTCGCGGAAGGGAGATCGTTCTCTATCCCAATTCCTTTACGATAGTGACTGTGACAATCGCGCCAGGACACACACAATGCAGCGCGCGATGTCCCTGCATGTGTCACCCACGACGTCTCCGCTGGGCATTTCGCTCCGGAGAAGGACGAGAACGAGAACGGCGGTCAAATCACACGCCTTCGTGGCCTTGCAAGAGCATGCGCAGGACCTCGTCCAGAACGGCGACATCTACGCGGATCTGCTCGCCCACCATCATCACCAGCACGATGCAGGGGCGCTCCTCGCATCCCTGCTCTCGCTCGCCGACGCAACGGCCTCTGCCACGGCCTCTGCCGCGTCGTCTGCCACGGCCGCCGACGCCCCCGTGGACAACGGGTGGCTGGCGCCCCTCGTGGACGGGCTCGAGGGAACGCTGCGGTTCATCCAGAACGGACTGGATACGTACAAAGTGCCGTACTCGTACGGTTGGTCGATCGTCGGCCTGACGCTCTTCGTCAAGACCCTGACGTTCCCGCTGACCAAGATCCAGGTCGAGGCGACGATGAGCCAGCAGAAGCTCAAGCCGGAGATCGACCTCATCAAGGAGAAGTATGGCGACGACAAGGATGCCGTCAGCCGAGAGACGAATGCGCTCTACGAGAAGGCCGACATCAACCCCCTGGCGGGGTGCCTGCCGACGCTGGCCACGATCCCGATCTTCATCGGGCTCTACAGGTCGTTCTCGTCGGTCGCATCACAGGGAGATCTTGACAACCAGGGATTCTACTGGATCCCGAGCCTGGCCGGTCCGACGTCGGTGGCCGCCCAGCGGGCCGGCGAGGGCACCGCCTGGCTGCTGCCCTTCGTGGACGGCCACCCGCCCATCGGCTGGGAGCTCGCCTCCGCGTATTTGGTGCTGCCTGTCGCCTTGCTCGTGGCGCAGTATATCTCTTCGGCGATCATTTCGCCGCCGATCGACCCCAACGCCGAGAACGCCAACGTGCAAAAGGGCCTGTACCTGGGTCTGCCCCTGATGATCTTCTGGTTCTCGCTCAACCTGCCCTCGGGACTCAGCCTGTACTACTTCACCAACACCGTGCTGACGAGCGCGCAGCAGATCTGGCTGCGGAAACTCGGCGGCGCGCAGCTCGCCGAGTACGACCTGGGCGAGGTCGGCCTGGGCCAGGCCCGGCGGTCGGGCGTCGCTGCCACCGCCGCGTCCTCCACCGCATCCACGTCGGCCGGGTCGACGAGCGACGAAGCGGGAGACGCCGAAGAGGCGGGAGGTCTCGGAGCGGCTCCCGCGCTGGCAGCGGCGGCCGAGCCGGTCGTCGCTGCCCCGGCCCTGCGTCCGCTCGACCGTCGGTGCAAGCGGAAGAAGGTGGACGTGGCGGCATAAGAGAGCGCGCGCGAGAGAGAGAGAGAGAGCATGCTGATCATGTAAACGAATACACAGATACGCGGATACAGAAATACAACAAGTCACTCCTTGAGGAGCACGTACTCCCGCGTCGAGCTTCCAAACGTGACGACGTCCTTGGCCAGCAGCTCGTAGTACCTCGAGGCCTCGACCCGGTCCCCGTTTAAAAACGTGCCGTTGGTGCTTCCCAGGTCCATGAGGTACGGACGCACGGCAACCTGTCCCTTCTTGTCAGTCGTTCGGTGCTGGATGACCGCGTGCTGCAGCGAGCAGCTCTGGTGGTCTGTCGCAACGTCGACGACCCTCCTGTCGCGGCCAAACAGATAGTTGCTCTGCGAGCTGATCTTCAGCGGCTGATCGAGCGGCTTGCCGTCTTTGAAAATGTATATCCGCCACTTGTCCGAGGGCACTCCCTTCTCGGGCGGCTCCTGGTGCTTGAGCAACACGCCACCCTCGGTCGTGTTTGTCTCGGCCGCCAGGAGACCGCTCAGCCCGAACTCGGGCTTTTGCGGCGGAGCTGCTGCGTCGGCCGGGCCGCTGTCCGTATTCTCCCGATAGTCCTTGCCCCACCTGGCGCCCTTGTCCCTGTCGTTGCCCTTGCTCTCGCCCCGCGTCGGGCTCCTGCTTCTGCTCCGCTCCCTCCTCGGTCGTGCATCCCTCCCGTTCTTGCCGCCTTCTCTCTCTCTCTCTCCACGATTCCGGGGACCAGGTGCCCCCTGACGATCATCTTCATCGTCCCAACGACCCATGTTGGTGCTACGGTGGTGGCACGCGTCTTTCTGAGGCGTTACAAGTACTTTTAACGGTAATGCTGCTGCTGCGTGAGTGCACAGAGTGGAGGAGCTCCTCCTCCCTCCACCATCTCATCTCATCTCATCTCATCCCTCGGCTAGTTGAGGATGCTGGCGACCGTATTGGCCGTCGCCGCCTTGACCTCGTCGGCGGTCGCGCGGCCGTCCTTCATGGCCATGTAGCAAGCGAGGTCCACGAGGCGGTTGCTGTACCCCCACTCGTTGTCGTACCAGCTCACCACCTTGACGAAGGTCGAGCTCAGGGCGATTCCGGCCTTGGCGTCAAAGATGGAGCTACGCGAATCGTGGATAAAGTCGAGCGAGACGAGGTCCTCCTCGGTGTAGCCGAGCACGCCCTTGAGGGGTCCCTCGGAGGCGTTCTTGATGGCGGCCTTGATGTCGTCGTAGCTGGCCTCCTTGTTCAAGTTGACCGTCAGGTCGACCACCGACACATCCAGCGTCGGGACCCTGAAGGCCATGCCGGTCAGCTTGCCGTTCAGGTGCGGCAGGACCTTTCCGACGGCCTTGGCAGCACCGGTCGAACTCGGAATGATGTTGTTGGCGGCAGCGCGACCTCCCCTCCAGTCCTTGGCGGACGGACCGTCGACACACTTCTGCGTGGCCGTGGTGGCGTGCACGGTGGTCATGAGTCCCTCCTTGATGCCAAAGTTCTCGTCGATAATCTTGGCCAGCGGCGCGAGACAGTTGGTCGTGCACGAGGCGTTGGAGACGATGTCGTTGTTCGCGGCATCGTAGTTCTCGTGGTTGACACCGACGACGAACATCGGGGCGTCGGGCGACGGCGCGCTGATGATGACCTTCTTGGCGCCACCCGCGAGGTGGGCCTTGGCCTTCTCGGTCTGCGTGAAGATGCCGGTGGACTCGCACACGTAGTCGGCGCCGACCTCTCCCCAGGGGATCTCCTCCGGATTGCGGAGGGCGAACGCCTTGACGAGCTTGCCGTTGACGACGATGCCCTCGTCCGAGTGCTCGATGGTCCCCTTGAACGCACCGTGGACCGAGTCGTACTTGAGCATGTACGCCGCGTACTCGGCAGACGTGAAGGGGTCGTTGAAGGCGACGACCTCCACGCCAGGGTGCTCGAGCGCGGCACGCATGACCAGGCGGCCGATGCGGCCGAATCCTGCGGGACGGGACGAGGGTCGCGCGTGTGAGGCGTGAATCGAAAGGAATCGAAGGGACGATCGGCGCCGATTCGGCTCGACGGCGAGGGAGTTCCCTCGCCCCGTGCGCCATATCACGTATGATTGCGACACGGTACGGAACGCGACTCGAGCAGGGCGGATACGGCCGTGGTGCGTGGCTACGGTGCGATCTCTCGCCCATCAGACGTGGTGGCGGGCTGCCCGGAACACGCCCGAACGGGGCAGGGTTCGGCGATCCGTCGCGGCACAGGATACGTACCGTTGATTCCAATACGAATAGGCATGTTGTTTTCTCGGGTATTGTTCGTTCACAGAATGAAAGTGTCGATCGATCGACGCCTCGCGAGGCAAGTATGCGCCTCTCGCCTCTCGCCTCTCACTTCCCGCCTCGCGCCTCGCGCCTCTCGCCTACTTGCTTCGCAGGTTGTTGGAGAAGAGTACCTTGGTACTTGCGTTGCTGAAGAGCCGCGGGTCGGCGCCGCCGTCATCGTCCCCCCCCCCCCCCCCGCCCTCGCCCCCGCCGCCACCTCTGCCGCCCCCGCCGCTCGTGAACAGGACAATCTCCTTGAGCTCGCGGACCACGTCCTGGAACGTCGGCCGCGAGTACGAGTTGCCGTCCCAACACGCGCACATCAGTTGGACGTACTCGTCAAACGCGATCAGCTCGTCGCCCCGGGCGTCGGTGCAGTCCCAGAAGTTGGGCGTGCTGGGCCGGCCGCCGTCCTTGATCAGCTGGACAATCTCCCACGGCTTGGAGTCTCGCCACGGGATTTTCCCGGTGAGGACCTCCCACATGACGATTCCAAAGCTGTACACGTCGGACGCGGTCGAGTGCGTGTCGGACCCTTCGCAGATCTCGGGCGCCAGCCAGCGCGGGTTCTGGATGTTGATCGAGCTCCCCGTGCTCTCTTCGATCAGCTTGGACATGTTGAAATCGCAGATCTTGGTGCGGTAGTGCGTGTCCACGAGGATGTTGTTGCTCTTGAGGTCGCAGTGGAGGATGTCCCTCGAGTGAAGGTAGAGCATGCCGGTGGCCGCGTCGAGCATCATCCGCATGGCCATGTCCCAGGTCAGCGTCTTTTTCCGGATGACATCGGCCAAGCTGCCGTTTCCGCAGTACTCGGTCACGATGCACATCGACTCGGGGTCCGTGCAGACGCCCAGGTACTGGACGACGTTCGGGTGTCGCATCACCGAGAGTATCTCGGCCTCGGCCTCCAGCGTCTGCATGAGCTTTTCCGTCTGCTGTCGCTGGTATTGCTCTCCGGAGAGGCCGTCGACATGGAACCGGTCCTTCGGGTCGTATTCGACGAGGAACTTGACGGCGACCGCAGTCTCGTTCCAGGTGGCCTTGAAAATCTTGCCAAACGACCCCTTGCCGATCTCTCTGTCGAGTTGGATGGAGGAAAAGTCGATATCGTACGACGAAGACAGTCGCGACGACTTGGACACCAGGCTATCGGACTGGGACGCCGTCGGCCTGTGGTGATGGACCGCCTGCTGCTGTCGCCGCTGCTGCTGGGAAGAGGTGGCCGCGGGCGCGAGACCGAGCCACTGGGCCGTGGCGTCGTTCTTGTGCCTGGGAGCCGGCGAGCTGACCTCCTGCTCTCGCTGCTGCTCTCGCGGTTTGGGCGGACGCAGGCCCGTGACGGTCGACACGGCGGCCGCGGCCGCCATCGGGCCCATCCGCCCTCCGACTGCACTTGGAGCACTGGCTGTGGATATCGCACCTGGAGCTGGAGCTGAAGCTCCACCTGTACCCACACCTGCAGTCGCAGCCGCCACGTTGTACGAGCTGGCATACGGATCGAACGATTGGAGCCTGCCTTCGGACGCGTACGCCCCGGTCGCCGTCGTTGTCGTTCTGTTCATCGTCGATCTCGACGACTTCTTCTGGCCGTTCACGCCGTTCACGCCGCTCCGTCCCTGCTCCAGGTCGCGACGACTCCCTCGAGTCGCCGCTCCGCTCTTTCCGTTCCGCTTCTTGAAATAGCAACACAGGAGCGTGACGGCGACGATGAGAATGACTCCACCAACGCTGCACGCCACGGCGATGATGATGGTCGTCGTCGACGACGACGACGACGACGATACAGAGTCGCTCGGGCTCCCAGACGCGGATGCCGACGACGGCGACGCGGGCGGCGGCGACACGGGCGGCGGCGGCGGTTTGTTTCGATGTTTTTCCGGAATTGCCGTGGCTGGTATCAGTGGTTGCGTCGCTTGTTGCGATGGTGACGGCGGTGATGGCGATGGTGGCGGTGGCGACGGCGATGCCGGAGCTGATGGTGACGGGATCGGTATCGGTATCAACACGGCGGGTGGCTGCATGGTAACCGCCGGGGGCGGCGGCGACGGTGGAGGTGGCAGAATCACCGGCGGCGGCGGGCTCACGACAGGCCTGATCGGCACCGGCGGCGGGCTGAACGACGCGCCTCCCCCGCCACCCGACGGCGAGAGGGGGGTCGGTCGAGTCGTCGCGTCCGGGAGCGAGATCTCTCCGGCATCCGGAGGATCACCGCCGAAGAATCCTGCGGTGAAGCGGGCGAGCGACGAGACGTGAGATAAAATTAACGACAGCAAGGTCCAGCCTCGCCCGACCGCGAGGCTGCAGCAGCGAGCCGGACAGACTGCCTCAATTTGCCACGAACGTACCATTGAATGGGGCCGTGATAAAGTCAACGAAATCGTCAAACAGATCGGCCCGTGCGCTACCACTGCACGTAAAAAGCAGTAAGACGAACAAAAGGAGCCCTCTTGGCGCCATCATCACCGTAAAAATTGTTCTGGGTGTTCTCGGTGGGTGGGTCGGTGGGGTCAAAGCAAGCCTGCATATGCACGGATGATGATGATCTCTCTCTCTCTCTCTCTGTCTCTCTGTCTCTCGATATATGTTGCACAGTCGGTGAGGCCAGTCATTACGTCCGTCAGCAATTAACACCCCTGCGAAAAACGAGCGTTCCATCATCACGAGCGAGAGACCACTCACTCGATATCGATATCGACGTCGTCTTCCTGGCCATTTCCGCCTCTGCTTCCGCCTCCGCCTCCGTCTCCGCCGGAGAGCTCGCGGTCCACCTGCTCGATGTGCTCGAGGATGGATCGGAACTGTCCGATGCGCTCGTTCGTCAGCCGCTCCACCGCATTCTGCTGGTTCCGCAGCTCGTCAATCTCCTGCTTGACCGCCTCGATCTCAAGCAGCGTCATCGACCGTGCCGGAATCTTCACAATTTGCTGCTTGACCTGCTCGTACTCCTTGGACTGCGCCATCTCTCTCCGCGCCGCCTCGAGCTCCGACTTGCACGTCTCGATCGACGCGACGCACCCCGATATGGACGACTGCAGCTCGGCGTGCTTCTCCCGGTAGACGTCCTGCTCCTTCAAGTAGGCGCCCATCATCATCTCGAGCTTGTTGATGTACGACTCGATACTGTACAAGTCGGAGAGGACGGCGTCCGTGACTGACGATTTGTTCTCCCCCGTCGCGGCCTCGAGCTGCCGGACCGACGCGACGAGTTTGTTGAAGGGTGGACCCGTCGTCGTGACGACCGACGTCTGCGTCAGGAAGCGCTTGCGAATGATATCCTCCTCCTCCACCAACGCAGGGGACTTGGCATCCTTCGCGGCCATGTCGTCGTCGTCGTTCCTCCGTTTGCGCGAGGCGAGCGCGGCGCGTGCGTGCGGTGCGCCAGTGGCGACAGGGAGCGGGAGAGACGCGTGGCGTGGATGGATGGATGGAGAGAGAGAGGGGAAAGGCCTTTTGAATCCGTTTTGAAATATACCGAGACCTCGCGCTCGCCTGCTCGCTCGTAGCACGTGCGTGCCACCGTAGCACCAACAACACCGAGTCGAGCGCTTTCATGGGCTCTGCACGCCGGCGATCGTCTAGGGTGTGGTCTCTGGTCGCACTGGTGGTGGCCCTGTTCTCATTCTCTCTCGTCTGCCCCTCCCCGACTCCCCCTGGTCGTCCCCTGACGGTCGACGTGCCCGTCGAGAACGAATACATCCGGATAGACGGGCCGCCCAACGCCTACAGACCGATCGGCCTGGAGCCACACTGGACGTACGAAATGCGGGTCTCGTTCGTGAGCACTCGGTCCGCCCAGATCCATTTCGGCTACGACTGTCAAGACAAGGCCGACGCGCGGACGACGACGCGCAACAGGCGGCTCTTGCACGCCGAGAAGCTCGTCTTCTCGACGGACGAGTCGGGGCGCGTGCGGGACCACCCCGACTGCCTGCTGACCGTCCGGGTGACGTCGTGGGGCCAGATGCGGCACGAGACGGACGACTTCTTCTACGACGTCGTGCTTGAGAAGAACCTGATCGGCATTCCGCTGTCCGGCCTGCCCCTCATTGCGTACGCGCTGGTGCTAGTCGCGGCAGCCGTGGCGCTCGCGGCCGCCGGCGGGGACCGGCTGCGCGCCGCGCTGCTGACCTGCGGCCCCGGCGACGGGCGCGGCCCCGGCGACGGGCGCGGCCCCGACCCCAGCCCACGGGAACGCCCGCGCCGCTCGACACGATACTACACGGATGATACATAGATCGAGTGGAGTAAAAATATTACACAATCGCCGTCCAAGAGACTAAAGAATCGATATGTTTCCAATCTAGAGAACCGCGACTGCGATCGCTCCTATCGAGCCATCTCGAGCTGCTGCCTCCACAAAAATAGATTTAGTAGAGAGCCTCCTCCTGGTGGGTGGAGAGGGTGCAGTCCGAGGTCGGGTAGGCGACGCAGGACAGCACGAATCCAGCACCCATCTGGTCGTCGTCGAGGAAAGACTGGTCAGACTGGTCGATGGTTCCGGCCTCGAGCTTGGCGGCGCAGGAAGAGCAGGCTCCGGCGCGGCAAGAGTACGGCAGGTCGATTCCAGCCTCCTCCGCGGCGTCGAGGATGTAGGTGGAGTCGTCGCACTCAATGACCTGGTCTCCAGACGGGGTCTTGAGGGTGACCTTGAAGGCCATGGCGGAGACCTTCATGTTGGTCCTCGCGGCCCTCTGCGGTGTGCGAACGGAGAGCGACGATGCGTGAGTTGCGAGCGAGCGACGCGCGGGCGAGCCAGCGGCGGGGACGCGGACGAGTCGAGCGCCACGTAGGTGAATTTCAGCCAGCCAAAAGCTAGGCCGGAATCTCGACGGCCCCCGCGTCGTTCGTCTCGATCGCCGCTGACGGAACTCCATCCAGAATCAAAATGGCACGATGGCAGCAACGGCGAGGCGAACAGCGGCAGCAAACAGGCGAATGCGTCGACGAGCCAGAGTGGTGGGCCATGGACAATTCAGCGTGCGGGACGGGACAGTAACTTACGCGGGCGGCGAACGACTTGCTGACGTTGATCTTCGAGGAAAGGGAGAGCTGCATTGTGACAAGAGTGTTTAGAATTGCGGGAACGGAGGAGGGAGCTCCCTCCTTATCCATCGCGCTGACCAACTGGTCAGGACGCGATGCAGGCGAACTTCTCGGAACCGTTTTTTGTTACTTTGCACGTCCATCGGGAACCCCGGATGTTGAATAGAGTCCACGTGGGGACGCAGACGGTGTCGTTGTCGCTTCGCCGAGCTATTAGCTCGACGTCAACGTC
>Ga0222719_10005137_pt1 | contig 11345 bp, 12 predicted proteins | sample C33_34DmetaG_FD_165039 | JGI IMG/M metagenome (GOLD analysis project Ga0222719, IMG submission 165039) | Estuarine water microbial communities from San Francisco Bay, California, United States - C33_34D | ecosystem: Environmental > Aquatic > Marine > Unclassified | place: USA: California...
AAGGAATAGTTAAATTAATGTTGATTTTATTGAGGTGATTACATTTCTTGCACATCTTAAACAAAGTTATTACACATGAAACAACAAGAGAACAAAACAGCAACACTATTGATAACCTTTTAATTATCATTACTCATTCTGATATTGATTATTTATCGGAATTGAATACAACCTGATTATAATTGCTAAAAACTAATTAGATTTACTAGATATGGGGGTTTTGATTGACCGATACCCCATTTTTAGATTGTTGGGTTAGAATAAAATTGATACTAGGTACATATAACTAAAATGGATAATTTGATATTAAATACTATTATTTTTATTTTGACCGATAAGGACACAAACAAACCAGTTGTTGTTACACACTTTCATGGTTTTGACACAGAAGAAGAAGCCATTAGATTCTCAGACTATTTAAAGGAACAATTCGTTGACGATTATCCTGAGAATGAAAGAACAATTCACTGATGGGGGGTTTTGTTTTAAAATGAAGCAAATTGTTATTCCTTACAGACCAAGAGAAATCCAAAAATTTTTGCACAAAAAATGTGATGTGAACCGGTTCAATGTAATCATAGTTCACAGAAGGGGAGGCAAAACCGTATTTGCCATAAACCATTTAATTAAGGCTGCACTTACAAATCCTAAACCTTATCCAAGATACGCTTTTATCTCTCCTTATCGTCTGCAAGGAAAGAGTACCGCTTGGGATTATATGAAACAATTCTCAGCAGCTGTGCCAGGAACGAAATTCAATGAGTCTGAATTAAGGGTAGATTTTTCAGTTAACAATAGTCGTATTCAAATCATAGGTGCTGAAAATAGTTCGGCAATAAGAGGACAATACTTTGATGGAATAATCGTAGATGAAACACAAAACATTAGTCCTGATTTATTTGATACCATCTTAAGACCCTGCCTTTCTGATCGGAATGGTTTCGCAATCTTCATTGGTACGCCAATGGGAAGAAATTGGTTTTTTCAATTACATGAACAAGCCAAGCATACCAAAGGTTGGTTCACAGCAATATTTAAGGCAAGTGAAACGAACATCATAGCAAAGGAAGAATTAGAAGCTGCCAAAGCAACAATGAGTAGCGAAGCGTATGAGCAAGAGTTTGAGTGTTCATTTCAAGCCGGTATATCTGGTTCTTATTATGGAAACATAGTTGAGGATTTAGAGAAGAATAACAAAGTAACAGACTTTGAAATAGATTATGATTATGAAACGGAAACATGGTGGGATCTAGGAATGAATGATTCTACGGTTATCATCTTTGCTCAAAGAAGACCTGATGAAATAAGGATTGTTGATTGTTATGAAAACTCAAGCGAAGGCTTAGAGCATTATTTCAATGTCTTAGATGAGAAAGGATATAATTACATTAAGCACATAGCTCCACATGATATTAGGGTTAGGGAGATAGGAACGAATAAATCAAGATGGGAGACCGCAAGAGAAATGGGTCTAGAATTTGACATAGCACCAAAACTTAGTGTAGAAGATGGTATTGAACAGGTAAGAAGACTTTTACCTAAGTGTTTGTTTCATAAAAACAATTGCAATAAATTAATAGAAGCATTAAAATCATATTGTAAGCGTTGGGATGAAAAAAACAATTGTTTTAGAAATAAGCCTACTCATAATTGGGCTAGTCATTTCTGCGACAGTTTTAGATATGGTGCTATCGTAGAACCGATAGAGAGAAGTGATTGGTCTAAGCCGATCAGAGTAAATACGAATTACATAGTTTAATATGGCAAAGAAAAAAATAATCGAAATAGCAGATCCAAAATTAAGAAGTATTCTTAGCGGTCAAATACAAAACGCACTAGGTTATGTTGGCGGTCAACTTTCTGACTCAAGAAAAAAATCAATTGAATATTATTTAGGAGACAAGTTAGGAACTGAGATTGATGGCAGATCCCAAGTCGTAAGTACAGACGTAGCTGACACAGTTGAAAGTATCTTGCCTAATCTGTTAAGGGTTTTTACTGCGTCAGACAAAGTCGTAAGATGCGAACCGGTAACAGGCGAAGATGTTCCTCTTGCCGAACAAGCAACTGCTTATCTTAATCATGTCTTTTACAAAGACAACAATGGTTTTCAATTATTATATAATTTTTTTAAAGATGCTTTAATTGAAAAAAATGGTTTCTTAAAAATTTATTATGATGAGTCTGAAAGCGTTGAGCATGAGACTTATAAAAATTTAAGTTCTGAGCAATACGATTCCTTATTAGAAGATACTAAGGATGAGATCGAAGTGGTTGAGCAAGAAGAAACTGAAAACGAATATGCAAGGGAACAATACGAAGATGCAATTGAAAAATTAGAAGAACAAGGTTTAGATACTTCTCAAGCAAAAGAACCTGACTTTTCACTTTACAATTTAAAGATTAAAAGAGTTAAGAAGAATGGAAAGATAAAAATTGAATCCATTCCACCTGAAGAATTTTTAATTGATCGAACAGCTAAGACGATTGAAGAAGCAGATTTCGTTTCTCATAAAGCTCTAATGACAAGATCACAAATTATTGAAATGGGATTTGATGAAGATGAAGTTATGGAGTTACCAGCTTCTAACATTGACATTTACAACAATGAAGAAATTACAAGAATAAGAAACATTGATGATTATCCAATTAATACACCAACGGATAAATCAACTGAGAAAGTTTTAATTTACGAAAGCTACATTCGTTATGATTATGATGGTGATGGCATAGCAGAATTAAGAAAGATCATATCAGCAGGTGATGATGGTTATTCTGTTTTATCTAATGAGCCTTGCGACTCTGCACCTTTCGTTTCCATAACTCCAATTCCAATGCCACATAGATTTTATGGCAGATCAATTGCTGAGTTAGTAGAAGACATTCAATTAATGAAATCAACTGTGATGAGACAATTATTAGATAATATGTATTTAACTAATAATAACAGAGTTGCGATTATGGATGGTATGGTCAATATGGATGATTTATTGACGACAAGACCTGGCGGTGTAGTTAGAACGAAACAACCACCTAGCCAAGTGATGCAACCTTTAACAGCTCAACCCATTTCAGAACAAGCATTTCCATTATTATCTTATTTAGATTCTGTCAGAGAAGTAAGAACTGGTATTTCAAAACAAGTTCAAGGATTAGATCCTGATACTTTAAACGCAAAAACTGCAACTGGCGTTAATGCCTTAATGACGCAAACGCAAATGCGTTCAGAATTAATTGCAAGAATTTTTGCTGAGACCGGTGTAAAGGATTTATTTAGAAAAATTTTTGAATTAATGGTTAAGTATCAAGATCAAGAAAGAATTATTATGTTAAATAATCAATACGTTCCTGTAAGACCTACGGAATGGAAAGATAAATTTAACATTTCAATCGTTGTTGGTTTAGGAACAGGTTCTAAAGAACAACAAATCATGATGTTAAACAATATTTTAGAAAGACAATTACAGGCTTTCAACTTACAAGGTGGAAAAGAAATGCCAATGGTAACATTAAAGAACATTTACAACACACTTTCTAAGATCATTGAGAACGCAGGTCTTAAAAACGTTGAAAGTTACTTCGTTAATCCTGATATTGGTAAACAATTAATGCAACCACCTGCTCCTCCACCATTAACACCAATTGAAAAAATTGAATTTACTAGAATTGCAAGTGAAGAAAAACGAAAAATTGCAGATTTAGAATTAAAATACAAAGAATTAGAACAAAAACGTCAAGCAGACTTGTTAGAATTTGAAGCTAAGATAAAAGATATTGCTTTAAAATATAATACTCAGCTTGATACAACGAAAATCAAGGCAGATGCAGATTTAGATAAGATGATTGTTGCAGGAAATAGTAAGATACTTGAACAAGCACAAAAATCTGCTAGTATGTTAGGCAAACAGGTACAAGGATTAAATGGAAACCAAAGACCAGGCACAGAGATCGCAGGAACTGAGCAGATCCAGCCAGGCGAAACAGATTTTAGAGAATAATCTTTTTAAAGAGGCAATCGAATCTCTTAAAAAAATTTATTCTGAAGCACTATTAGAAAAAACAGGTGCGAAAGAAAGCGATACAAGGGAAAAACTTTGGATCGCATATAATGTTGTAGGTAAAGTTGAGCAACATTTGAAAAGTATTCTTGAGACAGGAAAATTAGCTGAGAAGCAATTAGAAATTTTCCGAAAAAATCAACAAGAAAAAAAATTTTAACCACCTACGGTTAAAATAAGCCAAGTCATTAAGACAGCTTAACATAGGAGACAATAAAATGTCAGACAACAACCCATTACTGACAAGTGCGTCAGTACAAGGTGCTGCAAAATCTATTGAAGGATTATTGAACTCAAAAGGAGTTATCGCTAACCCTCAAAAAGAAGCAACACCAGTTGAACCAAAAGAAACTGAAGCGAAAGCAGATGATAATCAAGAAGTTCAACAGCAACCTGAAGTTCAACCTGAAGAACAGGAAACTTTAGTCGAAGAAGAAGCATCAGAAGAAAATGCTAATGAAGACCAAACAACCGATACACACCAAGTTAAAGTTAATGGTGAAATTATCGAAGTTGACCTTGAGGAATTAAAGGCAGGTTATCAAAAGGATGCTGACTATAGACGGAAAACAGAAGAAATAGCTCTTGAAAGAAAAGAGTTATCTTTTGAAAAAGAACGTCTAGCAAAAGCAATGTCTAGCAAGATGGAAGATTTAAATTCTCTTGTGTTGACTTTGAACGCTGAAGTTAATAGCGATATAAATGCCAAAGAACTTGATAGGCTTTGGGATGAAGATCCAACTGAAGCTGCTAGAATTGATCGAAAGATTCGAAGAAGGAGAGAAACACTTTCTCAAGCTCAGAAGAAACTTAGAGAAAATCAAGAAGCACAGTTTCAGGAAATTTTAAAAGAGGAGCAAAAGAAGGTAGCTGTAAAGTTCCCTGAATTGCAAGATCCTGTAAAAGGTAACTCTTTAAAAACAGGCATGGTTAATTATTTGCTGTCTAAAGGTTTCTCAGAGAGAGACGTTAATGCAGTTTATGATTCAAGAATGTTTGAAGTGATCGTTGATGGAATGAAATATCAAGATAACAAAAAGTTGAAACCAACTTTAGTTAACAAAAAAGTAAAACCATCTAAAGTTATTAGGTCAGGTGTCAAAACGACAAAAGAAGAAATAAATCAGCAATCTAGGTTAGACAAAATTAGAACGCTTAAGAAGTCAGGAAGTCCAAAAGACGCAACTGATTTATTAATGCGTTATTTATAAACAATAACCTAACAAAGGAAATACAATGGCTGTATATAAAACATACGACACAGTAGGTATAAGAGAAGACTTAGCTGATATTATTTATAATATATCACCTACAGAAACTCCTTTTATGTCTGGTGTTGCAAAAACAAAAGCGACAAATACATCTCACCAATGGCAAACAGATGCGTTGGCTGATGTAGCTGCAAATGCTGCGGTAGAAGGTGCAACAATCACTTACCCAACATTATCAGCAACAACTAAAGAAACTAACTACACTCAGATTTCTACAAAAGCTGTTCAAGTATCAGGAACAAATGATGCTGTAACATCTGCTGGAAGAAATAATGAGTTAGCTTACCATGTAGCAAAATCTGCGAAAGAATTAAAAAGAGATATGGAAACTGCTCTTTTATCTAACGTAGCTTCAGCTGCTGGAGACGCTACAACTGCAAGAACATTAGGTGGAGTCCAAACTTGGATCGAAACTAACGTTGACGCAGGTGCTGGTGGATCTGGTGCTGGTAACGGTGCTGCTAGGGTTGATGGAACTCAAAGAGCTTTTACTGAAGATCAGTTAAAATCAGTTCTTAGAGCTTGTTTCAACGAAGGCGGAAACCCAAACATGGTAATGGTTGGTGCTTTCAATAAGCAAAAACTTTCTGGTTTCACAGGCGGATCTACAAGATTTGACCAAGCTGAAGACAGAAGATTGGTAACTTCAATTGACGTTTATGAGTCAGACTTTGGAACATTACAAGTTGCTCCAAACAGATTCATCAGAGGTGCAAATGCTACTTCTGCTAAAAGAGGTCAAGATGCTCTAGTCCTAGAGATGGATTACTGGGCAGTTGCCTTCTTAAGAGACTTCAGTTTACAGAATCCTGCACAAACTGCTGACGCAGATCAGAGATTCATGGTTGCTGAGTACACTCTTGAGTCAAGAAACGAAAAAGCAAGTGGATTAGTTACAGATTTAACTACTTCATAATCTTAATTGTGTTTGGTGGTGTAACCTTAAAAAACTACACCACCGACACTTAACCAAAGTTGAAGTCTTAGTGAGGTTATAGGCGGAACAACAAACGGAGAAAAAAAATGAGAACATTAAACGATTATTTTATAACTGCTGAAATTGAAGACATTAGTACAGCTTCATCTACATTTGTTGCAGTACCTGATGGCGGAAAAGTAATAAAAATCTTAACTGCTTTACAAGGTGCTATTTCAGGTGCAGACGCTGGTATTTCTTTTGAAATCGGTGGAACTGCTATGACTAATGGCGGAATAACAGTTGCTTATGATGGTTCAGCTGCTGGAGATGTAGATACATCTGCACCAACTGCTGCCAACAGAGTTGAAGAAGGACAAGCTATCGAAATGATAACTGATGGTGCTTCTACTGGAACTGCAAAACTTCTTGTGACTTTTGTTATAAGAAGATAATAATAATTTAGGGAGGTTGCTTAGCGGTAATCTCCCTTTAATAAGGAGAAAAAAAATGGCTTATAATTATGGCTTAAGACCTGGCACAACACAAAAAGTTTCACCAAGCGGAAGCTCTGTTGCAACTTCAAATGGATTTGGTTCTCAAACTGAATACGTTAGAGTAGCTGCTGATGCAGACGTTCATATTGTTTTTGGTGGTACACCAACTGCTACAACAAGTGATATATTTTTACCAGTTGACAAACCTGAAATTTTCAAAGTTTCACCAGGTGAAAAAATGGCTGCGATTGGCACTGCAAATGTTTCAGTTACTGAAATGAGTGCATAGTGGCTAAAAAGAAAAGTAGTATAGGTGTTGTAGAATTATTAAAAACAACACCTAAAAAAAGACCTGGTCGTCATGCTAAACATTACAGCAAAAGATTACCAAGTCGAAAAGATTATAGAGGTCAAGGAAGATGAGAGATACAGTTGTAGATGGTTTACAGAAAACATCTTACGGAATTGACGATAAAGAAAAAAAGATTGTTGTTAAGGAAGAAGTAAACATCAATCCTCATCTTAAACATAACAAAGCCTTATATAATTTAAATGATGGTTATTCTAAGAGTAAAGAACTCAAAAGAGTAGCATCTATTCCTACTATTGCTTTATCAGTTTGGGCAAATGAATTTGATTCAAACAGTAAAGGTAATTGGTGGGGATTACCAAAAGAAGTACAAAAAAAAATATTAAAAAATAAACTTAATAGTAATGAGTTTAGATATTTTAGAACAGCACAAGGAAAAATATAATGGCTTTATCAAATTATTCAGAACTTAAATCATCAATAGCTAATTGGTTAAACCGATCTGATTTAACAAGTGAGATTGCAAATGATTTTATTGTTCTTGCAGAAAAAGATTTTAATTCTAAATTAAGAATCAGAAAGATGGTTAATCAAACATCTTTAACTTTAAACGCAGAAACAGTTGCCTTACCTACAGGATTTTTACAAGTAAGGGATTTTTACATCTTAAGTGGTAGCACTAAATATTCCTTAACATATATGACTCCATCTCAAATGGATCAAGTTAAAGGTTCTTCAACGGTTGGTATGCCAACATCTTACACTATCTTAGGAGATACATTTAGATTTTCTCCTGTACCAGGTGATAGCTACACAGCTTATTTAAATTATTACAAAACATTTGATGCCTTATCAGATTCAAATACAACTAATTTCATTTTAACTAATCATCCATCAATTTACTTATATGGTTCATTGTATCATGCTGCTCAATTTTTAGGTGGAGTTGATCCTAATAGAGTTCAACAATGGTTACAATTGTACTCTACTGCTTTAGAAAGATTAGAACAAAATGATAGAGAAGATCAGTTTAGCGGTTCGCCTTTACAAATAAGATCAGACGTAACTGTAGCAGGTGCGTTTAATGAAAGTTATAAGGTATCAACAAATAACAATGGTTAATTAATATGCAAGTACCTTTTGGAGAATGGCTGCCAGATCAACCACCTCACCTTAATCCTGGTGCAAACGTTGCAACCAATGTTTATTATGCTGCAACTTCTTATAAACCCTTTCCATCATTAGTAACTTATTCAAGTAATGATTTAGGTGCAAACTCAAAAGGTGCAGGATCATTTAGATCAACTGGCAACGTAAGTTTTAACTTTGCTGCAACTCCAACTGACATATATCAATTGAGTGCTGGAACATTTACTTCAAGAAAATCTAGTTTAACAGGTGGTGATACAGACTTTTTTACATTCACACAATTTGGAGATTACATCATTGTAAGTAATGGTGTTGATGCTCCACAATATTATTTAATGGGTACATCAACTAACTTTGCAGACCTATCTTCTATCGCAACATCAGGAACTGTACCTATCTTTAGAACATCAGGTGTCATTAGGGATTTCTTAGTTACAGGAAACCAAACATCAAATAGAAACAGAGTTCAATGGTGCGGAATTAATGATTTAACAACTTGGGCTGAAGGAACTAAACAATCTGATTACCAAGATTTACCAGGTTCAGGTGGACAGATCGTAGCGATAACATCAGGTGAGTATGGTTATGTATTTAGACAAAACGAAATATTACGAATGGACTATGTTGGTGGTGCAACAGTATTTAGATTTTCTGTAATCTCTCCAAACAGAGGTGCAGTATATGGTAAGACAGTTTGCCAAGATAATCGTAGAGCTTTCTTTTATGCAGATGATGGTTTTTTTGAAATCAATGGAGATCAAGTTAAACCGATTGGTGCAGAAAAAGTAAATAGATTTTTTGATGTAGATTTAAACAAAGCCTTTACAGATCGTATCGTAGCAGCAGTTGACCCATTTAATCAATTAGCAATATGGTTATATCCTGGTGCTTCTAACACAGGAAACACAACAGGTATTTGTGATAAAGTAATCATTTACAATTATGTTACTGAAAAATGGTCTTTAGCTAATGCTAATGCTTCTACTATCTTTACTCAATTCGTAGGTGCTTATACTGTAGAACAAATGGATTTGATTTCTCAAAACTTAGAAAACATTAATATTTCCTTAGATACTCCATTTTGGAATGGTGGTCAGTTATATTTAGGTGCTATAAATGATTCTTATCAAGCAGCTATATTTTCTGGCGATCCTGGAGAAGTAGAATTAGAAACTACAGAATTAGAGTTGTTTCCAGGACTAAGAAGTGATATTACAGAAGTAAGACCAATTGTTGATGCACAAGCTACTGTAGCAATTTCAACAAGAGAAAGATTAGCAGATAGTCCAACTGTATCTTCTTATTCATCAATGGTAACAAGTGGTACTGTACCAGTTAGAAGTTCAGGAAGATATATTAGAGCTAATGTTAAGATTCCTTCAGGTACAGTTTGGAATCATGCTCAAGGCGTTGACTTTGTAGCTTCAAGAGCAGGTGGAAGATGACGGATAGAACTGATATAGATAATGTTCGATACAGTTTAGATACTCAAGAGTTCTTCCAAAGACAAATTGAAGAAGCAGTTAACGTATTGGTTAACGAAAAAAATATTGAAAACAACAAAGCATTTGCTTGGTTCATAGGAGATTAGATGGCAACAAATATTAAAGATTATTCAACAACACAAGCTAACAACACATCATTAAATTCCATTTTCGTTGGTGAAGGTATGTTACCTTCTAATCTAAACAATGCCATTAGAGCATTAATGAAGAACACAAGAGATTGGTTCAATGATGCAGAATGGATTGAATATGGAGATGGAAGTGGTGCATATACTTCTGCTTATGCTAGTGCAACATCTTTTACAATTGCAGGAGCAGATGTAACATCAGTTTATCATGCAGGTCGTAGAGTAAAAGTTATTGCTCCAACACCAGGAACTATTTATGGAACGATTTCATCATCTACTTTTTCAACAGATACTACAGTTAATGTTACTTGGGATTCAGGTTCATTATCTAATGAAGCTCTTACGAATATCTTTGTAGGTATCTTAAGCAAATCTAATAACTCATTACCAACAGGATTAATTACAGATGCACAAGTTGCTACAGGTGCAAATATTAATGCAGCTAAATTAGGAACAGGTGTAGTTGATAATACAGAATTTAATTATTTAAATGGCGTAACGTCAAACATTCAAACTCAACTTGATGCTAAACAAGCAACCATTACTGGTGGTGCTACAACGATTACTTCTTCAGACTTAACTGCAAGTAGAGCATTAACATCTAATGGTTCAGGTAAAGTTGCTGTATCATCTGTTACTTCAACTGAATTAGGTTATGTATCAGGAGTAACAAGTGGATTACAAACTCAAATAGATGGTAAACAAGCTACGATCACAGGTGCTGCTACTTCAATCACATCTTCTGATCTTACATCTAACAAAGCATTAACTTCAGATGGTTCAGGAAAGGTTGCTGCAAGTTCAGTAACATCTACTGAGCTAGGTTATTTATCAGGTGCTTCATCTGCCATTCAAACTCAATTAGATGCTAAGTTAGTTAAAGCAAATAATTTATCTGATGTAACTTCTGCACCTACTGCAAGAACTAATTTAGGTTTAGGAACAATGGCTACTCAAGCTGCAAGTAGTGTTGCGATTACTGGCGGTACAATCACAGGTATGCCAAGTCCTTCATCAGGAACTGATGTAACTACAAAAACTTACGTTGATGATTTAGTTGCAGGATTAAAAACAAGAATCATTACAAGAGTTGCTACAACTGCAAATCTTAATTTATCTACAGATTTAGAAAATGGAGATACATTAGATGGAATTACTTTAGTAACAGGAAATAAAATATTAGTAAAAGATCAAACCAATCAAACTCAAAATGGTATATACATAGTACCTGCAAGTGGAGCAGCAACTAGAGATCCTGATTTCGATACTGTTGCTGAACTTGCTGGTCAATTAGTAATCGTTCAAGAAGGTTCAACAAATGCAGATAAAATTTATTTATGCACAACCGATAATAGCGGAAGCATTGGTAGTGTTAATATTACTTTTTCTCAAGTACAACCATCTTTTACAGGTACTGTAACTTCAGTAGCTGTGGCAGATGCTGGTTCTTCAGAATTTACTGTTAGTGGTTCGCCTATTACTACTAGCGGAACTATCACACTTAGTGTAAA
>Ga0222719_10005140_pt1 | contig 11343 bp, 20 predicted proteins | sample C33_34DmetaG_FD_165039 | JGI IMG/M metagenome (GOLD analysis project Ga0222719, IMG submission 165039) | Estuarine water microbial communities from San Francisco Bay, California, United States - C33_34D | ecosystem: Environmental > Aquatic > Marine > Unclassified | place: USA: California...
CTTGCGATATAACTTCACCAAGAGCTTTATCATTATTACAGCTGATTGCTGCAACGCTTTCAAGCATATTGTCTTTTACCTCAATAGCTTTTTTGTCAAGATATTTGTTGACTTTATTTAAGCCACTTAAAATACCTTTTTTAATATCTCTTATGTTATTATCGTCTTTGTGATCATTGGCTAAATGCAGCAATGAATGAGCAAGCACTGTGGCTGTTGTTGTGCCATCACCCGCTTCTCTTACTGTATTTCTTGCTGCTTCTTTTATTAAAGTTGCACCAATATTTTCGACCGGGTCAATCAAGACTACGCTTTCCGCAACGGTTACTCCGTCTTTTGTGATTACCGGCCTTCCTAGTGCGTCTTCATATATAACGCATTTTCCAGAAGCACCAAGGGTAGATTTAACTGCACTTGTCAATTTATCTACCCCGTGCATAATTTTATTTCTAGCATCCTTCCCAAAGGAAAGGTCTTTTACTATCTCACTTGGGTTATTATATTCCATTTAATTAAATTTATTGTAAGTGGTTATTTAAATGTTTTCACAACTTTAGGTCCTTTTAAAAATTCAAGCTTTTTAGAGTAATGACTAATGCTTCCATCAATCGCCGCCTCACAGCTTTCTAAAGTTTCCCGCCTTGTTACATCGATCCATTTTTCTTCATCATTTAGATCTTTGTATTCAGCTTGAAAAAATCCATTAGGTAGTTGAACAATTCGCCAGTTTTCTTTCTTAGCGATGTGCTCCCAAAGAGTTCTGGTTTCTTCGGATATTCCTTGGGTACTATTGTTCCCCCAGGAATAGGTTTTGTAAAAATAAGTCATTGGTTTTGGTCTTATGATAATATAATCACGTGGTTGTTAAATATTTTAAGGCGGAGGAGGGGGTCCACCACCACCACCAGGTACGATTACATGAGTGTACCCATGGAACTCACTCATTCTATGTGGCGCCACTTTATTTACAGCGCTAGTAGCGAAACCAAATAAACTAGATGATGTAGGTGTAGAAGCTCCAGCTAATTCAATTTGGCTTGAATTTGGATTAGCGTCACCTAATTCAGTATTTATGTCGCTCATGGATATTTGACCACTACTTGGTAATGCCATCTTCTAATTTTTTAACTTTATCTGATAATTCTTTTACAGCTTCAATTAATAATGCTGTCAACTTAGGATAATCAACTGCTTTATAGCCGTTTTCTCTTGTTTGTACAATTTCTGGAAATACCTCTTCAATTTCTTGTGCTATAACTCCAATATCTTTTTTACCTGTTTCTTTATGTGATATTTCATTCCAAGTAAACGATACACCATTTATTTTATTTAATTTATCTAATGGATTAGATATATTAATTATATCATCTTTATATCTTTTATCTGAAGATACATATGCAACTACATCACCTGCAACTTTTAATGAATCACCTGTATTATCCATGTCAAGATAATGATTAGTTGAAAGCTGGGCATATATTGTGCCTCTTATATGTACATCATCATTTGTATCAATTTTAAGTACAGTTCTTTCAAAATTACTCGGCGTTGTAAGAAATTTACGCATTACAAACATATCATTTGCATGCGTTCCTGTTCCACCCGTAGCGCTTGGCACATCTAAGAAAAATGTTTTAAACCATTCATTTACGTGTAATCTACCTGAATTTACAGTTCTTGCACCGTCATTATCATTAAAAATAATGTTCATTCCACCACTATAAGAAGGTCCATTAGTGGAATTAACCGTTATACCATTAGCTGTTTGATTAGGAATTAATAATCCTGCTCCGTTTAATTTTATTATTTTTTTAGAATATTGACCATCTTCTCCTAATTGATAACTAGCATTTAAATCAAAACTGGAAGTGCCATTAACGTTTGTTGTTGTGCCTCCTGTCATTAATATTCTATGATGATAATCACTTGAAGAATTCAAAGATATACCCGCTCCTGTATTGTTAGTAGAATCTGTATTTTTAAATTTAGCTGCAATATAATCACCAGATGACACTGCTCCTTGTATTAAAGCCGTTCCAGTAACTTCTAGATTTCCTGCGAATGTTCCTCCAGCGGCTTCTAAGTCGCCTCTAAAGTTAGCGTTCCCACCAATTATACTAAAATTAGGTGTATATATATTACCATTTGTTAGATTTATTATAGAACCAGCGGTTGAATAGTTTCCAGACACAGAGCCATAGTTTGAACTTTGTATTTGCCCTGTAGTTATATTATTGCCATTTATAGTGGTGCTTCCACTTGTTGATAATGAATTAAACGTTACTACTTGATTAAAAGCAAAAGCTTTAACTGCACTAGCAGCGAATGTAACATCACCATATCCACTTCCAGCGGTTGTTTCAATTGCGGTGTAAGCAATAGTCCAATATTGATTACTTGCGGTTCCAGCATACATCAATGGTGATTCATATGCCCAATTTGTTGGTAATGTGTTAGCAGTAGTTGAATTAAATCTAGCATCACTAAATCTAAAACCGCCCGTTATATTAGATGGTGCCGTAGGTACTGTTGATTGGCCTTGATAATACCATAATATACCAGTAAATGTTCTTCTACCATCTACACCGTTTGTCCCGTCTTGCCCATCAACTCCATTAGCCCCATCAGCCCCATCAACTCCATTAGTCCCATCGGCTCCGTTGGTTCCATTTGTTCCGGCTACACCTTGCAGACCTTGAGGTCCTTCTGGGCCTTGTGCCCCATCAGCTCCGTTGGTTCCGTTGGTTCCGTTAGCTCCGTCAGCCCCGGTTGCCCCGGTTGCCCCGGTTGCCCCGGTTGCTCCGGTATCACCTGTTATTTGAGAAAAGACCAATCCAGAAACACTGTCTCCGTCTTGCCAAGCTGTAGCCGCTTGTTTTATTGCAAAAAAGTTTTGGCTAGCCCCTTTTGTTGTTGATGCATTAGTACCGCTTGCATCATCCGCATATATTACTGTGCTTACAAATGTTGTTGGCACATTACTTAAATCTCCAAACGATACAGTTCCTATGTTGGCATTTTTTATACGTACAACACCCCCAACAACTTCAAAAGGGGATTCAGCTGCTGTTCCATTATATATTTTAAAGCTATCAGCAGAGAAACTTACTTCAGAAGATGTATCATCAGCAAAGAAATTCATACTAGCTATGTTACCATTAGCATCGACTTTTAAACCGTATGACGCAGATATAGTACCGTCTATGTTAGCTATAGCTTGTGCTGTTTGATCTACAGCAGCATATATACCTAAAAATGTTAAAGCAGTATTATCTGCTAAAATTTCAGCTTTGGATAATGTTAAGGTTGTTCCACTTATAGAAGCTACAGAAGTTCCCACTGTTAATCCAGTACCTTTTACTACAAGACCTGGTCTTATGGTTCCTGATACATTATCTATAGAAACAGTAGCTGTACCTGTGAACGTTACTGTTTCAGCATTTGAAATACTTATTTTTCTATCTAAAGTTATAGATGTACCACTTATTGCTTCTACTCTTGCTGTAGAACCGGTTGTTACATAATTACCAGTTACAAATTGTCCAATCTCTATACTAGAATTAGCTGCGGTTATCACTAAATCTTCAGAGCTAGCAACATTTCCATCTACAGTAGCTGTTGTAGTTGTGTTTGTAGCACCATTAACAATAGCTGTTGCTTGTGTAGATTGTGAACCGTCAGTAGAATCAATACCTAATACAGCAGATAATGTATTAAGATTACTTGCTTCTGCATAATCAGTTGTATTTTCTGTGTCCATTACAGAGTTAGCAAAAGAAGTAGATAACGAAGTTAAATTGCCATTAGCATCAAATGTACCTATATTTGACTGAAGTTTTGTTACTAATGCTGCTGATGCTGTTTCTGCGTTTGACTGCGCTGTAGATATAGTACTGTTAATAGCGCCTGACACTCCGTTGACATCGCCATTACTGTCGAATGTAAATTGTGTTTCAAGTTTATCTAAGTCACTCGCCACTGCGCCCGCAGCAGTAGAAGATGCTGTACTTATAGAAGTATTCAAAGCATCTGCTACACCACTAACATCTCCGTTACTATCAAATGTAAATTGAGTTTCTAACTTGTCAAGGTCAGTAGCTACGGCGCCTGCGGCTGTTGACGATGCTGTTGTGATGCTTGTTGCAAGTGCATCTGCGGTTCCTGTTATGCCGCCTTCAGTATCAAACGTAAATTGTGTTTGTAGTACGTCAATTAACGCAGCTTCTGCACCTAAAGAATTAGATAATGTTGTAACGGACTGGGAAACGCTTGAAATTGACGTAGAATTAGTGATTATTCTGTCGTCTGCCGTTAAGGTCCATACATTTGGTGTTCCTGCTACTAAAACGTAAACTTTATTATTATCATTCGTATCGTACCATATAGATCCTACAGCATTTGTTACATCGGGGGCATCATTTTGCCTAAATATATCGGGTTTTCCTGAAACTGTAGACGTTAGCGTATTTACTGATGTGGTTGTAGCAAACCTATCCGATGCTGTTGTGGTAATTACATTGTTAGCAAAGGCCTCAGAAAGTGAAGTTAAGTTACCATTTGCGTCAAAAGTACCAAAAGTACTAGCTAGGTTTTCTGCATAAGTTGATTCAGCAAATCGAGCATTAGTTGTAACTGTCATTACTTGGTTTGCAAAAGCCTGGGAAAGTGATGTTAAGTTTCCATCATCATCTACAGCACCAAAGCTAGCCCCTAGGTTCAACGAATATGTTGCGTTAGCTCCTATATTAGAAACATTTGTTGTAACTTGCTGACTTATTGTAGCAAAATTATATAACTGGTTATCGGATATTTGATAATTAGCAAAAAACTCTGCAAGATCTAATAACGTAAAGTTACCTGTAGTAAATTGATCTGTGCTGTTATTTGTAGATATGTAAGATGATCCAAAAAGTTTATCCTTTTCGTTTAAAGAATTATCTTTTTGGTAACTTTCTATTCTGGCCATATGTTATGGATTTTGTAATTGTTGTACTTGTGCTTGTAATTCTTGTATAGATTTTATCAATATAGGCACTAATTTAGAATAATCTACTTTTTGCATTTTATTGCCATCGTGTTCGCCGGTTACCGCTGAAGGCATTTGCTCTTGTAATTCGTGTGCTTTTACACCGTAAGCTCTTTTGCCTTCAATTCCATCTACATCTTTCCATTTAAAATCGTATACATTTATATTATTAAGTATGTTTAAACCATCAAATGATTGAAAGTCTTCTTTTAATCTGTAATCTGACGTGCTGTTAAATGCAGTTGCATTAACGCTCCCAGTTACATTCCAGCTATCATCTGAATTATCTATCCAAGCCACTTTAGTTTCATAAGCATCAACAGCCGGTGGGCCAACCACAGCGGGAACATATTTTCTAATTGCAAAAGTTATATCCGCAAAAGTCCCTGTAGTTAAAGGATTTGATGGAATATCCAAAAAGAATGTTTTATAATATTCACTAACATGCAACCTTCCAGAATCTCCATCCCTACCACCGTTATTATTATTAAATATAATATTCATACCACTTGCGTAGTCTGCTGAAGGCGTTACACTATTGGCTGTTTGGTTTGGTATTATTAATCCAGCACCATTCAATTTCATCATTATTTTTGAAAAGTTATCCCCTTCGTTACCTACCACAAGTGATTTACCTAACCTGTATTCTGCATTTAAATCAAAGTTACCGGCTCCATCTGTGCCGCCTGTGGTTTTTATAACATGGTGCCATCTTGAATCCGATTGCATTTCTAAACAAACTGAACCAATATCTCCAGCTACAGCGCCTGCTCTCATAAGTAAAGCAGTTGGTCTACCATTTAAATCGTTAATACTTCCATCACCGGAAGAAAAATCTCCAGAACCCTCAATTGTGACTGTATCAGATACATTTAAGTTACCGTTTATTTGTACTTTACTTGTACTTCCGTCTGTTACAACACTAAATGGGCTTAATTGACCATTCGAGCTGTATATTTTAAAATTATCTGCATTTATAATAAAATCACTTTGCGCGTCCGCTCCACTTATAATTTGAAAACCAGTTAAAGCGCCGTTTGTGTCTAATGTTACACCGTATTTTGACCGTACACCGTTTATAGAGCTTTGATTTATTGAAATTGCTGATGTATTTTGTCCAACTGTAGTCCCTAAAGTTGTAACCGCTGAAGCCTCAGCGTAATCTTTAGCTGTTTCAAGATTCATTATAGTATTCGCAAACGCTATACTGGGTGTAACAGTCCCATCTGCTGCCACTGTACCAAAACTACTACCTAAATTGTTTACATATGTAGTAGAAGCAAAATCCGCAGTGGTTGTTGTTGATAAAACTTCATTTGCGAAGCTTACAGACAGGGTTACTGTACCGTCAGATGCTACTGTACCAAAGCTAGAGCCTAAATTATTGACAAATGAGCTCGTTGCAAAGGTTGCGTCGTTTGTTGTGGTCATTACACTGTTTGCAAATGACTGTGACATGCTCTGTAAATTACCGTTTGCATCGTATGTACCCACAGAAGAAGCCAAATTATTAGCGTATGTGCTTGTAGCGAATCTATTCGATGCTGTAACACTAAAAACTTGATCCGCAAAAGCCTGTGAAAAGCTCGTTACGTTCCCGTTTGCGTCCGCTGTTCCAAATGAAGCGGCCAAATTTGTACTGTAAGTACTATTTGCACCAATACTTGTAGTGTTTGTGCTTTGCTGGGTTGTTATTGTGCTGATGCTTGTAGAATTAGTGTCAATGCTTGTTGTCATTGATGCTAAATCGTAACTCACACCGTTCTGGCTTAGATAGTTGACAAAGAATGATGCCAAACTGTTCATTGAGTAATTTCTAGTTACCCATAAGTTGTTTTCAAACGAAGACCCTAGGACTTTATCTGATCCTTTTATAAGCGAATCGTTTGTGTAGTTTTGTATTTTACTCATTAGTGATGTTTTAGTAACCGTATCGTTTTCTGGTTGTTTCGTTTTTAGTTCCGTTTTTCCCACCAGCACGATTTCGAGAAGATTTAATACATTTACTAGTTCGGTGGTCGTAGTCGTATCCCTTAGGACACTTCTTTGCTTGTGCAGTTCTTTTTTTATATTTACCCCACTCGCTCATTGCGTAGCGTTTATCTCTCGCCGCTTTCGCCCTGCGTGCTGTAGGTGATAGTTTTTGTGCCATACCTATATTATCACTTAGAATGCCAATAAGTTAATAGTGAGACATTAGGTAGCTACTAGTATACTTTATTAGCTAACGTCGCATATAGAGGTTGTGGGTTACTTTACCGTATTTACCCCATATACCTTATACAAAAGTCAAATATATTTTACCACCCCCCATATGTTTTTTATATTATATATAGGATTTTAGTTATGTATAGCATATACAGACTAAACACGAAGTAGTTTAGATAATATAAGTGTATAACAAATTAAATATAAGTATTATGATGTGTGTAGATAAATTAGGAAACGATATAACTTGGGCAATCTTAAGACAATGTAAAGGCGAGTTAACTAGAATCGATGTGTTAGGAATCATTGAAACCCACAAACTAAATACGATAACTAAAGGATAATAATATAAAATAAGTATAACTAAATAAATAAATAATCATGAATAAACTAATGTACTCTAAATTAACTAAAGAAGAACTATCTGAAATCTTCCCGCCGATCCACCGAAATAACTTTGTAGTAAGAAAGTCTTGGTACGGTAGAAATCAAATCATCACGTTCATCAATAACAAACATGAACAAATTACCTACAACCACGACGAAGTGTTGAAAGTAATGTTACCTAAACTAAACATCTTACCTTGCTGGTTAAAGAGAGGTTACTGGTCTCAATCAACCGACATGCCAAGTAATGTTCGAAATGTAGTAATCGAAAGAATTAAACTACTAGAAAACAGTGACAATAGCTAACTACTATTAAATCATTATGTACCTAATGTCACACTTTTCAGGTACACAGGTGAAGGGTTACATCTGTAAACAAAATAACAATTGTAAACAAATAACCTACTTTAAGTTCCACTTGTTTCTATAAGTATAAAAATGCGAATGAGTAAATGACACAACGGTTTAAGTGAGTTCGATTCTCACCGTGTCAACTAAAATTAAAATAATAATAAAATGAAATTAAATAAAATATATAAAGAAATCAACGAAATAGGTACTTATACTAAACCTAATGAAATTCAAAGAAAAAGATTAGTAGAGTTAATTGAAATGATACCGATTTCTAAATACGATAGAGTAAGATAATTGCTATACAACTTACAAAGTAAATACGAAGTTAAATGGATAATATAAGTGTAAATAAATAATAATAATATGAAACAATTTTACTGGAATGACGAAACTTTAGAACATTTTAAATTAAATTCAAATTACCAAACTAAAGAAGAAACTATTAAAGAAATTACTACATTTGTTGAAAATGAATGTGATTTAGAAAATGGAGAAACTGAAGAAATGTTAATAAATGATTTAATAAAACAAGTGTATAATAAATAAAAACGAAACTTTAAAACTATGTTAAGAACTTTACCTCTAATTAAAAATGTAATTAAAAAAGAAATTACTAAACTAAATGAAAACCATGACTATTGGGGAACTATTGAAAATATAGAAAATGAAAATGAAATCTTCAATTACTTTCTAACTTATGAAATAGTAAATCAAGATTACTTTGATGAAAGAGAAAACTATACAAATGTAGAATTACTAACTGAATTACTAAATAAACTAAATAAAATTAAATAAAATGATATATACAGATAACTACGGAAACGATATGACTTGGGCAATCGGTATGCAAATGGAAGGTAAACTAACTAGACAAGATGTACTAGGTATAATCGAAACTCACAAACTAAACACGAATACTAACGGATAATATAATAAATTAATAATATGAAAAATAATAATGAAATGACCACCGTACAAAAGTACAACCTAGCAATCTTTATCGCAACAGTAATCTACTTAACAAACTTACTAGCATGATAATAGATAAAACCTTACGCGAACTACTTAACGAACTGCATTTCCATGCTAAAATGTTGAGAAACGAAACAATTGATCACCACGACTTCAGTAATGCCGTCGAAGAAATACTAGAACACTATGACAAATAAAACCTACTATGTATGTAAGTCGATGAAGGAACTCCTCGCGTTCACCAAAGCAAAGAGAAAACAAAGAGCTCATCAGCACTATGAAATGGCCAAAGTATATGGTGAATGCCGCGGAATGGGTAACAGAAGATACAAAGTAAACCAAAAATCTACGTTCTTAAAAGGTAAATCGTACGCTTATAAAGGTAGATGGAATTATTATGCGGTGGATCCAAATGGACATTACAAACTAAATACGAAGTAATTCGGATAATATAATTGAATATGAATAAATATATAGACTACAAACCCGAGGAAATACAAGCAAAGTTTCAGCAATGTCTTGACTACGAAGCAAAATACGGTACAATACCCGCTGTAACCGCTGTGAAAAAATGGTGTCAAAGCTATGAATACCGCAAGAAAGAATGGGAATGGCGTCAAAATGTAGCAAAATCAATTAACTTTAACACTAACTATACTAAACCTTATTACAATGAGTAAAATGAAAGAATTAGATGACATCGCACAAGGTATTGCAGACGTCACCAAAGAATTAATGTACGACAGTGTTGATTGGCAACTATCAGAGTATGAAGCGGAAGGCGATAACTATAATGCTATTCATTCGCACGTCATGAACCTAGCAATAAGAAAACTATATGAAGAAACGCAAGAGAAAGTTTAGCCACCATAAATTACTGCAAGCACAGATAATTGCAGCGGAACAACAATATTGGGAAAGATATAATTCCGGTATTATGCAATGGATACAAACTAAATACGAATAATATTGGATAATATAATTGTATGAAAAAATGTAAATGTAAAAATATAATACCAATCGGACGAGTAAAACTAGGTTACAACACCTGTATTAATTGCAGCACAACTCAACAATACAGTTATGTACCAATAATAGCAAACAAACAAGTACTTGAAGTACAAATTGTATCTCAAGAAATAAGTGCTGCGGTTCATAAATCGTGGCGAAGAAAGTGAGAAATAGGAGATTTTGTAAGTCGTTCCCGAAAACCGGTAACAGTAAGCGAAAGCTGAATCCAACCGGAAATTGGGGCATAAATCACACTAACTCACCGTGAGGTTTAAGTCTGGAAGTTGAAATATACAAAAGGCAGTATAAACAGAACGGGTGAATACCCTACGTTCCAGTTCTGCCCGCCTCACATTAGGGAGTGACAAGGTAGGAGACAACCTCGGCAAAAGCAAAGGTGTCTAACGGCGGTTCGATTCCGCCCACTTCCACTAATGAAATATCCAAATGCAAAGAAACATTTTTATGTGTCAATTCTGAAGAGTGTAGTAAGAATCGGCGGGTATACGCTAATACCTTTCAACCTAATAGCGGCCACTATAGTATTGATAATCAGCGAGTTAATCGGTGTTATTGAAGAAATGGTTTAATACAAACTAAACACGAATACAATTGGATAATATAAATGTAAACTAAATAAAATTAAATTATGAACAAATCACTTTATCACAGATTATTTCCTGAATTGAAAAAAAATCTTAATGCAAATGCAAAACAATATGCAACCGCAAAACAATTAAAGTACAGGCTAATGAGTCATACAGCGTGGTATCAATTAACTGTTGACGACGTTAGATCAATTCAACTTTGGGCTGACTTTTACGATAGGTCTATTGAATCAGTGCTATACGGCGATAACATTATTCAAAAGTAATGACGTTAAACGAACGAGCACACGACAAAATTTGTGCAAAAATATTTGCTCTCGAATGTGAAATAGCAGATAAACAAAAAGAAATAGATGACGGTACTGCAACTAGGTTTATACCTATTGATCTACACAAATCTGTTCTTAAAAGCATGAAACGTGAAAAAGAATTATACGAATACATTTTAAAATTAATATTAGATGAGCACAAGAAACCTTACAATGATCGTAGATCGGTCAACAGCGAAACAATTTGAGCAAGGCTTTGCAGTCGAACCCAAAAAAGTAAAGGACGATAGCTATGTAAACATGTACATGCATCATGACGGTTACCCTTCATGGCGCGGTGTAGAATTAGCTAACTGGGTAAATTATATGCAAAAAGATCAAGGCTTCACTCAATTTGGCGATGGTTCTAGGATTGCAAGTCATTTAGTACACGACTTCCACTACAACAGTCAATACTTATATCCTAGTGTTGAATCAATTGATCACCAATACACATGGATAATATGGG
>Ga0222719_10005152_pt1 | contig 11329 bp, 10 predicted proteins | sample C33_34DmetaG_FD_165039 | JGI IMG/M metagenome (GOLD analysis project Ga0222719, IMG submission 165039) | Estuarine water microbial communities from San Francisco Bay, California, United States - C33_34D | ecosystem: Environmental > Aquatic > Marine > Unclassified | place: USA: California...
GGATGATCTCTTCAAGCAGTATAAAGAAGCAAAGAAAGAGATAGATAATATTAAGAAATCTATTAATTATTTAAAATAGATACATGCCTAAAAAACAAGAAGATAAATATTATCTAGGTAATAAAAGTTTACCCGCTGCAAATATGGAGTTCGAGTGGACTCCTAAAATGGTAAGAGAGCTGAAAAAGACTCGACAGAATATCCTGTACTTCGCTGAAAACTTTTTCTTCATTGTAAACCTCGATAAAGGTAAAATGAAGATACCCCTCTATGCGAGTCAAAAGAGAGTACTGAGATCATTGCGCGACAATAGATTTGTTGCTTGTCTAGCATCACGACAGACTGGTAAGACAACAATGATGACAATATATTCGCTATGGATAGCATGCTTTCAAGAAGACCAACGTATACTTGTTGTAGCGAATAAGGAACAAACAGCAATCAATATTTTCTCTCGTATTAGAACTGCATATGAGATGTTACCTAACTACCTAAAACCTGGTGTTGTAGAATATGGTAAAACCTCTATGAAATTAGCTAATGGTAGTAGTATAGGTATTAGTACAACGAGTTCTGATGCTGGTCGTGGTGATTCTTGTAATGTTCTTATCCTTGATGAGTTGGCATTTATTCCTAATAACTTAGTAGATGCTTTCTGGAAATCTGTTTATCCTATTATTTCATCATCTAAAAAATCAAAAATCTTCATAGCTTCTACTCCTAATGGTACTGATAATTTATTTTATAAGCTATATATGGATGGTTTAAATAATAAGAGTAATTGGTACGCAGAAAAAATGATGTGGTATGAAATACCAGGTAGAGATGAAAAATGGAAAAAGGAAACCATACAATCTATAGGAAGTGAAGAAGCTTTCAGACAAGAGTTTGATTGTGAGTTTATTGAATCTGGAGATACATTTATTGATGAAGAGTATTTCTTGAAGCTCGAGAGTGAAATACAAGAACCTAAACATATATTTGAAGACGGGGCATATAGAGTATGGGAAGTACCAGATATAAATTCCATCTATACTATTGGAGTTGATGTTGCTGAAGGGGTAGGTAAAAACAGTTCTGTTATACAAATTTTAGATATTACAGATCTTACAAATATTAAACAAGTTGCAGAGTATTGCAGTAATACAATAAATCCATATGAATTTGCGACTAAGGTACATGACATTTGCGAGCATTGGGGTTCACCTCCAGTGTTAATAGAGCGGAATAATAGTGGAGCTCAAGTTGTAGATTTATTATATCAAAATTACAGGTACCCTAATATTGTAAGTTATAGTCCTAGAACAGGTAAATTTAAATTTGATAGAATGGGAGTATATGCTCATACTAATACCAAATATAAGGGTGTTATGAATATGAGATACTGGGTTCATGAGTTAAAATGTATTCTGTTTAGAAGTAAAGAGACAATACAAGAACTAAAAGCGTTCCAACGTAAACCTAACGGAACGTGGTGCGCAAAGCCTGGCTATGATGATGATAGAGTTATGTCTCTAATATGGGCTTTAATGATCCTTGATAGCGCTTTAGTACAGAGATACTATGATGTTGTAGAATTAGATGATAATGGTAAACCAAAAAATATAATTTTATCTGAATTTGTACATCAAAACTTTAAAGGTTTTTTAAATGATTATAAAACCGAAAATGCAGCTGATACATGGCAACCACCTAATGTAGTATTCCAAGATATAAATATTAGTGAGGACCCATCTGAGATAGATGATCTTGTTGCACAAGGCTGGGAAGTATTATAATGAATCAATCACCACTTAATAAAAATAGAAACGATAAGTTTATTCTTGTTCTCAATCTACCTGAAGGATTGAAAGAGATAAATGATAATATATCTCGTAACAATAATAGAGTAAATGCGAATAGTTTAGAAATGAGTATTTTCGGTACTCTGACACCTTCGTTTGATATTCCTGAGGTTACATTACCATATGGAGCTCAAAGCGTAAAAGTTAGCTCTCATGTAAGACAAGCTCCTGGTAGTTTTGATTTTAATTTTAAAGTCGATAATGAGTATAAAAACTATTGGGTGATATACAAGTGGTTAGATTTTTTAAATGACGTCAAAACAGGTAACTTCAATAGTGACAATATAATTGATATAAAAGGCCATTCTTATTTAAACGCATATGCATCTAATATAACTGTTTTTGGTTTGGATGAATATGAGAATAGGAAGATACAATTTGATTATATTGGAGCATTTCCTACGAACTTGGCAGAGATTACCTGGAACTATAATGATAATAGTGAGATAACCTCTTCAAGCTCATTTAGTTTTACAAAGATGGAAGTTAAATTACTCTAATAATATTATCTTTATATTTACATTTAGGCATATTATATAATATACTATGTAATTCATCAATAGTAATATTACCGGCTTTGTATGATTCTAGCTCAATAGAACCTATCATTTGATTCGTTCTATTTTGAATACTTTTAATATACATAGTAGCTTCAAACATTTGATCGTTATCTCCTGTATCAAACCAGGCATGATTAGACCCTAGTATTGTCAGACCTAACTCCCCAGAATCCATATAATCTCTGTTTAAGTCTGTAATTTCTAGTTCGTTTCTGTCTGAGGGAGTTAGATTTTTAGCTCTTTCTGGCGCAGTACAATCATAGAAATATAAACCTGTAACAGCAATATCGCTAGTAGGCTTGTCAGGTTTCTCTTCAATATCTAACACAACTAAATTATCAGTACATGTTACAACCCCGTAATCCTGCGGGTTACTAACTTTATATCCTACAATTGTAGAGCTTAACTTAGCTGTACCTTCGCACAAAGGCTCTCCAACTCCAGTAAAAATATTATCACCTAATATTAATACTACATCTTCATTCCCAATAAACTGCTCTCCAATAATTAAAGCCTCAGCTATACCCTTAGGTTTCTCCTGAATTTTATATGTAATATTGAGACCTAGACTGGATCCATCTCCAAATATATCTAGAAATGTTCCAACTTGATTAGATATAATAAGTATATCTTTTACTCCTAGATTAATTAATGTAGATAATGGGTAATATATCGTTGGTTTATCGTATACTGGTAATATCTGTTTAGATAATACTTTTGTATTTGGATAAACTCTCGTACCGGAACCACCAGCTAGAATTATTCCTCTCATATATTTATATTATATCTTATTTCTCATGCATTTCAACTAATAATAAATCCTAACTTTCCATTAAGGGACAATAAATAATTAAAGAAAGTTACAACTATGTCTAGACGAACTATACAATCTCCTGGAATTGAAATCAGAGAAATCGACTTGACACAGAGACCCGCGGCGCCCATTGGAACTAGTGTATTTATACCTGGTTTTTCAAATCAAGGTCCAACGGATGAAGTGTTAAATGTTGGTACATTTTCTGACTTTGAAGAAATTTACGGAAAACCTACTAACTCAGCTGAAAGATATTTCTATCACAGTGTCAAGCAGGTATTTAACAGTGATGCTAATGTTTATGTATCCAGATTACCTTACGGTGCTGGTGACGGTTTAGCGGATGCAAGCAATAAGTACACAGCATTGGTATATCCTGTTGTGTCTCCCAAAACTACAGAATTTACATTTTCTGGAAGTGGTACTACTTTAACATTTACTGGTATATCTGATTTAGTGCCTGATACTGGAATGCAAGTAGCAGTGGAGTTGATTACTAAAGATAGTAATGGGGATACTAATATTACAACAACCTCTCTGGGAGTTACTGCTGCATCTACAAGTGTTGTATCTGGTAGTGAAATCGCAACAGCATTAAGCTCAGTATCTGCACAAACAATCGTTAAAGCTATAGCTTATAGTTCAGATGGTATTAGTCTCAGTGGAACTCCAACAAATGGATTATCAGCTGCTGATTATTATATCCTAGGTTCACCGACTTTAGTAGAACTAGATCAAGCTGCTTATAATCAAGCATTAGATAGTAACTTGACATGGTCAAATGATGCAGCTGAAGGTAAATCAAAAGACTTCTCATCAGCATCTGGTCAATTGACTGGAACCGATGCCATTAAAGGAGCTGGTTTAATAGTACTTAATAAGGCTAAGACAACTGTTAATAATAACTTCGAAGGTTATTATGTTGGTCTTATAGATGGTGCGAATATTAATCCTGCAACTAATTTTGATGGTGCAATTAATCAGTATGTTGCTACCACAGCTGGAAGCAAGAAGCCAGCTGATTTTACTACAGTACCTACTTCAAGGTTAGATTATAGTTTAAGTGCAGCAAGTACTTCTAATGCAAATTCAGTTAGTAGAACATTAGAGGAAATACCTCAATTCAATATTAACGGTGCAGATTTCGTTGATACTATTTCATTAGGTTTATTTAAAGTACGAGTTACACCATTTTCTAATACAGATCTGAAGTTAAGTTATTTCCTCGCTGAAGGTTATACTGGTTCTCTTAACTCATTTAGAAAAGTTCAAAATGCGAATGGTGGAGAAAGAAAATCATTCTTCTTAGAAGAACAAGACGATGCATCTGCAAACGTTAAAGTTTTAGTTAACCCATATATCAGTAAACACGCTGGTGACTGGACATCTGCTAATTCTGAAGCTCCTAAGAAGTTTGTTAGAGTACATACTGAAAAAACATATGCTAACGAAACAGCTGAGATCATGGAAGATTTCAGAGATAGTGAATTAGCAGCTGCGAACAATTATACTAAAGAAACAGGTATCGTTGGTCTAGGTGCTTACGCTGATGTCAAGAATACATCTAAGAACTTAGGTAGTATTCCATCGAAGCTTGATAGAATATTCGATATTGCATCTAATGTAGATCAGTTTAATGTTGATGTTTCAATCGAAGCTGGTCTTGGTACTGTTTGGGTAAATCAAAGATATTCAAGTGATACAGTTGTAAAAACAGCTGGTGCTTTCGAAGATACCGCATTCTTAAACTTAGGTAGCCCTACTGCTAATACAGGTTTTTATACTCTCAACGAGAATATGACACCTGCAGGAGATGCTATTTCAATTAGAGATGATTACAGAACTATATTCAATAAGTTCGAGCAGTTCGCAAGAGAAACTCGTAAAGACCATGTATTCATTGCTGATGTATTACGTAATATTGTCGTACAAGGTGACAATGGTAAGATATTGGATGATAAGTCTAAAAACTTCAGTCAACATGTTTATTGGCCATTCCGACATCAGTTTGGATCAGCTAATAGTAACTTTGCTGTAGTTTATGGTAACTGGATTAAAACTTATGATTCAATCTCTGATAAACAAATATGGGTCCCATTCTCTGGTAACGCAGCTGGTATATATGCAAGAAACGATGCTAACTTCGCTCCTTGGTATGCTCCTGCAGGTTATTCAAGAGGTATTGTTACTCAAGCAAATGATATTGCGATTAGTCCAACACAACGTCAAAGAGATCAATTATACAGAGTTGCAATTAATCCTGTAACTCAATTCCCTAATGAAGGTATTATTGTATTTGGTCAAAAGACATTACAACGTAAGCCTACAGCATTCGATCGAGTTAATGTTCGTAGATTGTTCTTGGATCTTGAGAAACGTACAAGAACAACTCTCAAGTCATTCATCTTCGAGCCGAATACATTCTTAACTCGTACAAAGGTTGTTAATACTTTAACACCTATATTTGAGAATTGTAAGCAAACTGAGGGTGTTTATGATTACTTGATTGTATGTGATGAAAGGAATAATACTTCTGATAGAATTGAGAATAATGAATTGGTAGTAGATATCTACTTGAAACCAGTTCGCGCTGCAGAGTTTATTCTCGTTAACTTCTACGCTGTTAACAATGATGTTAACTTTGAAGAAATAGTAGGACAGTAAAATATACATTCATATAACATTGCAAAGCTCGGCGAAAGCCGAGCTTTTTTTATAAATATTTTAAATGAGTAGAGGCATAGAATACCAAACGAATGACGCGAGTAATGGAATTATAATGGAATTCTATAATCGATTACTTGAGTTTGATACTACCCTATCTGATTCTAATTTATTTTATGTATCGTATGAAATTCCTATAGATTTAAAAGATGAGATATATTCTAGTATGGGAGAAGCAAGAGAAGATGGTAGAATAGGTATATCTAATACAAAAGAAATATTTCAAGGCAATAAAATTCAAGCATTAACTACCGGGGTTGATTTACCAGATGACAAGAATGGGATGCAGCTGATTCCTCATGACTCCACGGTTAACGGTTATATACCGATTACAGTTAATAGAGGTAGAACATACAATTCAACTGGACTAACGACTACATTCTATGACACCAATCTTAGTTTGAATGATTTTATTTTTAAACCATGGATACGTTTAATATCTAGAAATGGTTGTTTTGATAATAAACTTTATACTAATGTCACAGTTGTATTTTTAGGTAAAGGAATAAATTCTTCTGGCCTTTTTAAAACTCAAAAATCTATAATAAGAAAGCAATATAATTTTTACGATTGTATACCTATTGATAGTCAAAATAGAGATAACTACGAATATGCTAATGATTCAAAGCCTATAAAACAGAAAATACAATGGAAGTTCAATAGATATGAAGCTAAACTTACTAACATACAATGATGTAGAAAATGTTACTAAGATTATAGTTAATAACAATATTGAAGGTCTTTTTGAATTCTGTAGCAAATATAACAATGTTATTGAGTTATTACTCAACTTCAAAAATACTTTATTTGAAAACAAAGAAACAATATCAGTAAATGTTTCTGTAGATAATTTCAAAGGAGATATAATTTTAGACAGAAAAGACTCTCTAGTAAACTTACCGGAAGATAAAACTCATGATGTTATAGTAGGTAATTTAAAATTACAGATAGGATTCCCTGTTATAAAGTATAAAAATTTCGAACTTAATAAACTTACATGTATAAAGTCAGTAGATGGGTTTGATCTTAAAGATGATGATATTATACAATTGGTAGAAAGCATGCCAATCGCTATGTATAAAGAAGTATATGATTATATAGAAAACAACGTCATATCTAATTTAAACAACGTCTATCTATATTATACAAAGAATGAGCTATACAGAAATAAGTTTGAATTTACTTTAGAAGGTATAATAAATTTATTTGTTACATTATGTAAGTATGATATAGAATATCTAACTAAGATAAAACTTATACTAATAAAAGAAGGTAATTTTAATCTTCAAGATTTTAATTATATTACAGTTGAACAAGCTAATATTTTTTATAAATTATTAAAAGAACTATACGATGAGTCAGATAAATAACATCATTAAACTTATTGAGAGTAATAATAATTGCAAAATTACTCTCCCAGATTGTAAAGAAGAAGTAGAAGTAAAACGATATGATATTGCGTCCTTAAATACAATAAACAATATTTTTACTAAAACTGACAGCAATGAAATCGTATTAGATTACTATAAGTATTTGATTAAATTAGTTAAGAATCGCATTAATACTAACTTAAGTTATTTAGATTTTTTGTTTATACTTCTATATATCAGATACAATGAAAATGATACTTACGAAAACAACCCATTAAAGGACTCTATTGATAATGTATATGAAGACATTAGCTCTTTTGAGTTACCAGAGCAGATAGATTTTACAGACGGCAGTGTAAAATATACAGTAAATTTCGAGCTACCTGATTTTGAAAAAATACAAGCAGTAATAAAACTGTGCAGGAACAATGCTGCTGATGTCTTATTCTACACAGTTTTTAAGTTTGTTAAAGATATAACTGTTGAAGTAGGAGAAGAATCTACAACAGCCGAGACTGTACAAGATCTCAAGAAGGTATACAATGTAGTAAGTTATAAAGCTTTGGATAATATCAACGACAAGGTCGATAAAATCACTTCTAAGCTTTATAACTTATACAAAGTTAATATTGAGACAGATACAGGCTTTTTTATTAGTGCTTAAATAAGTTTACCAACTTTATTAAGTACTTGATTTACTTCGTTATCTCTTCTGAAGAACTGGTATGCGAATGACGCATTAAATGATACAACTCCACCGTCTGCTGCATTTATAGTATAAGAAATATCCGCTGCTTCAACTGGAAATACACCAAATAACTTATAAGTACGAATAACTTCGAACTCTCCATCAAGTTGAGCTAGGGTAATAGTACTATCGTTATGGAGAGTTTGATCTCCTGTAGATGTTACTTCGTCAAAAGTCTCTTGAATCCAGTTCTCCATTGCTATTCGCGCTGAGCTCTGTGCGTCAAGGTAAAATGCAATTTGGTATCCTGCTGTGTTATTATATTCTACTGGACCTGGAATTTGAAAATTAAACCCTGAATATGGTACTGCAACGGGTTTAATTTTTTTACCGGGAATAGCCGCCGTCTGCGCGTAAACTAACTGATCTTCTGTAAAAATAGACGCTCCCTTATTAGAAACATCTAATACTCTAAACTGATAATTACGAGCGAAATCCTTAGTCTGTGCGACTTTGTAGAAATCCTGTATAGTCTGCTTAATATCTGCCATAAAATTATTTATTCTCAACCAAATGTTTATGTTCCAATTAAATAATTTTAATGGCTGTTGACATAAAAATTTTAAAATTACTAGGCGATCAAGAAAAAAGCCAAAAGAAAAGCAATAGGGTACTTGAGTCTATTAATGAAAGCGTGAGATACAATATATCTCAGTCTAACTCTTTAAAGAGTGGTCTAGGGGAAGTTACTAGTAAATTAATTAAAGAAGTTAAGACAGGTAAAGGGGATTCTCAAATTGATTCATCTAAATCACCAACAGTACGCAAATTAGATGAAATTAAGTTGATATTACAGAGTCAAAGGGATTTACTCGATAAGGCTATTAATAGTCAGTTTGAATCTGACCCCACAGCGATAGCCGATCTAGACACGAAAGATAAAGAAGACAAGGATAAAGACAAAGACAAAGACAAAGACAAAGAAACAAGTCTCGTTGATCGTCTTTTTAAATTTCTCTCTGTACCAGCTCTAATGGCGGCGGGAGCAGCTCTTGCTGCAGCTGTATCTCCGTTCCTTGAACCATTTACTAGATTATATGATACTATAAAGACCTTACCAGAATTAGCAGGAAAAGCGATTAACGGAGCGAAAGCAGCATGGAATGCAATTAAGTCAAGAAGTTCAAAGGTATTCAACAACATAAGCAAAAGATTCCCTAAAATTGTTAATGCATTCAAAAATGCTACATCAAAAGCCGGTAACGCAATTAAAAATTTCGGTAACAAAATCAAAGGAGCTGCTAGTAAACTAGGTAATTTCATTAAAAATCTAGGTGGTAAAGTTCTTGAGGTTGGTAAAAGTCTCATAAGTAAAGCTAAGAACCTAGGCGGAAAAGCTCTTAAGACGGGTAAAGATATTATAAATAAAGGTAAGGATCTCGCAAGTAAAACAGCTGATGCTGCAAAAAAACTAGCCTCAAAAACAGGTAATATTGCCAAAGGAGTAGCTGGTCGCGCTGGAACTGTAGCCAAAGCAATACCAGGTATGAAGTCTGCTTTAGCAGTATTTAAGGGAGCAGGAGCAATAGTAAAGAGATTACCTTTACTATCTGCGGGTATGGAAGCAGCGGAAGCAGCTAAGATTGCAGCAATGTCTCCTAGCGAAAGGAAGGAATACCTAAGGGGTATTGTTAAAGAAATGGAAGGTAAGAGTTTGCTTGGTAAAGCCTGGTATGCTTTTAATAATAATACTGCTGCTATAGCTGCTGCAGGCCAAGAAGTAGCTGATCTGCAAGAAGCTCAGGCAAATGCAGCTTCGGGTGAGGAACGAATAAAAGAGATGGAAGCTATACTTGAGCGTAAAAAGGCAGCCCGCGCGGAGAAGGAAAAATTAAACGCAGAACCTATAGTAGACCAGACCCTGAGAGATCAGCGATTGAATGAGAATATAAAACAGCAAATGGATGAAAGACATAAAAATGCGAATTATCCACCACCACCCAATAATACAACAATCAATCAAACAACAGTAACAGCTCCAGGATCAGATTACGGTAATACTATTAGAAGAGGGAATAGATAATGAGTAATTTATTTTATTTAAATTCAAATCCAGAGTTGAAGGGTAAAACAGCTGGAAACGCGATTGTTAATAATATATCAGTCGACGAGGAAATGGCGCCATTACCAGAGCCTATAACTAACGGTTTAATTAACGTTACAAAAGATTTTAAATGGACGAAAACTATAAGAAATGATATTAATGTAAGTCAGATACCAACATTAAGTCTGACCGAATATTATATTACTCAACCTGCTTTCTTATCTAATATTAGAAACGTATATTCTGTACTACCTAGAGCGGCGGCTGGATTCGCGAATACAGTCGCAAATGCTATACCAGGTAGTAAGGATTTTATTAATTCAATAAAAGAAAGTATAGGTAACCTAGAAAATAGCGATTTTATTCAAGATTCTGTTGGAGAGAATTTGAAAAACCCCTTGGTAACCAGGGTAAAAGGCATGGCGAAATCCGCGATAGATGGAATTGCTATCATGGGGTCTGGTATAGATGTAGGCTCTGCAGCTTACATGAAAGCGTACGAGGATATATATGGAGTGTTAAAGAGTAATTTTAGATATCGTATACCGTATTTTTCAAAAGACTGGAAAAGTATTACAACAAAATATGCAGGTGGTACTTTCAAAGATTCAGGCGCTGGTGGTAATAGTAATGGTAATCCAGTCGAGCAGTTAATGTCATTAGCTGCTGTACCATATCAATTCGCGGAATCATTAGGAGATAAATTAACAACTGGCTTTGCTATGGATTTCGCAAAATCATATGAGTATGGTGGTGAAGGCCCTGCAACAACAATAAATTTTATATTAGATAATACTTATGATAGTTTTACAGATAAGGAAGGAGTTCCATCTTACCAGAAAAACTGGGAGTTAATATTTTTATTATTATACCAGAATTTACCTAATAAGAGAAATAGGTTATTCTTCGACCCACCTGTTATATACAGAGCAGATGTTCCTGGGGTTTTTCATTATTTATATAGCTATATGAGTAAGTTGGAAGTAACAGCTTTAGGTAATACACAACCAAGAAAGATAAGTCTTAATGTAAAAGATAATAAAGAATCTACAGATAATAAACAATCAACAGAAACTTTAATTCCAGAAGCATTTAACGTAAGTATAACTCTTCAGAGTTTATTACCTGAAACTAAAAACTTATTTTTAAACAGTTATAATACATCAGTAACTACTTCAACAGAATGAAAATAATTGATTTAAATAAAAAACATAATGATATAGAT
>Ga0222719_10005153_pt1 | contig 11329 bp, 12 predicted proteins | sample C33_34DmetaG_FD_165039 | JGI IMG/M metagenome (GOLD analysis project Ga0222719, IMG submission 165039) | Estuarine water microbial communities from San Francisco Bay, California, United States - C33_34D | ecosystem: Environmental > Aquatic > Marine > Unclassified | place: USA: California...
TGGAGGAGAATCTACGGTATTTCCATCTGAGGATATTAACCTTCATTTTAATGGCGACTTTGCAGCGGTTGAGAAGGCCAATAATCTACTCTCAGCATTGATTGATAATTATTTGCGCTTCCAAGGACAGTCTTACCAGATAGACCCTAAAACCGTCGTTTGGAAAAGAGTCATGGATATGAACGATCGTTCATTAAGAAAAATTATCACAGGGCTTGGGGGACAAAATGGTGGTGTACCCATGGAGAGTGGGTTTAATATTACCGCTGCTAGTGAAATTATGGCCATCCTTTGTATTAGTAATTCTTTAGCTGATCTAAAAAAGAGGATAGGTCATATATTTGTAGGATGGACCTACGATAAGCGACCTGTTTATGTAAAGGATTTAGGATTTGAAGGCCCTGTTACGGCCCTTTTAAAAGAGGCCATTAAACCAAATTTAGTTCAAACCTCTCTTGGTAATCCTGCAATTATTCATGGTGGCCCCTTTGCAAATATTGCAACAGGAACCAATACAGTCTTGGCCACAAAATTAGGGCTTAGTTATAGTAAGTATGTTGTGACCGAGGCAGGATTTGGAGCAGAGCTAGGGGCCGAAAAGTTTTTTAATATAATTTGTCGCCAAGCAGAGCTTTCTCCATCTCTAGTTGTCCTTCTTTTTTCTATTAAGTCTTTAGAGTACCATGGTGATGGAGACTTAAAAAAAGGTTTTAATAACTTAAAACGCCATTATCATAATTGTAAAAAGTTTGGCGTTTCAATAATTACGGCCTTAAATTTGTGGGAAAAGGAAGATAAACAAAAATTAAAAGAAGTTGCTGAGCTTTGTGAAAAAGAAGGAATGCCTTATTCGATCTGTTCACCATTTAATCAAGGAGCTAAAGGAGTAGAAGACTTGGCAAAAATGGTCATCAAAGGATGTGAACAAAAAAACAAATTCCATCCGACCTATGAATTAAGCTTACCATTGGTAGATAAAATAAAACATTTAGCACAGGATTTTTATGGGGCCAGTAGAGTTAAATTTAGCTCTAAGGCCTTAGCTGAGATGAAGGAAATAGAGGGCCTTGGAATGAGTAAATTTCCTATCTGTATGGCCAAAACCCCTTTGTCTCTTTCAGATAACCCTCAACTTAGAGGTTGTCCAACAGAGTTTGATTTTCTCATTAGAGATTTTGAGTTTTCATCAGGGGCCGAGTTTATTATTCCTATGGCCGGTGATGTAATGAGGATGCCGGCCTTTGGTAGAAGTCCATCGGCACTTCGTATAGATATAGATGATAAGGGAAATATCTCTGGTGTTTTGTAATAATTGGAGTTGCTTATGTCTCAAATATTTAGGAAAGGAGAATAAAAATGTTTAAAGAAGAAGTTTCTTATAAAGATGGTGATCAAAATTGTATCGCCTTTGTGGCATCTCATAATGAAAAAGAGAAAAGGCCAGCTGTTGTTATTTGCCACGCTTGGGCGGGTCGTGATGATTTCGCTTGTAACACGGCGATGAAAATGACCGAGATGGGATATGTAGGAGTGGCCTTAGATATTTATGGTGATAAAAAAATTGGTACAAATACCGAAGAAAACTCAGCTTTAATGAATCCTTTCATAGAGGATAGAAAAAAATTAATTCAAAGGTTAGAGGCAGGATATAATCATGTGCGTTCTCTTTCTTATGTGGATGAAAATAATATTGCCGCTATAGGTTTTTGTTTTGGAGGACTTTGTGCTTTGGATATGGCACGCTCTAATTTGAATCTTAAAGGTGTAGTGAGCTTTCATGGTCTTTTAATGGCCCCGGATTATGAAGTTAAGTCCATAAAACCTAAAATATTGGCCCTTCATGGACAAGAAGATCCAATGGTTGATATGGAAAAATTAACTGAATTTATTAATGAAATGAGAGAAAAGGCCGAAGATTGGCAACTTCACAGCTTTGGAAATACTGTGCATGCATTCACGAACCCAGATGCGAATGATCCAAGTTTTGGGACTGTTTATAGTGCTACTGCCGCAAGTAGATCTTTTAAAATGCTAGAAAACTTTTTAAGTGAGTCATTTACTTAATAGAGCTCAAAAGAGCGCTCAATATTATATTGAGCACCTTCAGCTCTTAGCTCTGAGCTATACAGATGGAACTCTTTAGCGTTAAAGATTCTACTTTTGAAATCGTGATGTTTAATCAGAAAGTTTGCCAAGGCAGGAGTATCAACGTGCTTTAACCTAGCAATAGTAAGATGGGGGTTGAACTTAATCTTATTTATTTGAGTGTATGGGCGAACCTTTTTAATGATAAGAGAGTAGAGATCAGTTAGATACTCATTATCAATTACAGAAGTATATAATACCTTGGGATCATGTCCAGGCCCAAAAGTATTGACCCCCTTAAGCTGTAAATCCATTGAAGACATATTGATATCTTCAAGGTCATGCATAAGGTCATCGATTGCATGTTTTTCAACATCTCCAAGAAAGACGAGGGTTATATGAAGATTTTCTGGAAGAGTCCATCGAGCACCACCTATATTTTCTCTAAGTGAGTCAATTTGTAATGCAATATAATTAGGGAGAGAAATTCCTGTGAATAATCTAAGTTGCTGCATTTTTACTAAAGAAAATGATATCTAAGGCCAAGCAACCAAGGAAAGAAATCAAAATCTTCTACATCTCCTCCAGACCATAGCCCACCTACATCAAAGTATGAGGAAAATTGGTCATTAATTTGATAATCCACCCCTAATGCTGGTCCTACTGTCCATGAGGTTTCCTTACCATAGTTATTTAAGATATCAGTACCACTAATCTTGGTCCATCCAACTCTAAGCTTGATATAAAGAGATATATTTTCTTCAGGCCAATCTTGAGCAAAAGTATATTTAGGGGCGATTGTAAATGCAATCATACTTATGTGTCCCTTTTGATTATCTTTTTCTACTTCAAAATCCATTGTGGGTAGGAATTCTAATTCTACTGACCAGTCTTGATTAAAACGTTTACCAAAGCCTAGACTAAAACCACCTTCTGTTTTTTCAATTCCCGAGTTATCTCCGGTTGCAGTGGCCTCTTCAAAGTTTCTCGTCCAGACGATGACAGAGGCTTGAGTATAGTATTGAGCTGAAGCTTGGAAACAGTAAAGCATAGAGATGAGTATAAAAATTTTATTTATCATACTTATTTATAAGGTTAGAATTAAGAAAAATCCAGCTCATAATAAGTGAGGAGGGCAAAATGCCCTCCATTAGTTTATTTATCTTAGACCTAAAACTTTAGCTAAAGATTGTAATGTACTACATTTACAATAATACTCTACTCTTGTGTAGGTTGATCCTGAAGGCCAAGTTCCCCCTCTAAAATGTCCACCTCTTCTATCTTCAGAATGGGAAAAACCACCATTTGATCCACCTTGAACTGTTGCTCTTTTACCCCATGAGTTTGTGGTTGCAGAAGGTCTTCCTCTTAGATTTACAGAAGTGACAACCTCGACATGTCCATCAACATAGCGTCCATCTCTTGTCTTTCTCCAAAAGGCTAACTTAACATCACAGCCCTGTTTTTTCTTTTTGGCCATCTCTTGATAGGAGGCCCTATTCCCATCAAACTTCTTAAAGCTTGCACAATATCCGGCCCTCTCATAATAATTGGATCTTCCCGTCGTTGTAGATCCACCATTTCTATCTTGGTTGATTCCTCTGGCCGTAGTATTCCATTCTCTTCGAGTTGGTGCTGTATTTTTATTAACCTTTCCTAGAATTCTATTACACATCATTGTTGACCAGGTTCCACACCCTCCGTTACCTGAGCCTGACCAAGAAGCATCCATTCGTGGAAGTAGATCCATTCCTGCAGGTTTAGAAAATGTTCTTCGGTCAAAGTTTCTGATTGGTGTTGTTAGTACAGGGCCCTCTACACGTGGTAGGTTTATGACGGGCCGTGGGTTGAAAACGATAGGCCGCTCAAAACTACCATCCTGAGCAAGCTCACATTCCTGGTAATCCGGAATATTAAACTCATCTAAATAATAAGGCACATTCTCCTTTTCTATAACTGACTGAAGCCTATTATTTTTGAGAACTACGACTCTACCACCAAATTCGGCCTGCATGTTTTCAGTAGCATTTGTTGGCGATCCAGACCGCTCAATAGGTGCAATATAATGAAAGCTCAGCGATGATGCGGCAATACTAAAAGAGGTAAGAGGAACACAAAGTAATAATAATTTTTTAATAAATGACATTTTTCACTCCTAATTTTTCTTGGGTTTTTATTTCAGGAGCAAAATTGGGGCCAAAAACTTTACTAAATTAAGGTCATTTCATCTTAATAATTAGTCCATTGTGCACCTTGCGATGCACTGATGAGGGATTAAAAAGTCACCAGGGAAGCTCTTCACCATCCCAGCTATAGAAATGGCCACTATCCTCTAAACTCTTTCCTTCAATGACATTCAGAATATTATTGGCCGTTTCTTCAATACTATGAATTTTATAGGATATGTTATTAGAGAATGGATGAGAGAGCTCTGTATCTGTGGTACCTGGATGTATGGCCAAAACGATACAATCTTTTCTTTTTCGTTTTGCTTCAATAGAGATGCATTTTAAAAGCATATTCATGGCCGCTTTAGAGCTACGGTAACTATACCAACCGCCAAGATTATTATCTTCAATACTGCCAACCTTTGCAGAAATACCTACAAAAGCACTGATATTCTTTTTTGATAAAGAAGCTTCAAAATATTTAAAGATAAGAGCACTAACAGAGGCATTGATTTTCATCAACTCGAGAAAGTTTTCAACTTTAAAACTTTTGAATGATTTTTCTGGACTTATTTTTGAATTATGAAGAAGGCCAACAGAATTAATAATAAGATCAAATTCTTTTCCTTTAAGGTTGTTGGCCAACGTTGAAACACTATCTTCATCACAGGGATCGAGTTCATGGATAATAAGTCTTGGATGAGTTTGATTTTGAAATAAGGGAGTAGCGGAATCCTTGTCCCTAAATGTAGCATGCAACACAACTTCTTTATTTCTGGAAAGAATTTCGCTCACGATTCCTAGGCCAATACCATGGCCAGCACCAACTATGAGAACTTCTTTAGAGTTATGTAGTTTAAAACAATTCATTTTTAATACTTTTCTCCAGAGTGGAATTTAGAGGCTTGGTTGAACTTGAATACCGACCTATAATTTTACCCTTACCGTTGACAAGAAACTTTTCAAAATTCCAGGATATATCACGTCCTCCTGTTGCCTGAGTAAGAAAGGAAAAAAGTTTAGCCTGTTGAGGCCCTTTTATGGACATTTTGGTTGTAATTGGAAAACTTACGCCATAGTTGATTTTACAAAACTTTACGACTTCTTCATTTTCTTCAGGTGTCTGAGACCCAAAGTCATTGGAGGGCACAGCTATTATCACTAATCCTTTAGATTTATATTTTTGATAAAGGGCCTCTAAATCATCAAGTTGGTTTGTATATCCGCACCTTGTAGCAATATTTACTATTAAAACAGACTTCCCTTTAAAGTTTTTTAAATAAATAGTTTCACCCTTGGTATTTTTTAAGTCAAAATCATAAATATCAGCCGCTAGTGAAAAGGTTGAAAAAATAAAAATAAATGGAATTAGAAATTTCATATGTTTATTTTAGAGTAATCTTCACAAATTTAAAATGGACAAAGATTATACCTTGTGTCTAAGTGACTGATTTAACTAAGGACTGGAGAGTTACAATGGAAACACTAACAATTATATTAGGGAATCAACTTTTTGATTTAGATCATTACAAGGATTTTCCTGAAAATGTATTTATGGCCGAAGATGAGGGGCTCTGTACTCACTTTAAGTACCATAAGCATAAAATTATTCATTTTTTAGCATCGATGAGAACCTATGCGGATAGTCTCAGTAAAAGAAAATTTAAAGTTCATTATAATAAACTAGATGAATCCAAAGGCTTTTTATTTGAATGTGAAAAGCTAATAATAAAAAATAAGGTTAAAGAAATTCATATCTATGAAATTGAAGACAAATTTTTTGAAGAACAACTTTTTAACCTCTTTTTAAAGCTTGATGTAAAGGTCAAAGTGTATGATTCTCCAATGTTTATGTGTTCAAGGAATGAATTTTTCGAATACCTCGAAAGTGTTAACAAGCCTCTACTTAATACATTTTATATTGGACAAAGACAGAAATATGGAATTTTAGTTGAAAAAGGAAGTCCGGTAGGAGGTCAATGGAATTTTGATCAAGATAATAGGAAAAAAATACCTTTAAGTTTTGAAATAGAAAAATTTATACCACCGACACAAAAGAGCAAGCATATTGAGGAAGTTAAAGGATTAGTTAATAAAAGATTTTCAGGTCATCCAGGGAGTGTTGATAATTTTTGGATACCTGTTGATCGTCAATCTAGTATAAAATGGTTAAAAAATTATTTAGATAACCGGTTTAAATATTTTGGAGATTTCCAAGACTCTCTTGATCAAAGAACCCCTTTTTTATATCACTCGCTTATATCCCCACTCATAAACATAGGCTTTCTTACCCCTTTTGAAGTTGTTAAAGAAGTGGAGTCTATGGCCACTAAAGAAAATCTAAATTCAGTTGAAGGATTCATTAGACAGATCATGGGTTGGAGAGAGTTTGTTCGAGGTATATACCAAAATTGTGATGAGTTTCAACAAACTGAAAACTTTTTTAATCATAAAAACCGTCTTAATAAATGTTGGTATAAGGCCAACACGGGAGTTACCCCCTTAGATGATGCCATCAAAAAGGCCAATGAGTGGGGGTATTGTCATCATATAGAAAGATTGATGGTCATAGGTAATCTAATGCTACTTTTAGAGGTTCACCCTCAAGAGGTTTATCGTTGGTTTATGGAAATGTTTGTAGACTCATCTGACTGGGTTATGGGGCCAAACGTTTTTGGGATGAGCCAATTTAGCGATGGAGGTGTTTTTGCAACAAAACCTTATATTAGTGGTTCCAATTATATCTTTAAAATGGGTAATTATAAAAAAAATGAACAATGGGCCACTGCTTGGGATGGGCTCTATTGGAGATTTATTGATAGAAAAAGAAGCTTTTTAAGTAAAAATCATCGCCTCAATATGATGGTGAAAATGTTTGATAAAATGGATGATTCTAAAAAACAGAGAATCTTCAAAGAGGCAGATAAACTAGAAGAAAAAGTAGTCTTCTAACTAGGGTGTAAAGGTATCAGCAAGGTCTTCTAAAGCTTTTACTCTTTTATTGGTTTCTGGGTGCGTACTTAAAAACTCCGGTGGTGTTTTTACCGTTGGCCCAAATAGTCCCATTGTAGAATGACTCATCTTAATTAAAGCACTTGCTAACCCAAGAGGATCACCTGTGAGTCGTGAACCTTCTAAGTCTGCATTATACTCTCTGGTACGAGAAAGCTTTAATTGCAATAAGGTAATAATAGTAGGTAATCCCATAACAATGAGTAGCGCCGTTAGATTCACTCTTACCGCACCAAAAGCTATTAAAGGAAACATCAAAATAAGAATAAAAGATGCCATAGATACAAAGCTTGAGGCCACTCGACCAATGAGTTGAGTTAAAGTTGAAATAATGAGATCACCTTGGGCGATATGAGAGATTTCATGGGCCAGAATACCAGATAATTCACGTTGATTCATACAAGAGAGAATACCATTTGAGAGAGCTATAACAGGATTTTTCTTATTGCCGGTTGAAAAGGCCAAACATAAATCGTGAGGAATAAGATATATTTGAGGTAGATATTCAATACCTGCGGATTTTCCAAGTTGATTAACTAAATGGTAGAGCTTCGGAGATCTATCGGGTGGAAGGTATTGTGCCTTATAGAGCCTTAAAGCGAGTGAATGGGCCTGGGTTTGAATAAAGACAAAAGAGAAAAAAATTATAAGGCCACCGAAAATAAATCCTAAGCGTCCAAATAGAGAATATGATAAAAATATAAATAATATAGATATTCCCACCAAAATGAGAAAACTTTCTAAAAGATTTGATATCTTTTTTTGATTGTATCTATATTTATTCATGCTTTTCAAGATGACATGTATTGAAAATATGTCAAGGGCCCAAATTACTAAAGTATTGAAAATATGTTATGACTTATTTAAACTTAATTATATGAATAAAGTTATCTTTTTATTTATTCTCCTTTTTTATTCAACCAACTCATTTTCTGTTGAAGCGGTTAAAGTTTATCAAGGTAAAAATGTTATTTGGGGATTTGATTTTATTAATAAAAATGAAATTCTTTTTACTGAGAGAACTGGAAATCTTTTTTACTATAATTTTAAAACAAAAGTATTAAAGAAGCTATTAGCACCAGATGCTCATATTGACGGGCAAGGTGGTCTTTTAGATATTTTGATAGATAAGGATACAGTCTTTTTAACTTTCTCTAAAAAGAATAAAGATACAATCACAACAGCTTTAACCAGAGCTAAACTTCGCAATAAGTCTATACATGATATGCAAGTTATTTTTGAGGCCAAAGTAAAAAGTAATACAACGAGACATTTTGGATCAAGACTAGTTTTAAAAGATAACCTGATTTATATGACTATCGGAGATAGGGGAGAAAGAGACTATGCTCAAGATCTCTCTGTTCATAATGGCTCTATAATAAGAATAACTAAAGAGGGAAAAACGCCCGCAGGCAATCCTTTTATAGATAATGAAAAGGCCTTATCAGAAATTTGGAGTTATGGACACCGTAACCCACAAGGTATTGATATTCACCCTATCACTAAAGAAATTTATAGTTGTGAATTTGGACCTCGCGGTGGAGATGAACTTAATTTAATTAAAAAAGGTGTAAATTATGGGTGGCCCATTATCACTTACGGTAGTGAGTATTGGGGCCCTAAAATAGGGACAACTCATAAAGAGGGAATGGAGCAACCTTTAAAATATTGGGTTCCTAGTATTTCTCCATCGGGTATGGTTTTCTATCGAGGTGATAAAATAAAGGGGTGGAAAAACAATTTATTCTTAGCAAATTTGAGCTCCACTCATCTGAGAAGGCTCGTCTTAGAAAAAAATAATGTAGTCGAAGAAGAGTCGCTTTTTAAGGATTTAAAAGAAAGGGTAAGGCAGGTGAGAAATTCTCCTGATGGTTACCTTTACTTCTCCACTGATAGTGGCAGAATTTACAAAATCACTCCCTAAAATAAAGGTGATGGGCCTGTTGCATAAGATAAGAATATAGTTCTTCTCTTTTTTAAAATAATATACTATTCATGGATAATTAATGCACTAAACCGTATGCTATCAGGAAATTTCTATGGACGTATTATTTTTGCATGGTGCACTTGGTACTGAAGATCAAGTAAAACCATTTCTGCCTTTTTTAGAAAATATAGGAAAAGTTCATCACTTTAATTTCAAAGGACATGGTGGCCGTCCACTTGAAGGGGAGCTGCTTATAGAGGATATGATTGATCAAACCCTCCAATACTGTCAGGAACATAATCTTAATGAAATTTCAATTTTTGGTTACAGCTTAGGTGGATATGTAGGAACGTGTCTTGCTTTAAAAAGGCCTAGTTTAGTTCAAAGATTATTTACATATGGTACAAGGTATCAGTGGAACGTTGATGTGGCAGATAAAGAAACACAACTTTTGATACCTGAAAAAATAAAAGTCAAAGTACCTAAGTTTGCTCGTTATTTAGAAAAGCTTCACGGAAATGAGTGGCCAATGCTCGTTGAAAAAACTGCAAGACTTTTAAGTTTTCTTGGTCATAACGATCAACTATCACTTGAGGCATTTAACGAATTAAGTTGTCCTTTTACCGTTGCTGTAGGAGATAGAGATTCGATAGTTTCGTTGGAGAAAAACTACGAAATATCTAAAGCTGCAAAAAATGGTAGTTTTATCGTGTTGCCAAAAACGGAGCATCCTATTGAAAAAGTAGATCATAAAACACTTGGAACCTTTTTAGCTCAATTTCAACAATAAAACGCAGGCTTCAGTGCAACTATTTAGTCTTTTTATAATTTCCTTTCTCGCTGGCTCCTTTGTACCCATGGGCTCAGAGGTCTATGTCCTTTTTTTACAAAATAAGGGTTTTTCACTAGAGGCCTTATTAATAGTAGCTTCCATAGGAAATACATTAGGGGGACTTTCTTGTTATGGTCTGGCAAGATGGGGTGGCCCTATTATTGTTAAAAAATATTTAAAGCATGACCAAGACAAGCTAGAGGTTTGGCAGAGGAAATTAACAGGAAAAAGTGAATGGGTTGCTCTTTTATGTTGGTTACCTTTTGTCGGTGAAATTATAGCAACAGCATTAGGTTTTATTTCAAAAAAAATAATATGGATTTCTATTTATATGTTTATTGGTAAATTTCTCCGGTATGCATTTTTACTCAAAGTCACAGAGTATTTATTTACTGATATATAATGCTAAAAATATCTAAAATGGCCTCAGGTGAGGTGTGGTTAATATAAGCAGCTTTTTGAATAACAGCGTTAAAGTCTTGCGATTTTCCATTAAAATGATCCTCAAGTGACTTCTTGAGCCTTTTATATCCAACCCCTACAAGCTCTTTGGTGTAAAAATTTATTTCATCTTCTTTCAAGGCCCTTCTTTTCTTTATTTTACGTATTGCTAGTGAAAGGCCTACAATATTTTCGGCCCGATCTGAGGGGATAGCGTACTCATAAATGAGTCTTAACGTCATTTTTTTTACGATCTTGGCATTTATTTGTTCTGCTATTTTTTCGAGATCCTTTTGTGTATCGTAATTATCCTCATAAATGAAAGTTGGTTTTGATAGTCGTGGAGAATTGAGATTTGATGTTTCTATTAGGTTTGTTGAAAGCCATGAACGGATATTACTATTTTCATTCCATGTATCTAAATCAATGGAATAAATACGGCCTGTATTTTTTTCTATAATAAAAACCCAGGCCCCTCCCTTTTCAATATTGTCGTCTAAATAGGAAAAGCTTGAACTAGTGAGTTCCTCATTAAGAGCATTGACAAAAATACGACCCTTTTGTTGGTTAGGGTTTTGAGCTTCTAAATAAGTATCTTTACCACATGAAATAAGAAGTAAAAAAAAAGAAAACTTAATAAAAATATTTTGATACATATATCATCCTTCCTTGGATCATAACATGTGTTATTGAAGAGTTAATCATGAAACTTAATGATATAAATCTTCTAATTGTACTCAACTAGGTTGCACTGTATACGAACACCAGTAATCTCTGGGGCCGATAAGTTAGGCTTTTTCTTTATAACATCAAGAGCGGTCATGGCCCCACAATTACAAAATAACGTAATGACTTCATGATTTG
>Ga0222719_10005156_pt1 | contig 11327 bp, 12 predicted proteins | sample C33_34DmetaG_FD_165039 | JGI IMG/M metagenome (GOLD analysis project Ga0222719, IMG submission 165039) | Estuarine water microbial communities from San Francisco Bay, California, United States - C33_34D | ecosystem: Environmental > Aquatic > Marine > Unclassified | place: USA: California...
ACAAACAACGTTATATTGAATTTCTAAAATTAAAATATTTACAAAAGAAAGTTTTAACTTCTACCGAAGAAACAGAATTAAATAAATATTTGTACGTGTTGGAGGAAACTTTAGACTTGAAAACTAAAGATGAATATGTAGAGTTATGAGAACAATTTCTTTCTGGAGAAATTAATTCGTTTACATTTTCTAGTAAATTTAAAGAACGAAATGATTTAAATACTGAGGTATTTAATATTTTTTGGTTATTACGGCAGTGTAGCTGGTAATAATCCGGTAGAATCAATATGTAACTTGACAAACTTCGTATTATCTCGTTCGATGAGAAGTGTTGAAATCACACTAAATAGGTTAATTCTTAGGCTAATTTCAAACGTAGTGGGGTTACCTACCATTTTAAATGGTACCCGAGAAATGCTCGCTGGCAAAAGATTGTCATTAGAATAGTGTACCAAAATTGGAATTGCTTTTGAAAGAATAAGTAATTCAACCATAGTTAGAAAAGTTAAAGGAATTTGTAAAATGATAAAATCAAAAAATTTTTGAACGAAGAATATAATTTTTTTAATAGTTTTGAAAAACTACAATACTCAAAACTATTAATTTTTTATATTTATACTTTAGAAAAATTTCTAAAACCTGCCCATTTTTTTGATGAGTTTTAGTTACTAATTTTGATTTGTTAATAATGGAATTTTTTAATCGTTCCATAGCTTTCTTTTCAAAGAAATAAGTTTTCAACTGCGAAGCTGCAATAATTCCGAGAAGAGCCCTTAGTAAAAAACAATTCAATTGATCCATTATTAAAACTCGTAAAATCCTGTTTTAGTACATAAGATACAATATCTTTTTTTAATGTATCTTATATTATTTTGTGATTTTTATTTGTAGGGTTTAAAATGAATAAAAAAAGTAAAAACAGAGTCGGGATAGTAGGATTTGAACCTACGACCCCCTGCTCCCAAAGCAGGTGCTCTACCAAGCTGAGCTATATCCCGAATTTTCCAATATACTTTATTGGTAAATAAAGTATATCGTTAGTCAATATCTATCGTACTAAATTTTTATAAATTATGCAAGGTTTAATTTTATCAAAATTTTATTTTTTAACTGGTGGGATTGTATATTGTTGCACAAGTTGACGGAATTCATCTCCATTAATCGTTTCTGCATCTAATAATTTTTCAACAATCAAATCAATAATAACACGGTTATCTAAAACAATTTTAGTTGCAACTTGTTCACAATGATTAATAATTTTACAAACTTCTGTATCAATCCGATCTATAATTGCATCATTATCTCCACTTACGAAAATTTGTTCATTACTATTATCTTCAAGCGCAATTGGACCAATACTTGACATACCATATCGAGTAACCATTTGTCGAGCAATATTAGTAACTTGCTGTAAATCGTTACTTGCACCAGTTGTTATTTCAGGATCTCCAAAAATAACCTTTTCTGCCACTCGTCCACCTAAAGTAGTAATAATTCTAGCTAATAATTGTGATCGAGAAACTAATGTTTGATCTTCTTCAGGTGCAAACCAAGTTAAACCTTTAGCTCCACCTCGTGGAATCAATGTTACTTTTTCAACATTATCATGATTTTCTAATAATGAGCCAACAATGGCATGGCCCACTTCATGATAAGCAATTAGTTTTTTATTTTTTGTATCTTCCATGGTAGAACCAGCAATTCCCCCAATAATACGATCAGCTGCCTCATTTACTTCATTTTTCGTAATTGTTTGTTTTTTATAACGCGTTGCTAAAATAGCTGATTCATTTAATAAATTCGCTAAATCTGCACCCGAAAATCCTGGAGTACGATTCGCTAATTGAACTAATGAAACATCTTCATTTAATGGCTTATTTCGTGCATGAACTTTTAAAATTCCAAGTCTTCCTAATCTGTCAGGTAGACCAACGGTAATTTGTCGATCAAACCGTCCTGGTCGTAATAAAGCTGCATCTAAAATATCGACACGATTTGTAGCACCAACAACGATTACTCCTTTATTTTCTTTAAATCCGTCCATTTCTGTTAATAACTGATTTAATGTTTGTTCACGTTCATCATTTCCTCCTCCAATTCCGGCACCACGTTCTCTTCCAACTGCATCAATTTCATCAATAAAAACAATACATGGGGTATTTTCTGAAGCTTTTTTGAACAAATCACGAATTCGGGCTGCACCAATACCAATAAACATTTCCACGAATTCTGACCCTGCTACACTATAAAATGGAACACTTGCTTCATTCGCAATTGCTTTTGCTAATAAAGTTTTTCCTGTTCCGGGAGGGCCTACTAATAAAACTCCTTTTGGAATTTTTGCACCTACTAAAGTATATCGTTCTGGTTCTTTCAAAAATGAAACAATTTCTTCAAATTCCGCTTTTGCTTCATCAATTCCAGCAATATCATCAAACGAAATACCAGTATCTGGTCGTTGATCAAATCTAGCTGGAGATTTCCCTAAACTCATTGGTGATGAACCCGAATTTTGTGAAAAATTATCTGAATTTTGGAAGAAAAATATTAATCCCGCAATAAAAATTAATGGTAAGATCAAATTACTAGCAATAGTTATCAAAAGACTTTTTCGTGGAATTGGATGAGCATCAAAATCAATATTATAGTCTTTTAATTTTTGAATTAGTTGTGATGCACCAACTGGTATTTCAACACGAATTGATTGAGGACGATTACCTAATTCTGGACTAGAAGCTAAAACCATAGCATTTCGACTATTATCATATAAATCCACTTGTTTTACCCAACCTAATTCCAAATATTCTAAAAAGCGCCCATATGTCATTCTGGAACTACTTGAATTGGAGGCTATTTCTGTTCTAGGTGCATTATCTATTAAACCTGTCACATTAAAAATCCGCAGACCAATAAAAATACAAGCAGAAATAAATAATGCAATAAGTATTTTTTGTATTGTATTACGATCCATTTTATTTTTTAAATTAACATTTTATATAAATTTATTCTTATATACATAATAACACTTTTATACTTTTAAACCAACTCTTTTAATATTTTTATTGTTAAAAACACTAAAAAATGAATTATACTAGAAATTAATGGTAATAAATTATTTAAATTTTATGATAAATCGTGGGTCAGTAGTTCGTATTCGTAGAAAAGAATCGTATTGGTATAATCAACTAGGAACTGTAGCAACAGTAGATCAAAGTGGAATTAGATATCCCGTAGTGGTTCGATTTGAAAGTGTAAACTATAGTGGTACAAACACTAATAATTTTGCATTAAATGAATTGGTAGAAGTTGAAAACTAAAAAACTTTTTTAGTTTTCAACTTTAACATTAAATAACGAATCCTGACTTATTAATCGGAGTCGTCATATCTTAATTCACCTAAAATTTTTCTCCATGTGATGGAGACTTTTTTTAGGTGAGATGGAGACTTTTTTTTTTAGAAAATAAAAATTTAAGTTGCTAATTAATAAAATTATTACTAGAATCATTTAGAAATTTTTTTAAAATATTTTAAAATGGCAAATATTAAAAACACATTCTCATCTTTAAAAAAAAATGCGGGTAATAAACTAGCAAATCTTAAAAATCGGTCTCAAAAATTTAAAGAAAAATTCGAGGAAGCCAAAAGTCAACCAAGGTCGAAACGAAAATCTTTATTTTTAGGTTTTACTACTGTTCTTGGTATTTTTGGAGTGACACTACTTACTCCAGTATTGTCAGCTGTCGCAAAAGATATCCCAAAAAATAAATCAACACCTGGTAAGGTATGTCCTAGTCCGCCTTCAAATCAACCGGCGATAGCCCCAAGTAAAGAAATTGTCAAAGGGCTATCTGGTGTAGCCGCATCTGCATGTGCTTTAGCCGTTACTTCTGGTTCTTTTGTGGTTGGCGTAGCGTGTGGTGTAGTTGTGGTTTTTGGTATTTTAAAAGCTCAAGGAAAATAGATGGGCATTCATTTTTACTTTAGAAAAGTGAATTTATTTTATTTATTTTTCTAAAACCACTAGATTTTAGTCGTTTAAATTTTTATAGAATTTTTTATCTTTCATCTTCACCCCTCAAACCTTAAGCGCTCGACTTTAATTCCCCTGATCTTAGCCACGTACCTAAACTTCATTTATTTCCATCCTAGACCCCTTAATGCGACGCTGAGAGCATATTAAATTCTCTGATCCATTCCATAGAAATATTCAATTAATTCCTACTCAATAAGTGTCGGTTTAGGGTATACTCTAAAAGGATGAGATTGTTGGGAGGAATAATTTAAATATTTTTGTAGAAGGTGTAGAAAGTATCAGAGAATCAAATATCGTCTGAAAGGGTCCTAATATTGGATTTAAGGACACTTTCAGACGATAAAGTCGCTTTGTATAACTTAAACTTCTTCGAACACTTGACCGCTATGTAAGTGTTTAATCAATTCTTGAATTAAAAATTCATAAACAGAATTACTTGGGTTGTCGACAGGTACATAGTATATTTTAGACACTCGATAATTCGTATTTAAATACTGGTTGACTAGTCTCAAACCAGAAATAACTTGTGACTCTATTTCAGATCTCGAAGTCTTAATGGTCTCTGTATTTTTCAGATCCCATTCAATTATTTCTAGCGGCTCGTTGTCCTTTTGCGTAAAACAAACTCCTAGAATGTTGTCATAACCACCCGTAATTCTGACTATTTTGTAAATCTCATTAGTTTTAGTAAACTTCATTTTTTATCCTCCGTATTAGTCCAAGGAGTACCTGACCACTTACTTTCTGCTTTGTCATGGCTTTCCGAATAGCCTGCATCGTGTTTTTGTTCGTACCACTGCTTGACTTTTTCGTGCTTTAACCAAGTTAAATCTTCTTTTGTATGAGTTCCTTCTTCCAGCCTTTTCCAAGCTCTTGCTTGATTTTCATTAGCGTCGAATCGTTTTATTTCAACAGGTTCTACCAAAGATTCATAACGGTCTAATCTATGAGTTTCATAAATATAGATGATTTTTACACTTTTGAATGTTTTCGCTTTTGTATCCTGTATTTTTTGCTATAGTGTCTACATCAGTTTTACTATTTCTAATACTTTCGTATTTTTCTTCAGCATTTAACTTTTCCCATCTTTTAACTAGTTTCTCTGCGGATTTTATAGTTTCCTTCGCATCCGTATAATCATTGGATGCTTCTTTGCAATCATCTACAGTTAACCGGTAAAACTATTAAGGACGATTTTTTAATTCTTAATCGGATTATGGGATTATTAAACTTGTCTAGTAGACAGTAAACATAAGGATTAGAACGTTTTGAAGCTTTGGATTTGAGAAGTACAAAAACGATCCCTTTTTAAAAAAATTTGGGATCGTTTTTGTACTTCTCATTTTTATTATAATGGATCGTTTTTGTACCCATTAATTTCATCCAAACGGACGGTTTTTTGAGTAATAATTAAGAAATTTATTATCTATGAAACGAGGCATTAAGAAAGTAAATCTTAGTGACTCTGTTCACTAAGATTTTACTTTTTGATTTACATTTCGATAAAATCTAAATAACTCAAATTTATAATTTGTTGATTTGTCCCATAAAACTTCTGTATCAATAAATACAAGAGGATCTTCAATTATCGAAAATGGTAATGGTAATGGTATTTGTTCGGGTTCTTTAAAAGTTATTTTTAACGGCCGTGGATCAATTTGTTCAATACTTTTTAACGAAAATTTATAAAATGGCTCAACTGTGTTAGTTTCTAGAGATAAATCATGTAAAAATTCCAATAAAACATCATCGAATCCATTATTATAAATAATTTTTAATAAAAGCAATAAAAGGAATGGATTTATCTCATCCTCGCGCTTATATACATCTAATAAAAAGCCAATGATTATGCCAAATATACCTAGAAGAATCAAGTATAAAAAATATACAATTCTAGTAATGAATACCGATTTGGTCATTAATAATCGTATAAGATTCGTCCACTGAATTACCCAATTCATTATATTGTTTAAAAACAAAATTTCATTCACAAACGAACAAAATATTAGAAAAATATTCCAAAAAATTAGCAACAGGTTCTTTAATAGTCGAAAATTGCGTTTAAATTTTAAAATTGACTTGAATTTCTTTCTACAAATTTTTAATGCTTTAATCACTTTATTGATTGCATCAATTAACAACCGAAATTTATGACCAATGCGTATAAACCAATTTTTAATAAGCTTCCAAAAAAAATCAATAATAATTTTTATTATATTTTTAAGACTAAATTTTTTCCTAAATTGAATAATTTTAGAAAGATCAGTTTTGGTAATTTCATCAAAAAAATTATAAAAAATTTTCGATAAAAAATAACCTAAACAAATATTAAGATAAAACCAATAACAAATAATCAAACCCAATGGTGTTAAAAATTTCAAATTTTGCAATTTACTTCCCATAAAAAAGATAATATATTATAATATCAAAAACAAAAAGTAAGTGAGGAACTTTTGAAAAAATATTTGCTAAGATTCGGATTAGTAGGAGCTTTGACATTTTTAGGTTTATTTATCTATTTCTATAAAACTAGTGGTAAATTCCGTCAATCAATCATTACTGCCTTTGTAATTGTCTTTTTCTCAAGCCAGCAACCAGCTCATTCAGCAGGTGAAGCTGATGCTGCTTTTACACAACAAAATCAACCACATCAGAGTCGTTCTAGTCATCGTTCAGGTTTCTTTAGTGGTAGATCAAGCAATGATGGTTCAGGGCCTGGAAAACCAAATGATGATGGTTCAGATGGAGATGACGGTGGTATTCCAAAATACCCAAAAACAGAATCCATTGAAGAAACGGAAAGTCATCTTTCGACTATTGACGAACAAATCAATGAATTAGAAGAAGTAACAGATTCTGATTCAGAGACTGAAGAAGACCAATGTCAAATTAAACCACCGGGCAAATTTGAAGTTGATTTTGATTTTGAGTTGGATGAAAATGGGAATCCTACACTTATCATTCCAATGAAAGATGGTAGTATCCGACGTATAGAATTTGACCAAACTCGTGATAAATGGTATCATGAAGATCGGTTTCCAAATATATCAGCGCCAGATGGTTTTGATAATCAAGCTGTGCGAGACCTAAAATACTTGGATAGATTAGCCTATTTAAGAGAAAATATTCCCGATAAAAATGTTATGGAACTACAAAATGAAATAGGGAAAAGTTTGAGCCATCCTAAGATTATTTCAGTACCAGGATTTTTAGGAAAATATAAAATCGAAGGAACGGTTGATATAAATATGCAATCTGGATTAGTCAGTTTTACAGACGGTGTTACAAATAAACATAGAACAATTGTAAAAATGTCGCCTGAGAGAATTCAAAAATTGGCAAAAGACGGCTTTCACATATTTCCTGATAAATAATAACTAAAGTTTAAAATGGTTAATAAATCCAATGTTTCACGGTATCGTGAATTGTTAAAAAAAAAAGATATTTTAGAAGAACAAAACAAGTTCTTATTCGATGACCCTGATTATCTTGAATTACTTTCTTATCAAGCAACTGTATATCGTCAAATTTATTTTAGTCGAAAAAGTGATTATTGTTCTTTAATCAAAAAATATTTAAATACAACAATCCCTTCTCATAAATTCAGAGCTAGATTCTTGGAAATGGTCAAACAAGATGACGAAAAAGCTGAAAAAATTCTTCAAGATTTTAAACAATTATCTAGTTTTTCAATTGATGTTAACTTAGATGGGTTTTCGTCTTTATTTGGACGAATTTCTAACAACTGTCTTCAAGCATTTGAATTTGGTCCCAAGAATGATGGTTATGGAATTCCTGAAGATGAATTTAGAAATTCCATTGAAGAAATTTATTTTCAACTTGAAAACTATTTGAATGAAGAGTGAGAATTATCTCATTCAAATAGTTTTATCTTCCCTCTTTATCAGCATTTTAACATATAAATCCTATATTCCTGATGGTGTTTTTAACCTGTTTTTTATTTTAAAAAACAGGTTAAAAACACCATCTTATTTTTTAAGGATTTCATAAAATTTGAGATATTTTATCCGCCGAGTTATATCAAAAAGAGTTAAATTTCGAATTAACTGGTGTTTAACTTTTATATGAGGTAAGACTACGTATAAAATCAATTAAATTTTTGTACCTAAACTTTTTAATTACTCGTTTAACCAGCAAATACAAGTCCTAATGATAGTTCACAGATTTCTAAAATTTCTCAAAATTAATCGAATCTGTTATTTGGATACAATGATTGGATTTCCAAAAATACATCGGAAATTCTTTATTGAAATGTAAATTCGAACCTGTTATATTTTTAGTTTTTAAGTCGTTTATTATTGTTGCATTGAAATTAATATCATGTAATTCTGTGTCTAGGAATTCACAATCTATTAAATGACTCCATCCAAGATCAACTTTATTAAATTGACAATTCTTAAAAATATGCTCAGTAAATTCTACTTTTGAGATGTCACAATCTAGTATTTCAAAGTTTTGAAAGGTAACGAATTTTTTCGTGATACGGATGTCTTAACTTCTAACAATATTTCTGAAGGGTTCGTTATTTATGAAAAACTTTTTGTTTAAGTTTCTTCTGAGGTAAGACTACATAGAAAATCGATAGAATTTCTGTCTTTAAATTTTTAAATTACTTGTTTAACCAGCAAATACAAGCCTTAATGATAGTTCACATATTTCTAATCACCTAAAAAAATTCTCCATGAGATGGAGAAAAATTTTTTAGTATATAGTATTTAATAATAAAACACGATTTAGAAAAATTTAATTTATTTATAAAATTTAATTTTAAAAACTATTGATAGAATTTGATTTATTTTTTATACTATGTATTTGTATATGATAGATTTTGATAAAGTAGAATCTTATTATAGTAATTTAATGTTATTAACTTAATACTAATTCAAAATTTCTAATGAGTTTAGACGAAAAATTTATTCCAATTCGAACGGTATTTTATGAAATAGTTGCGAATTTTTTTAAAAAAATAGCAGAGGGTTTTGGATATCCAGAAAATCCTGGTATGTCGACTATCTATGAAATGTCTAACGAAATATATGCTAGATCACAATTTTTGGATAATCTTCCAAATCACAAAACTTATTGGCCTCCAATTCAACGTCCAGAGACTTGGTTTGAAATGATATTTGGACCAGCACCTAAAGTTGATGCAGTACCAAGATACATCTATGAAAGTAAAGAAGAAGGATTTTATAATTTTTATATCGAAAATTTTAAAAATATTTATTTTTTACCTGATTGGGTTTCAGAATTTATTCAAGTTCGATTAAATATTTGTTTAGATATTAGTCTGTTAGAAACGATTCGTGAAGTTTTATTTATTGGCTTAATGATTTATTCACAAATGGTAGTACTTAGAATTGCGATTTCGTGGCTTATTTATATCAATCCATATACATTTCCATGGTGTTATCTTGCTGCTGCAGTGGATTGGACAGAAGACGTTTTACAAGGAATTGTACCTGCAATACTTGGTGTAAATATTACAGGAAGTGTTTTTCTTGGGGTACTTGGTGTAGTAGCAGATAGTTTAAATCATTTAGTATTTACGATGCCATTTCTTCCAAGTGAAGCAGAAGAAACAAAACTATTAATTAATCAAGAAATGAAAGATGTATTAGTTTTTCATTATTTACCAATTTCTTGGTATAGACATCCGATTCCAAATAATATCAGAGAATTTTGGTATTATCAAAGACCAGATATTTTAGATTATATGCAAACGGCTTATAAAGATTTAGATATTCAATTTTTACCAAATAGTATTATTCAAGAACTTAGTCAAAAAGCTGATTTAGTAAACCAAACCAATACTATTAACGACTATTTGTCGACAGAAATATTATCAAGCGAAACCATAATTCAATCAAATGAGTTTATCCATTTTATAAGTAATCATGTTAATAAACTTTTTGCCAGTAATCTGTTTTAATTTTATCGGTGGAACTATTGATCTGACTTTTTAAATTAACAAAACCGGTCAAAAGCTTGTTATAGGGATAAAATACATACTAATACTATCGAATTTTTAAAAAAATGTTAACTGATATTCAAAGCAGTTTACATTTTTATAAAAATTCAATTAACAAATAAAGTAGCAATCGCAGCTAAATTACTAGAAATTAACTGATTCACAGCCATATCATTCGAATAGGGCAAATCTAATGAGATAAATCTAACTCCTTTTTTATGAAGTCGTTCTTGTAACTTTAAGAATTCAAGTGTATTTCTACTACATCGATCAATTTTGGTGACAAGCAACAAATTATTTTCTTTTAATTAGTGATCAATCAGGTGATAAAAAACAGGGCGCTCTTCAATTTTATAAGCTGCAGAGCCTATTTCGACCCGAATATTTTTTACTGGAACACCTTTTTGAATAAACTCTTGTTTCTGTACTTCCAGAGAAGAATTATCCTCTTGGGTTTGCGAGCTCACCCTTGCATATCCAAATCTACGGTTTTTTGAAACTTCTTCAAACATAAATTTTCTCCTTCGTTATAAAATGTTGATTGAGCATAGGATAATAAACTTTGATCAAAAAGTCAATTAAAAATAAATATTAACGAACAATAATTGTGGGTTCATTTAGAGTTTACCCTAAAAAAACAGTTGGAACTATGAAATATTAATATTTAATTTGGCTACAAAATTAAAAGGAAGGGGGTCGATTTCAAATATCCTCGGAGAGGGCTCTAATCGTCGTTTTAAGGCCTCTTGATATGTTGAGTAGGTGATACTACCATAAAGTAAAATGAAGTCGAAAATAGGCAGGTTTGAGTGATTATAATAAAATAATTAACATCACTCTTGTTAATTATTTTATTCTTCATTCAAAAATTTTTGAATTTTTAAATAAATCTTTCCCAAAGAATTCTTGAACTCAATTTTAGATTTTTCAAACTCTTCAGAGCTAGGGTTAGCATCCAAAAACTCTAAATCTTGGAAGTAGTCTTGGCAAAGATCAAAAACTTCTTCAAGTAAATTAGAAAAGTCCAATACTTTCTGATCAGGTGACAAAATAATAAAGTTTGATTCAAAAATATCTATAATATCAGAAGTTAATTTACCAGTATTCTCAAAAGCTAGACAAAACTCGAAAGTATTAATTTTTCCTTTTTGAAAATCTTCCAATAATTCTAAGTAAGTTTCACGAATACACCAATCCAAACGACAATTTGTCAGAGCCGAATATTTTAAACATTTTTGGCAATCATCCCGGCTTATATCACCAGATTTTTTTTTTTTTAGCAATTCTAAATGTTACATTTT
>Ga0222719_10005157_pt1 | contig 11326 bp, 14 predicted proteins | sample C33_34DmetaG_FD_165039 | JGI IMG/M metagenome (GOLD analysis project Ga0222719, IMG submission 165039) | Estuarine water microbial communities from San Francisco Bay, California, United States - C33_34D | ecosystem: Environmental > Aquatic > Marine > Unclassified | place: USA: California...
TTATCACTGGTCTATCAGGTAATGGTAAAACATTAATGGTAGAACAAGTTTGTGCTAAACTTAAAAAAGAACTTATTCGAGTAAACATCACTATCGAAACTGATGAAGATGATTTGCTTGGTGGTTTTCGTTTGGTGAGTGGTGAGACTAAGTTTGTGCCAGGCCCTGTTATTGAAGCAATGGAACGTGGTTGCACGTTGTTGCTTGATGAGTGTGACTTGGGTTCAAACAAGTTACTTGCATTACAACCTGTACTTGAGGGTAAAGGTGTTTATCTCAAAAAGATTAACAAGTGGGTCACGCCTAAAGAAGGTTTCAATGTGATGGCAACTGCCAACACTAAAGGTAAAGGTTCTGATGATGGACGTTTTATCGGAACTAACATTCTTAACGAAGCGTTCCTAGAACGGTTTGCAGTTACAATGGAACAACCTTATGCATCAGTTGCTGTTGAAACTAAGATTGTCTTAGGTGCAATGAAAAAGTATGGTGCTGAAGATACTGAGTTTGCTAAGAACTTAGTCACTTGGGCTGATGTTATTCGCAAGACATTCTATGATGGTGGTGTTGATGAAGTTATTTCAACTCGCCGACTAGACCACATTGTAAAAGCGTTTGCAATCTTTGGTGACAAAATGCAAGCGATTGAATTGTGTGTTGCTCGATTTGATGAAGATACTAAGGTTTCTTTTCTAGACCTCTATACTAAGATTGATGCTGGTATAGATGTTGGTAATGAATCTGAAATTGAAACTGATGATCCTGATCCAGTGCCAGTGACAGATGACGGCCCTGCTTTCTAAAATTACTATCACGGCAATTGCTAAAAAAATTATGTATGGGGGTTGAAGTTCTTGCTTCAATCCTTATATATAGTATGTATCGCCGAATTTCGGGATACACTTAAAACGTAATCTTGCTTTTATAAGGAGAAACAAAAATGGTTACAAAATTAAATCTATTTGATAATTTCAATCAACTTACACCCTACGCAGTTGGGTTTGATCGAGTCTTTGATCAACTTAATAATTATGCTTCGCATAATGCAACTTCATCAGGGTTTCCCCCATACAACATTAGAAAGGAAGGTGATTACAGCTTTGTGATCGAACTAGCCTTGGCGGGATTTTCTAAAAAGGATATTGAAGTTGAAGTAGCAGATGGCTTACTTACGATTCGTTCAGTTAAAGAGAATGATGAAAATGATTCTAACATTTATCGTGGAATCTCATATCGTAAGTTCAATCGCAAATTTACCCTTGCAGATGACATTGTGGTAAATGATGCTTCCCTTGAAAATGGTATGTTAGTGATTTCACTTGAACGTATTATTCCAGAGGAGAAGAAGCCGCGAAAGATTGAAATTAAATAGTTTCAATCAAATTAGAAAAGGGGGTTGACTTTTAGCCCCCTTTTCGTTTATTATAGTTAAATCATGTAAAGGAGATATCATGAAAATATTCGAATTTGATAGTGCAGATGAAATGAAATCAGATGCTGTTGCTCGTGAAGTAGATGTTGATGGTAATCCAGTTAATAAGGAAAAAACACCTGTTGTTACTGCTGACGCATTAGGTGGTGGTATAACTGGTGGTGCGACAGAAGAAGAAGTAGAACGCAATGCAAGGCTTGCTCGTGAAAATGCAGAGATGCTTGCAGAAGAAGAAGCAAAGATGGAAGAAGCTAATCATGGACTGAAGTTTGCAATTCGTCCAGTTAAGAATTTTTCTTTATGTCGAGTTGAATTTCCTATGGAAATTATTAATGAGATTAATGATCACATTGATAATGAAATTATTCCAAAGAACGATAGCTTTGCTAACGGTCTTGTTGGTCAACTTAAAAATAATGAGAAATCTGCTCAGTTAGATTTTCCACTTGATACTGAAGTTGGTAAACAATTGGAAACAGTTTTTAATAAAATCGGTAGTACTTTTCTTAAACAAGGATATGAAAGAGATTCAAGGGCTGAGGTATATCAGTGTTGGACAAATCATGCCTATGCTGGAGATTATAATCCTTATCACGATCATGGTGTTCAAACGATGGCTGGTCTGTCAGGATTCCTATGGTTAAAAACTCCAGAGTGTATTGAAAAACTTGATGAAGTTCCAACAGGGTTAAATAATGCAAGTGGAGCAGTTGATGGATTTACTCATTTGATATGGGGAACGCACAGTAGAAAAGATACTCTGCAACTTAGGGGACAGACTGAGGATTATGTGAAACCTATTGTTGGTACAATGTTGGTATTTCCTAATTGGTTAAAGCATCAAGTGTTGCCTTTCTTTGGTGAAGGTGAAAGGCGTTCTATGGCTATGAACTGGAATGTTACTGATTCAGAGCAAGAAATTATGAAACATTTGTCTGAACGTGAAAAGATAAAATACGAAGAACTTAAGGCTGAAAAAGAAAAATCAGATGATTAAGTACAAATACAACGAGGACAAAGCACTCGTTGAATTAAAGAAGTATATTGACTCCACCTATGACGAACACTATAGCAAAAACAAGTTTCAAGCTACAGAGTTCATTATAGATGGTGGTCATGGTGAGGGTTTCTGTATCGGTAACATAATGAAGTATGCACAACGATACGGAAAGAAAGGCGGTAAGAACAGAAGTGACTTGCTAAAAGTGATTCATTATGGTATTATAGCTTTACATATAAATGATACGGAGAATAGTGAATGAGTGATGTTGATAGATTAGTCTATCTAGTTGAAGAAATTGCAATTTTAAAAACTAGAATACAAGAACGTGGAACAGGGCATATTAATACAGCAATTAGTGTCTTGGAAAATAGAGTGAGTGAATTAAAGGAGAAATTAAATAATGAAGTTAAGTAATGAAACGGTATCTGTATTGAAGAACTTTTCTACAATCAATCAGAACCTTGTGATTAAAGGTGGTAATAAAATTGCTACTATGTCTGCGATGAAAAATATTGTTGCAAAGGCTGAAGTGATTGAGGATTTTCCTCAAGAGTTTGCAATCTATGATTTGAATGAGTTTCTTTCTGCAATCTCATTATTCTCAAAACCAGAATTGGAATTTGAGAATGATTTTGTGATGATTACAGAAGAAGGTACATCTAAATCTTTGAAGTATTGGTACTCTGACCCATCAGTGGTTACAACACCAACTAAAGACATTACTATGCCTGAGTGTGAAGTAAAGTTTAACTTATCAAGTGATACTCTTTCAACAGTGACAAAAGCAGCTGCAGTTATTGGCGCACCTGATATGGCACTTGAAAGTGGAAGTCTTAAAGTAACTGACAAGAAAAATGATACTGCAAATAACTATGCATTAGATTTGGATGTCGATTCTCAAAGTGAAAACTACAAGTTCTGGTTTAAGGTTGAAAACTTGAAACTAATTCAAGGTTCATATGATGTACAAGTGTCCTCAAAAAATATAAGTCATTTTAAGAACTCAACAGGAAATGTTGAATACTTTATCGCTCTGGAGCCAGAGTCTGCTTATAATGCTTAATTTGAGGAATTTATATTATGGAAACATTTTTATGGGTGGAACAATACCGCCCAAAGGATATAGGGTCGTGTGTACTTCCCAATAATCTAAAAGATACTCTCACAGAATTTGTGAGTGAGGGTAATCTTCCTAATCTGATTTTGTCTGGTGGGCCAGGCGTTGGTAAAACAACAGCTGCAAAAGCAATGATTGAACAGATTGGGGCAACCTATATGATGATAAATGGTTCTGAGGAATCTGGTATAGATGTCCTCAGAACCAAGATTAAAAACTTTGCTTCGACAGTATCACTTGAAGGTGGACGCAAATACATCATTCTTGATGAAGCAGACTATCTAAATCCACAGTCAACTCAACCAGCCCTTCGTGGGTTCATAGAAGAGTTTCACAAAAACTGTGGTTTCATTCTTACTTGTAATTACAAAAACAGAATTATTAAACCACTACATTCTCGTTGTAGTACGATTGATTTTTCTATTCCAAATTCAGAGAAACCAACTCTTGCAAAACAGTTTATGGAAAGAATCATAAGTATACTAGGTGAGAATAAAGTAGAATATGAACCGAGAGTTATTGCTGAAGTTATTAATAATCACTTTCCTGATTGGAGAAGGGTATTAAACGAACTGCAACGATATTCTGTATCAGGTAAAATTGATGCTGGTATTCTGGTAAATATTTCTGAAACTAACATCAAAAAATTGATGGGAGAAATGAAGAAAAAGGAGTTTACTAATGTTCGTAAATGGGTTGTCGATAATTTGGATAATGATCCTACACGTTTGTTTAGGCAGCTTTATGATAATTTGTATAATTATGTGGGCGCCAGTAGTATTCCTCATGTGGTCGTTATCTTGGGTGAATACCAATATAAAAGTGCTTTTGTCGCAGATCAAGAAATTAATTTGATGGCATGTTTGACTGAGATTATGGGAGCTGCAAAGTTTAAATGATAGACATATATGATAACTTATTAGAACCGCATATTGCAGAACTAATTGATATGAAGATGCACCAACAAACTTGGAGATATAATTACCATTCACAAAATGGAACTCCAAACAAACACTGGCACGTTTTTTGTGGTCATGATCCAGAAGAAGTAACAAAGAATGAATATGATTGGTTGATGCCTATTTGGGACACCGCACTTGCAAAGTATGATTTTAAAAAGAAGTATAATGTAGTTGAATTTAAACGACTGTATTTAAACGCACACACGCATGGTATTGAACCACATATGCACATGGACGATGGCGACTTTACTATGATGTATTATCCTAGACTTGATTGGAAAATGGATTGGGGTGGTGGAACAGTTGTTGATGGACAACTAGTGCAAAACATAGGCAATCGTTTAATCGTATTCCCAGCATACGCACCACACCAAGCACAGCCTGTTTCACGACAGTGTTATGAATTAAGAACTGTTGTGGTTATTAAAACATGGATAGATAACCAAAATGTATGAACTAAAAGAGTATCTTAATGCGATAAATGTATCTAAAGAACCTTTATTGGACAGTGAAGATGAAATGTGGGAAAAGAAATATGCACCATTCATTGTAAACAAATGTGTTGCTCCGTTCCCTGATACAATACGACTTGTTAATGAAATTAACCAATACCACCACCTAGATAAGAAGTTACAGTTTGATTTTTTACTAAATAGTCTAAGAGCAAGGAAAAGATATACTCCTTGGTTGAAGGCGAAGAAATTAAAAAATCTAGAATATGTTAAAGAGTTTTATGGATATAATAATGAAAAAGCAAAAGCTGCTCTTGATATATTAAATGATGAACAAATTTCTGCCATAAAAACACGGTTAAATAAAGGTGGAAGAAATGGAAGAAGTTAATTGGACACAAGAGGATATGCTAGAAGTCGGGTTGAAAGAACCTGATGATTTTCTAAAAGTTAGAGAAACTTTATCACGAATAGGTGTTGCAAGTAGAAAAGAAAGAACACTGTATCAATCTTGTCATATACTACACAAACAGGGTCGTTATTTCATAGTTCATTTTAAAGAACTATTTGCACTGGACGGAAAAAATACAAACCTATCAGAAAACGATATTGCAAGACGAAACACAATTGCAAATTTATTAAAAGATTGGGGCTTAGTTGATATTATAAGCACACTTGGAGAAGCTGCTCCATTGAGTCAAATTAAAGTTCTTTCTTTTAAAGAAAAAGATGAATGGACACTTGAAACAAAGTATAACATAGGCAGTAAGAAAAAAGAATCCTAATGGAAAAGTTTAAGTCATTTATCACTGAAGCAAAACAAGAAGACTATAGAGTTGTTGTTCTTTCGGTTGAACATGGCGACAAAGCAATTACTGCAAAACGCATCAAAGAAGAGTCTGATAAGTTAGGACTTGCAAACTATGCCATTTCTTTAGACGGTGCAAACCTGTCCTACGATAAGACTTACAAAATTCATGAAGCTGGTGATGAAAAAGGATTTGATATTTCTTCCTCTGATACAGTTGTGTTTGTTCGTGGTACGCCAACCAGAGATAGTTCATTAGATTTAATCTCAGAGTTAGAAAAGATAGGTATCTGTTGTGTTAATCCTAGAGATACAATCTCTATGGCTGCAGACAAGTATCGTACATATATTAAATTAAAAGACTACGGATTGACTCAACCTAAAACAGTCCTCATACCAAATCAAGATGAGTTAGAAACCGCAGTTAAAAAACTGGACACAAAGTTTCCTATCATAATGAAAACTTTGAGAGGTTCAAAGGGTGTTGGTGTTCTGTTTATTGAATCAGAACGAGCATTAACCTCAATCGTACAGTTGATGTATAAGACAGATTCAAGTTCAGATTTATTAATTCAAGAATACATTAAGAGTAAATTTGATGTCAGGGTAGTGGTGCTTGGTGGTAAGATTATCGGCACTATGCAAAGAGATGTTGTAGAAGGTGATTTCAGAAGTAATTATTCTCAGGGTGCAAAGGTTAAATCTTATAAACTATCTCAACTTGAAACAGAACAATGCTTACTTGCATCTAAAGCTTTAGATGGTATTCTAACTGCTATAGATTTTATACCATCAGCTAATCCTAAGACAGCACCACCATTTATATTGGAGGTAAATTCCTCGCCAGGAAGTGAAGGCATAGAATCTGCAAACTCTGGACTCAATGTCGCAAAAACAATTCTAGAACATTTCAAAGACGTTGCATCAAGACGCACTACACCAGTTCAAGCAGGTTACGAAGAGGTGGTAAGTATTGCTCCATTCGGTGAACTGATTGCAAAGCTGGATACGGGCAACAGCGCTTTCAGCGTCCTGCACGCTGAAGATATTGTTGTGAAAGGTAACAAAATTACTTTCACATTAAAAGATAAAACTATAACCACAAACCTAATCAAAACCTATGATGCAAAAACTGGTGGTGGAAATGATGAAAGACCTGTTGTTCAACTTCCTATGGAGTTTGCTGGAAGTACTTATGATATCATGTTTGGCCTCAATGATCGAGATAATATGACGACAGAGTGTTTACTAAACAGATATGTCATGTCAGAATTCTTAAATGTTATGGTAAACCCTGCAAGAAAATACGTTATTACCACAAAATATGTTCTAGATTAGCCTATTTTTGCCTTGACAAATCTTGTTCATCGTGTTAGCATAGTTATATGATGAAAAAAAAGGTAAAAGATAGTGAAAATCTCAAAATCTTCATTGATTAAGGAAATCACCCGAACTGCGTGGAAAAACCTCGGAACTGCAAAACGTGGAGAAATTGCAGAGGAGTATGCGAGAATTGTTATGAACTCAACCTATTCAGAAGATTTGAAAGTATATCTTCTTGGTGCGTTGTCACGTTTTGGCTGGAATCTCAAAACTCTTGCCAAAGAGGGTTATGGATATAACACTGCCTCTGGCGGTAAGTGGAAAGATAGTGCTGGTAAACTAAATGCAAAAAATAAAACAGGTGTCTGGATATATTCTTAAAAGACACTTGACTTTAGCCATATAATGTAGTACTATATAGCTATGATAAAGAATCGTGTTCTTTATCTGTAATTAACAGGAAGTTAATTCTTTATGACGTTTATAAAGGAGAAAAATATGTCGTATGTTGTCAAAGACGGCAATCACCGTCAAAGTATTGTAAAAGATAATGGAGAAGTAATACAACTCCGATCACACACAAACCGAAAAGATGTAGTGTTTGCTGGACTCAAAAAAGAGTTTAACATTCCACTAACTAAGAGTTTATGTCCACCTATAGATTTCTATATTGGTTGTAAATTTATAAAAAGAATCGTTGTTAAAATAGAAGATATTTTTTATGAAGACCCAGAAACAAAGGAATCACTACAATCAAGAGAACAAATCAATGTCGTTGATAATGTAACAGAGTTAACAACATCATTAAGATATCGTGGTTGGTTGCATGATGAACAACCTTTGTTTGTTCAACAAGTCAAAGGAAAATCAAAACTCTTTTTTTTGAGGAGTGGGTTTAACCGAATTACAGCTGCAATAGAATTGCAATGGAAGTATATTATCGTAGATGTGTATGAAGATGCAGAAGAGCCTGAAGACCAAATTTTGTTCAAGTATGTTGTCAACAATGACAACACACCATCTAGACAAAATAGGGATGTTGATTTTGTGAAAGGAACAGTAGAAGCAATAGATACACAAGGTCTTACTACCGATGAAGAAATTGTTGCTTTCCTAAAGAAAATAACTTGCACCTCTGATGGTATCGCACTAAGAACACCTTCTGAAATAGAAGATTATGAAGCTTCAAGTTTTGAGGAAGATGAAAATGGTGAGATTGTAGTAGTTCCAGGCTCATTAAAAAGGTCTTGTCTTCTTTACAAGGTACGAAGGAAACGAGGAAAAGAAGCTCACATCCGCCCTCTAGATGGCAATGGTGCAAATGCAATACTAAAACGTCTTAAACGAGGTTATCATGGTGCATCATTAATTACTACTCAAGAAGGTTCTGAACTAGGTTATGCTTTTGAAGAAAAGAATAGTCTGCACAGAATTTTTTGGGATGGTATAAAATTATATTCAAAATATACTAAACCTATCATGTGTTTTGGTTATATTGAAAATCCATCTTCTGTGACTCTTGAAGCTGATAGAACTTCTTGTAAGGAACACTTTAACGAGTTTATTGAAGAAGCAAAGAAGAAAATTTATCCTACAATTGACTTTGATAAGTTGGGCGTGAATACCATGAATGATGTGCCTTGGAATATTGAAGAAATCTTTAAGTGGGGTGGTTTTATTCCACAAGATGAAACTATGGTAAATAGTAAGATTAAAGAGGAAGATATCGTTGTATGATAATAATGATTGGCGGTGTGCCTTGCTCAGGTAAGTCCACACTAACAAGAAATATTCTTAGTGAATTGGGTTCGGCAGAGTTTGTCGAACCCATGAAACTATTTCCTTGCCAAAAACATGGTGATGTTCTTGTCGTTGGTCGTTATGAAGGAGGCGACCAAAAATTTGGTGGAACTGACCGTATGTCTTATGGTGCAATACCAAAGTTTCGGGATTTCATCAATCAAGAAGCACCCAAACACAAACACATCTTTCTAGAGGGCGATAGATTTTTTCGTGCAGTTGATATTGAATGGTTAATTTCAGAGCATAACGCATCTGTATATGTATTAACTGTAAGTGCAGAAGAAGAAAAACGCAGACACATTCAAAGAGAAGATACCCAAACAGAAAAATGGCTTGCTGGTCGTAGGTCACAAATCTCTAACATAATGACAAACTTTATGTTAATGAATGATATTAATGTTAGACCTAACGACACTTTAGAATCCTCTGAAGAAATTAAAACGGAAATAATTAAGCTTTTAACTTGACAACAATTAAGTTCTCTTATACTATAAATAGTATAAATATTGTATAAATGGAGAGGTTGATGAGTTTAAGAGGTTATGTTCGGCAGCTAAAGCCTATAACAGAAAAATACATTTCACCTGTAGATAAAGTTCAAAAACTTTTCTCTGAGGATATAGACTTACCATCTGATGTTTTAGATGGCTTTGAATATACACAAGCAGACAAATCTGAAAAGGCAAGAGTGCAAATTAGAGTTTCATCTGATGATAGAGATACAGATAGAGATGAAATTCTTAGACGATTAAAAAATGCTGGTATTGTTGCAAATACTACATCTACAAATTCTTCAGTTGATCCTATTGATGGCACATTTGATGGAAGAAATTTCCGAATCAATGTTAAACCTAAATCTGGTGGTATGGGAGAAAGCACGCTTAATTCTAGTATCACAGAATTGTTTCCTTGTATTGCATTTGAAAAAAAATTAAATCCTAGAAACATTGAAGATTTCATGGAAAAGTTAATGGCTGTCAATCTATCTTCTTGCAAATGTATAATTAAATCTGATCTTGATGCCGCTCAAAAAACAGTTAACAACGCTGAAGGTTCTTCCAAATATAAAGACAAAATGGAAAATGCATTAGGTGTATTGCAATTTATTAATGACCAGCACAAAGACAAACCCATAAAACAAGTATATTGGGGTTATCGTGGAAAACCAAGTGGTGTACCAAATAACCATCCTGGCGATATGTTCATAGAATATATGGATAAAAAGATGTTAGGTGTTAGTTTAAAAGCTGGTGGTAAGAAAACAGCAGAACCTCAATTAAACACATATCACAGAACAATATTTGTAAATAAAAGAGGCCCAAGTTTTAAAGATCAAGCTGGGCATGATGCGTTGCGTAATCTTATCTATAAACAAGTATATTCAAAAATTAAAGGAATACCACCAATAACTAATTTTGATGGTGGTAAAAATGGTAGGCACAAAGATAAAGACAAAACAATTGACGCTATTAATAAACTTACTTCAAGAGATCAAGAAAAATATTACAATGAATATTTAGCACTGGCAAGACAGGGTATTATTGATAGAATGAATAAAAATGTTAAGCAGTCTATGGTTTGGATTAAAGACGCAATTCTTAGAGAAGCTCCTGATGTTCCAACAATGGTTGTTAAAGCAATTGGTTCTAATTATGAAGAAGTAACAGATAGAGATGCTGTCGGAGTATTTTTACCTCAAGTTAAATTTGTAAAAGCATATCCTGCTAACACAAAACAAAATTGGGTAATAGAGTTGATATCTGGTACTGAGTCTGTTAAGTTAGGAATGACTATTCGTTCAAGTAGCGGTGGTAAACTTAAACAGTGGAGTCTTAAAGTAACATATAATGGAATATTAAAATGATGTCATTTTCACAACTTACAGAAGATAAGGGTGGCAAGAACCTTCACCTAGAACATCTAGAAGATGAAATACTCAACTATGGTGTCGAGGGTGGTAGAGCTTCTCTAAACTTCTTACGTTCATTGCGAGACATGCTTGCAGGCTCTTCACGTTCCAGTGTTTTTCTCACGGAAAAATGGGACGGTGCGCCCGCAATCTTCTGTGGTATAGAACCAGAGACAGGAGATTTTTTCGTTTCGAAGAAATCAGTATTTAACGTCATCCCTAAGTTATACAAAACAAACGCAGAGATTGATGCTGATTTATCTGGAACACTAAACGCAAAGTTCAAAGTTGCACTTGCAGAGTTTTCCAAGTTAGGTATCAAGGATGTTCTACAAGGTGATCTAATGTTTACTGATGATGTAGAAATAGAAACTATTGACGGCACTAAGTATTACACCTTTCAACCTAATACGATTGTTTACGCTGTACCTACTGATTCTGCATTAGGTAAGACTATCAACAAAGCAAAAGTTGGTATCGTTTGGCACACCACATACACTGGTAATGCGTTACAAGA
>Ga0222719_10005161_pt1 | contig 11324 bp, 2 predicted proteins | sample C33_34DmetaG_FD_165039 | JGI IMG/M metagenome (GOLD analysis project Ga0222719, IMG submission 165039) | Estuarine water microbial communities from San Francisco Bay, California, United States - C33_34D | ecosystem: Environmental > Aquatic > Marine > Unclassified | place: USA: California...
TCGCGCTCTGATGGCCGTTGCATCGTTCGCGACATTTGCCTCACTCGCGCGCGCGCGCGTCCGCGCCATCTCCTCGGCGCGCGCCTGTACGCGAACATGAGACTCCTCGGTCGTCCCGTCGCATCCGCGCGCGATGAAACCGCGCCGTCGCGCGACGACGCGACGGTTTCGTCGACTGTCCCCCGCGGCTTCGACGACGCCGCCGACGACGCGGCGCCGCCGACGACGCGAAAGAAGCAGACGAAGACCCAACGTCTGGTGGCGTCGATGATGCATTCCAACGTCGCGACAGAGGCCGACGCTCTGGCCGAGCGGTTGCGGACGGGCGCGGCGACGACGACGACGACGCCGTACTCGTACGCGGGGCCGCATCCGAGCGAGTGGAAGCGCAAGCAAGGCGAGGCGCCGAGCGAGAGTGTCCCGCGCGTCGCGCGACGAGGAATCGTACTGAGACCGAGTGTGGAAGATAGGGATCGCGTGATGAGGTTGAAGGCGGAGCGAGGACACAGGAGTGGATTGAGCGCGAGCGCGGTGCGGCGAGCGCTGACGGAGCTGAACGCGGCGACGGCGACGGCGGACGCGATTTGTCAAGAGTTGAGAGAAAGTGGATGGGAGATGCGGGAGGTGGTGTTTATGCCGCACGATGATCTGGGGTTTAAACAACTGGCGGGTACCGTCGGGGCGATTGTGGTAGCGATTCCGCCGGCGTTGCAGAGTGAGAGCTTGCTAGCGTTGCTGCGGACGGTTCGAGCGGGCGGAACGCTCGTTTTCCAGAGCGCTCGGGTGGGACACTTTTTAGCACACTCGAATCATGTTGATATTTGCGACACACACGCGATACCGGATAAGCGAATGCTCCCGATGAAGGTGGGATTGGAGGATCGCTGTGAGACTCGAAGCGATGGCTATCGCGAGATTACGCTGCACGTGTTGTCGATGCCGGGAACGAGCGAGGAACGGAACGCGTTGCGCAATAAGGTGTTGCCTCGACTGAAACATCGGTGTCGCGGGCGAAGAGTACGGATCACTTACGTGGACTTGAAAGACGATTGTCCGAACGCTGGCCCTGGCCAGGCATTAGCGTCTTTGTTACACGCCGTGAAAACGGGTGGAATTTTCGTAGTGCTTTTGTCGGCCAAGCACGAAATCGATTGGTACTCGAGCGTGCGGATATGTGAGTATGTGAATTACATGAGATCTGAAGCGTCGAAGGAAGAGGAGAACGCATTGTCGTGGTTACGCCACGCTCCGAACGATTACAGCCGTATTGAGATCCAGATTGCGCAGCTACTTCGAGTTTACGAAGACTTGAAAATACTTTCGAGGGAGGAAATCGCTGAGACGGCCGCCTGTTTATCCGGAATTGAAGCCAGACGATTAGAAGACGATCACGCGTATAAAGAGTCGAGAAGAGCACAACTCGTGCTGGCGTACTATCCGAGCAAGTCACTCTACGAAAAGTTGGTCGCGCTGAAAGAGCCAGAATTCACCAACTACCTGATGAGCACAGATCCCGTCCACAAAGAACGGATCGGTGCGTTGTTTTCTACACTCTATGCGCACCCGGATGTGTCTATGAGTCAATATTTGGCGCGGTTAGATCCACCGCTGCAGCTCACCGATGAAAAAAACTTTTTCCACATTCGACTGCCGCCCCGGACCACTCATCTTGCAGATTTCGAATACACCGTGTTGCAGGACGTGTGGGCGCGAATCGAGGCGGAGTTCGCACCCGACGTGGCAAAGGACATGACGCTGCTACAAACTTGCACTGATCCCGAATTGTCGCTCGGCGAGAAGTTGCCGTTTTACTTTCACCATCACGCCGTAGAAAAGGGACTCATCAAGTCTTTGAAAATCGGTCAACCTACGGTTAATGTCGTGCAAGGGATGCCAGGCATGGGAACTACGAGCTTGTTGCAGCACATGGCCTGCGTAGCGCGTCTCATGTTTGGTGTCACCGAAGCAGGCGCCGCGATCAGAAGCGTAACAGTCATCAGCGACTACGGAGCAGCGGAGGGAAGGAAAAGTCCGACGCCGACACAAGTTCTCCGAAATATTGTCCAGCAAATGAAAGTCAAGCTCAGATTTGATGATCATATTCCAGCTTCGTTGGAGCAAATACGCGCGCTCATGCTGCGTATGTTCAACCGCGTCACGAGAATGCGCGGGCGCGTGCTCATTTTCATCGATGCATTGCACCTTATCGACAATGACAGTGGCTCGGCTTGGCTACCGAATGAATTTGAAGTCCCAATTGGCGTGCAACTGTTTTTGGGCATCCATCGAATCGATCGCAAACGAGAGTTTGAGAAGGAATCGGCGAAGAGTGACGAGCGAAGAATGCCCACGCTCGAGTACAATCTTATCAACTCGTATCGTTACAGAATGACCAAAATTCAACACGTCGCGCTTGGTGCGTCCTGTCCAAAGGCGCTCAAAAATGCATATGTGATCGACACACTCAAGTTCGAAGAGAGGCGCGCGTACACGCAGAGATACTTGCGGCCTCTAGGCATTCAGCTCACGAACACCATGACGATGCAGATTATGGATAAAACGTGCACTGGGAATTTGCGTGGGATGCAGTTGACGTGCGCTAGAATCGCTATGGAAGATCCTTACGATGATATGTTCGCGGCGGTTCTCAGTAAGCTACCAGACGATGAGCGTGGATATTATCATCAGTTGTTGGACGGTGTCGAGAAGTTTGTGCCCAAAGCGTTACTCGCCCTCGTTCTCCCAGCAATCGCGTGTGGGTGCAACTGTCTCAGACAAGAAGACATCGCACGAATCATTCAAGCCAACTACCGAACGAATGCAGCCATCCATGATATCATGCGAGACACAGTTCCGAGATTGCTTTGGTCGGTGCGCTTCATGATCAAAGGCGATGCGGGCGGGGGATTCGCGAGCGTAGCGACGGGAACAATTCAAGTCGAAGACCAAGTCGCTCACGATGTCATCATGGAAAGATACGCTCCGAAGGAAAGCGAGAAGCGGTCAGTGTACCAGATGCTCGCGACGTACTACGGCGACAATGTGACTGGCGCGGACCTCCTCGCGAAACTCACCATTCTCAAAGACATGGAGCAATCTGGTAAAAGTCCATTTGCTGTCGATGGCGACGGTATGATCGTTAATCACGTTTTGTACATGGATCATCATACGACGATGAATACGCTCAAGTATTTACCATACTATTACACGCAAGCGCGTATGTTTGATCGGCTCGGTGCCGTTCTCACCGATCTCGAATTTCTCCAAGCAAAGCTGGAAATTGGAGAAGGGCAAGGTCTGGTTGATGATTTCGATCGCATTCTTCCTTTCGGCTGCGGGCCAGAGCGACCTTTGTGGATCTCGCATCATCTTTCGACGAGTGAGGAAGTCGTTGATGTTCCCGGTGCGCCGTCTGGACTGGATGGACGTTTGCGCCAGCTTGCCGTTTACAACTCTCATTGTTTGGGATTCCATGTTGAGGCGTATCAATTTTTCGCGTCGCGTGACGACAATACCAACCTCACTGAAGATCTCGTGGCGATAAGAGACGTCTTGTGGCGGAAATTGGAAATGGTGCACAGGAACCCGAGTCTCATACGTCAACAGTTCTTCAACGATATTGGCAACGCTACGCCGCGAAGGCTGTGCTCTGGTGGAATCATCGAGGCAAGTGAAAGTTCAATTCGAGATTACGCTGGCGCGGAGCGAGTGATGGTGCGTTGGGAAAATATACCGAGCGAAGCATTGACTCAAGTATCCGTGCGAAGCGGCTGTGAGAGTGAGGGTGATGTCAGATGTGTGCGTTGGCTAGACGACGCGACTTTTCTCGCTGGTTACGCGAGTGGCGCCGTCGAGATGTGGGACGCAAATCGTGGTTCGACAGTTGCGAGGTTCGTTGGACACGAGCGCGCGGTGACGGCGCTCGAGTTGATTAATAACGATCTCGTCAAGAACGCACGCACGTCAGTGTACGTTGCTTCAGCATCTCGGGATAAAACGGTCCGCATATGGCGCCTGGACGATTCACTCGGTCGCGACTGCACCACATTGACTGGTCACGAAGAACCCGTCACTTCTCTCGCCATCGCATTGTCTACAAATGAGCTCTTCAGCGTGGGAGGTGACGAGATCCGTTGCTGGTCTTGCGCGCCGGGATACCCGTTACTATATGTTTTGAACACAGAACATAAAGTGCCGGTCAATTCGATTTCCCTCGCACCGGATTTGAGTTTCATGATCACGGCCGCGACTGACGGCGTCATGCGATTGTGGGTCTTTACGCTCGAAAACTCAACAATGGTGCAACAAAAGTCCAGAGGGACCAACTTTCATCGCGCGGACGATTATGATGACCGAACTTCGGGCGTTGGTACATCTAATCACACACCGTCGGTCGGTAACAGCTCCTTCATCGGAGGGCGACGAACAAAGAAGGTCGCTTCCCAACCTCCCACGGTGACGTTGGAATTCCGCGGGCACATCGGTGAAATCACTTGTACCGCCTGCGCGTCGACTGGGTTATTCGCAAGCAGTGGTGTTGACAGCAGCATCATGCTGTGGGAGCCTAGGAACGCAAAGCACGTGGGGCTGATCAAAGCACACGATGGACCGATTACTGCTTTGAGCTTTAACCGAGATGGCAAACTGCTCGTATCCGCATCTGTCGATCGAACGTGCAAAATCCACAGTTCGCTCACCGGTAAACTGATTGTTTCAATGAATCACATTCATCGAATTACTTGTGCGAGTATTTCGCTAGACGCAAGTTGCGTTGTGACGGGTGCAGGAGACGGAACGATGCGTCTCTGGTCTTGGATCGGACGACGAGGGACGGCATCCACGGGCGCTTACCCACGAGATCCCAACATGCTTCGTCGCGCGGAAGCGAAGGAAGACGTCGAATCACGAAAATCTGACGATACAACGGTGTCTGTTCATCGAGCGAAAGTGACCGCGGCGGCACATCTCGAGCTCCACGGCGTTGGCTCGTACTTTGTCACAGGCGCGTCTGATGGCTCGGTGCGTGTTCTCGACTCAAAAAATTGGAAGCTCAACATGGACATGACTCCGTTGCAAGCCAAGGTTGTTAAAGATGACCTTGCTTTCACTCCGTCTCCGATACTTACGATGCATTCCGAAAGGTCTGATTCGATTGTCTATTTTGGACGATCCGATGGCTCGCTCACTGCGTGGGATTTCAGTGCAAATTCATGGGCGTGGTCAAAGAGTAAGGTTGCTCAGGCACATGAACTGGGCGTGTTTTCGATGACGGATGCCGGTCATGGAACACTCATCACCGGTGGCGGTGGCGGGAAGATATGCGTATGGGACGTCCGCAGTCGTAGTGGTCCCACCATCATGAAGTCATTCGAAGCGCACAATTCGCGTGTGCGCGGTTTATGCTCAGACGATTCCTTCACGCTCTACTCCACTGGTGGCGATAGATTGGTGAAGTTTTGGGATCTCGACCATGAAACGTGTAAGCGTGAGTTTATTGCACACGACACAATCGTCGTTGACTGCACTCTTACTCCACGAGGCCTCGCCACCGTCGACATCGACGGGCTGGTGAAAATCTGGGACGAGCGCGCCGCGACGGAATCCGCGCGTTTCCAGCTCCCTCCCGGCGTCCCACTCTCGTGCACCAAGATCGCAGATCAACAACATTGGATTGCCACTACCACTGACTTCGCTCTATACGTCAGCGACGTTCGCACGTTTCGCGAAGTCATCACCTTTCCAAGTCCTCGCGCGCAGACGCGCGTCGTCGCCGACGTCGCCGTCGGCGCAGCCGCCTTCAATCCAGCCGGCACCCGCGCCGTCGTCGCCGACGCCTTCGGGTGCGTCCACGGTCTCTCCACGGCGTTCGTCAGCAACGCTGTTTTGGACGCCGCGCAAAAGATTCATGCACTCGCGTAATCCTATTCGCCGCCTTCAATCTTCATCTTTGAAATTCCAGCTGTCGCCAAGTCCGTTGCTCTGCCCGCCACACCACCGACAGTACGACGCGCGATGGCCCCCGACGCGCGCGCGCGCGACCTCGACAACGGTCGCAAGAAGCTCGAAGAGTTCCGCGCGCGTAAAGCCGCGCGCGCGGCGTCGTTGAAGCGCGACGCTGCGCCGAACGCGCGCGTCCCGCTCGACGATGTCCCGAACGGTGAGCCGAACGATACGTACAGCGCGCGACTGGAAGCGAAACTCGCCGAGTTAGGCAGCGTCGCGGGAAGCGTGCGCGAGGATGCGCCGTTAGATGGCGTCGCGGAGGCGGTGACGAGCCCGGAGAGCGCGAGAGCGCGGCCGCAGGTGATCGATGAAGATTACGGCGCGACGCTCGACGAGGCGGCGGCGAAGGAAAACGCGCGCATCGCGAGTGAACGCGCGCTGTACGATGCGAAGACGGATTATCGCGATGTAAACGATGCGATGGATGCGATCGGGGCGGATAAGATTGCGGGAGACGTCGCGGGCGAGTTGCAGCGGGAGTTGGAGACGCTGCGCGAGGAGTTCGCGGGCGAACGCGAAAGATTGGAGGAGGAGATCGCGAGTTTAGAGCGCGAAGTGACGCGATTGAAGACGGTGGAACCGGAATTGGAGGCTTTGCGAGTGTTGTTAGACACAAAAGAGGCCGCGGCGCGGGCGAGCGCGGAGGAGGTGGCGAAGGTTCGCGACGAACTCGCGGCGAAGGTAGACGAGCTGTCGAGCGCGGCGGCGGAGATCGAAGAGGCACGAGCGGGCATGGAGGAGATGAAGAGCGCGGTAGAGGAGGCGAAGAAGCAGTCGAAAGACAAAGTCAAGAGAGCTATCGCCAAAGGCAAAAGTATCGAGGCTGAGAAGAAGGCGCTCGAGGAGGAGATGACGACATTACGTTCGGCGAGCGAGGAACACGCCAAGTTGACACAAAATCTCGCCGAAGCGGAGTCCAAACTTGCTGCGCTTCAAAACGATCTCAACGCCGCAAACGATAAAGCGATGATGTTTGAGGGCATGGACGACGCACTCGCCGAAGAAAAGATTCGTAACAAGGATCTTCAAGCGCAGCTTGTCATGTTGAAATCTCTCGAAGCGAAAGAAAAACCACTCGAGGTTGAGCTCGCTGCGGCGAAAGAAACCGTGGAAAAGCTCAAAGCTGAAGTTCAAAACGCCCAAAGTGCGCTTGAAAGTGCACAAGCCGACGTTGAAGCCGCGCGCGCGGATGCGGATGCGCAAACCATGCAGTTGAGGGAAGATTTGGCAATTGCTGTCGAATCCTTGCGGAAAGTCGAAGAGAGCGCTGCAGAGGAACAGGCAAAAATTGAAGAGGAGCGCGCGCAATTCGTGTCGCAAATTGACGACATCACGGAGCAATTGGGCGTTTCCGAGCGCGCCGTTTTTGAGAAGGACGCGGAGATTCAGTCACTCGTGGCGAGGATTGAAGACGCGCAGAGTTCATCTAACGATGACGTGGCGCGATTGCAAGCGGCGCTTGAAGCCGCCGAGCAAGAAAAACAAGCCCAGTCGACGGATTTGTTAGAGCGTCTGAACGATGTGTCATCACAATTAGAAGACGCGCACGGGAAGTTCGCCGCATTAAGCGACGAAAACGCGACGCTTGAGAGTGAGATCGCGGCGAAAATCGATGAAATTGCCGCGCTCACGTCTCGCGTTCAGGAAGCGAGCCAATCTTCCAACGATGAAACAAGGGCACTGCGCGCGCAGCTGGAAGAGTTAAGCGCTGAAAATGCCTCTCAAAGCGCAAGCATCGCCAAACTTTCCGATGCAGCGCGCGCGACAAACGAAGAAGCGAACGCGCTAAAGGCAGCGAAGACTGCTGTCGAAGACGCGCTTCGAGCAAAGGATCACGAAATCGCGCAAGCGCAATCTGCGTTCGACGACGCCCGAGGCGCGGCGGCGGCTGAGCTCGTAGATGCGCGCTCGCGCCTCGACGCCGCTGAAACGGAAAAGAGTGTGCAGCACGAACAACTCGTCGAAATCAACGCGCGCATGCAAGCACAGACGGCAGAACTCGCGGCTTTGAATTCCGCCAAGTTGAGTGCGGAGGATACTGTCGCCAAGCGAGACGAAGAAATCGCCAAGCTCACGGAACACATGCGTTCGCTCGAATCATCCGGAGACGTCGTGGGCGAGCTTCAAGCGCGCATCGAACTCCTTACGCAGGAAAAAGAATCGCTCGAGGCCCAAATCGTCGATTCTAAAACGGGATTGCAGGCTTCTCAAGATGAAATCAAGTCCCTGTCGAGCGCCAAGGAGAGAGCCGAAGGCGAGTTGAGTGCAAAGGATGCGCAAATAGCCAAACTGACTGCAAAGGCGAAGAAGACGAAGAAGGCGTCCGATGATTTACTTGCCGCGCTTCGCGCAAAACTCGACGCCGCTGAGCAAGAAAAAGAAAACTCGATCGCGCAGTTGCGAGAAGAAATCAGCGCGGCAAACGTGCGAGTTCAAGCGGTGGAGAAGGAGGCTGCCGACGTCGCGGCGTCTAAATCTGCGCTCGAGAAAGAGTTAGCGGCGAAGTGCGACCATATTAATGAACTCAGCGCGAAGGCCGACGAAGCGCGCGGTGCCGTCGGCGAGGAGTTGTCGCACACGCAAGCTAAGCTCGACGCCATGGAGGAGGAGAAGATCGTAGCCGAAAAACAACTCAAGGAATACGTGGAACGATTACAGGGCGTCGACGCTGAGTTGTCGGCGCTCAAGGATGAGAAGGAAAAGCTCAAAGTTGCGATCACGGAGAAGAATCAAGAGACGTCGCAACTTCGCGAGCACATCAAATCAATGAACGCTGGTTCAAGCGAAGAGTTGTCTCGCGTCAACGAGGCACTCACCGACTTGCGCGTTTCGCACGAATCCGCGATCGCCGAGCGCGAGGCGCTCCTCGTCGCTCGAGCCGACGTTGAAGAGCGTTTGGCGAAAGTTGAGGCCGAGCGCGATAGTCTTGCGCGTGATGTGGCGTCGACGAGCGAAGCCGCGTCGCGCGTCGCCGTGCTTGAAAAGGAAATCGCCGATATCCGAGTCGCAGAGGAGAAGACGCTCGCGGAGACGACTGCGTTGGTTGAGGAAAAGAGCGCGTTGATCGCGCGACTCACCGCCCAAGTAGAAGAGGCAAAGACGAATGGCGCCGCTGGGGCACAAAGCCGAATCGGCGAGTTGAACGCAGCGCTGGGTGAGGCGCAAGGCGAAGTCTCGAGCTTGCGCGCAGAGCTCCGGGCGGCGCAGACGTCGCTCGCGTCAACGCGAGATTTGCAAGAGCGGTTGGTGCGCGCGGAAGCGAACCTCACGACTTCGCAAGAAGTGCAAAATGATTTAAGGTCGAAGCTCGCCGACGCGAACGCCGCGCTGTCGAAGCAGCAGAGCGCCCCGCTACCGTCGACGCCTCCGCCGCCGACTTCGGCGTCGCGACGACTCCCGCGAACGCCGAGCGACAGCTCGCACGCGGTCGACATCGAATCCGGCGACCGCGCGGAATCACCGTCGAAATCCCTTCGCGTTTGGAAGGATTCTCGCGTCACCGGCCGCGTGCCCGCGCGATTCCAACCGATCATGGAATTTTGCGACAACGCCTTCGTTCGCTTCTTCCGCGTCATGCGAACGCAACCCTCGCTTCGCTTCGCCGCCCTATCCTACTGGGCCATCCTCCACGCGTGGCTCTTTTTCCATCTCTTCGTAGCGTTTTAACGTCAACCGTCGCCATTCGAGACCACGACGCGCCCGACGCCTTCGCGTCACTTCGCGCCGCGAATCCAACCGAATCCAACCGAATCCAACCGCCGCGTCCGCCATGACGCTCCGCGCGCCGCGCGCCGTCCCGCGCGCGCCGCCGACGCCGACGCCGACGTCGACGCCGCGTCCCGCGCCGCGCGCGCGCGTCGTCGTCGCGTCGGCGTCGCGCGACGACGACCGCGCCGCCGCCGCGCTCACGCGACGCGCGCTCGCCGCGCTCGCCGCGTCCGCGGCGTGCGCGCGCGTCGACGCGCCGCCGCTCGCGCGCGCGCGAACGAGCGCGGTGCCTCGCTCGACGTCGCCGCTGCTCGGGACGACGCTGCGGCCGTCCCAGGTGGTCAAGGTGAGACGACGACGACGACGACGACGAGACGCGGCGACGCGAGACGAAGGCGGAGACTGACCGACGGCGACACAAAACAGGGGTGCTGGCAGCTCTCCGGCGGACACGGCGGCGAACGCGCGAGCGATCGCACGCGAGGCGACGACGCGACGACGGATTTCGCGACGTTCGTCGACCGCGGCGTGACGACGTTCGACACGGGACCGGAGGCGTGCGGCTACGGACCGAGCGAAACGCTGGTGGGAGAGTACCTGAAGACGGCGCACGGGAAAAAACACGGCGATGAGATAATCGTGTGCACGAAACTGTGCTGCGTCGGGCGAGAGCAGACGACGATGACGAAGGCGTGGGTCGAGGAGAACGTGACGCGACCGATGCGACGCATAGGGGTGGGGAAACTCGGGATGGTGCAGCTGTATTGGAACGATTACGATAAGAAAAATTACGTCGACGCGGCGCTGTTTTTGACGGATTTGAAGCGGGCGGGGAAAATCGGCGCGGTTTCGCTGACGAATTTCGACACGAAGCGCGTGAAGGAGATGGTGGACGCGGGCGCGGAGATTTCGACGAATCAGATTCAGTACTCGTTGCTCGATCGACGGCCGGAGAAGGTGATGGTGGACTATTGTCGACAGACGGGCGTCGGGCTGTTGCCGTACGGCGTCGTCGCGGGGGGACTGTTGTCGGATAAATATTTGGACGCGCGCGCGGAGGACGTCGTCACGAATACGTCGTCGCTGCGAAAGTACGCGTCGGTCATCGGGCAAGTCGGTGGATACCAGTGGTATCAAAGTTTGCTCCGAACGCTCCGCGCCGTGGGCGACAAGCACGACGGCGCGAGCATCGCCAACGTGGCGTCGAAGTGGGTCCTGGACTCGCCCGCGGTGCCGGCGATCATCGTCGGCGCGCGAAACGCGAATCACGTCTCCGATCACCTCGCGCTCTTCGACTTTGATTTAGACGCCGACGATCGAGCGGCGATCGCGAGCGTGATCGCGAAGGGCGCGCAGCCGACCGAAGACGCGTACACGTGGGAGCGCGGAGGTCGATGGTAGAGCTACTAGTGAGGTTGTTGTACAAATTTTGTCGTTTGCTTCGCGACTACCCCTCGGACACGCGAACGACGATTTTCCCAAACACCGCGGGATCGCGCAATAAATCGCACGCGCGTTCGATGTCCTCCAACGCCAAAACCTCGCCGACGGGAACGCGCAGCTTACCACTCTCGACTAAACGCGCGATATCGATCATCGCGTCCGGATCTAAA
>Ga0222719_10005167_pt1 | contig 11310 bp, 12 predicted proteins | sample C33_34DmetaG_FD_165039 | JGI IMG/M metagenome (GOLD analysis project Ga0222719, IMG submission 165039) | Estuarine water microbial communities from San Francisco Bay, California, United States - C33_34D | ecosystem: Environmental > Aquatic > Marine > Unclassified | place: USA: California...
GAATAACGTAGAGTATAGGGCGCTTAGGATGGCCACTTTGTTTCATGAAGCAAGACATAGTGATGGGCATGGAGAGTCTCTTGGCTTTCTTCATTCTATTTGTCCTGAGGGGCATGACTTTGAAGGGGAGAGGGCGTGCGACTCTTCGACTAACGGGCCCTATTCTGTAGATGCTTACCTTACTTATGAAATGGCCTTTAATTGCAAGGAATGCGATCTAGAAACTCGAGAGATTCTTAAACTTAGAGTATTAGATTCACTCTCGCGAGTTACGGCCGATGGTGATTTTGAAGAAAATTTTTGGCCTTCTCATCCAGAGGGAAAAAGACCGTGAGAAACTTCATTGTACTTTTACTACTTGTGATAATGATTTTAATTTTTGGGCCGGCCAAATTTGATGATCAGGTGGTAGAAACAAAACAGAATCGGCCCTTAAATAATCGTACTCAGGTCAAAAAGAAAAACTCTATTAACTTGGTTTATCCGGATAAGAATGCAATTAGAAATAATAGTCATTACTTTTCGCAAGAGTATTTGAAATTTGCGAGGCAAATGGGCAAGCTAAAAAAAGAAATAATAACTAGACCAGAAAACCTCAATCGTGGGTTAGATTTTCTCATTGAATGTACACATAACAATGAATTGACTATTGCAGTACGTTCTTTATGTTTAAGCAATATTTATTACTTTGAGAAACGTTTTAATATTAATGTCTCCGAAGTTCCTATAAACGAAAGACTAACCGAATTAGCAAGATTAGTGAGTGATATTTAATAAATGTAAATATCTTGTATTTTTTCCATGTAATTAGATCTAAATTGAGACTCAATTTCTAGAAGATCCTGATAGCTTCCTTTTTTTTCTATCCACTTTCTAATGAGGTCGGTCCCATTGATAAGATCAATTGATAATTTTTCAAACTCATATTCATAAGGAGAATCATTCCAAAATTGGTCAGTTAAGTCTGAGAAATAAAGCTCCTGCATAAGTAGTTGGGCCACATGCCATGGCCTAAAACTAACAATATTAGTTGGATGAATTTGAAAACCGCCACATATAACGCCCGCATGTTTTTGAAAAGTTGGAAGAAATTCTATTGGACGAATAACCTGAGAGTTTAAACCTAGTTTATCTAAAGCTTTATTCATCTTAGAACAAAATTGGTAAGCGTTTAAATTAGGATGACCTATAATTTCTAGGGGCCTAGTTGTTCCTCTTCCTTCGCTTAATGTTGTGCCTTCATACAAAACCGTTCCAGGATAAGTTAGTGAGCCTATAGATGTTGGTAAGTTGGGTGATGGATTAACCCAAGTCAAACCAGTTTCATCAAAAAGCATCTCTCTTTTCCAGTTCTTAAGTTTCACAACCTCGAGCTTGGTATTTGGGCAATGGTATTTTTGTACATAATAAGCAAACTCACCAAAAGTAAGCCCATGTCTCATTGGAATTTCATATTGACCTACAAAACTTTTGAAATCTTTATCGAGGACGTTTCCTTCTATTGCTTTTCCGCCGACTGGGTTAGGGCGGTCGAGAACAAAAAGAGTGATATCCTTATCGGCGCATTTTTCCATTAGAAGACCAAGAGTAGATATGTAGGTATAAACTCTTGTCCCTACATCTTGGAGGTCAATGATTAATGAGTCTATTTCTCTAAGCATTTCATCTGTTGGAATTCTTGTCTCTGAGTAGAGACTATAAACAGGGATTTTATAATGTGGATGTTCAAAGTGATCACTTTCGATCATATTATCTTGGACGTCGCTTCTTATACCATGTTGAGGGCCAAAGAGTTTTATAAGCCGTTTACCAAAGATGTTTTGAAGAATTTCAATGCCTGAGACAAAGTTATTATCAACTGAAGCACTATGACATAGATAGGCCACATTCCCTTTTATGCTTTCTTGCAGTTGTTTTGATGCCTTTAATACCTCAAGACCTGTTATAACACTTGACAAAAAAAACTCCTTTTCTTTTTATGTTCTAATAAAAAATGATTTGTGGCCACAAAAAGATTGCAGCACAACATAAGTTTGATTTATGGCATGATGGCCTTTGACTTTCAGTAAGTATAGAATAGTGAATTAAAATTTAAAGATCTAAACGGGGAATCATATGGAACAGTATCTAGATTTAATGCGAAAGATTAGAGATGAAGGTTCAAAAAAGGATGATCGTACTGGTACAGGTACTATTTCTCTGTTTGGGCACCAGATGCGATTTAATTTAGCTGAAGGGTTTCCGTTAGTAACGACAAAGAAACTTCATTTGAGAAGTATTATTCATGAACTCCTTTGGTTTCTTAAAGGAGAAACCAATACCCAATATCTAAAAGAAAACAAGGTTAGAATCTGGGATGAGTGGGCCGATGAGAAGGGGGAGCTTGGACCAGTATATGGTGCACAATGGAGAAGATGGATAAATAAGGACGGCAAAGAGTTTGACCAAGTCACGGATCTTATTAATGGATTAAAGAACAACCCATATTCAAGAAGGCATATTATTTGCGCTTGGAATGTTGGAGAGATTGAAAATATGGCCCTTCCTCCATGTCACTGCTTTGTTCAGTTTTATGTGCATGAAAATAAGTTAAGTTGTCAGCTCTATCAGAGGTCGGCCGATGTTTTTCTTGGTGTTCCATTCAATATTGCAAGCTATTCATTGTTGACGATGATGGTTGCGCAAGTAACGGGATTAGAGGCCTATGAATTTGTTCACACCTTTGGTGATGCACATCTTTATTTAAATCATCTTGAGCAGGCAGAACTTCAGTTACAAAGAACTCCTCGTCCATTACCTAAAATGAAAATTAATCCTGATGTGAAAAGTATCTTTGACTTTAAATTCGAAGATTTTAATTTAGAGGGATATGATCCTCACCCTCATATAAAAGCGGAAGTAAGCATTTGAGTGTTTTAAATAGTTTTCCTTTTGATTTTCTGATTTTTAATGAAGACTCAGTTTTAAAATGGGTCTCAATTAAAGAGAATTTGTCTCTTACAAAAGTCTTTGTTCCTCAAAGTAATTACTTAGATAAAGTCCATATAGATTCAATTCACCTTAAAAATTTGAAGAATGAAGGGCATAAATTTACATCTGTTCAAGTCATCGATAATACAAAATATGACTTCACTCATTTTGGCCTTTCTCGTCCAGGCTCCAATGAAAAGCTTTTTGGTGTTTTTATTAATGCGAGTGACAATAATGTTCGAAATGTTTGTACGACAGATGAAATTAACGAATATTGTTTTCTGTTGTTTAAAAGCTATGAAAATCAGGTAGATGAGAGAAAGAGCGTTGAGTTTGAGAGCTTTCCAGATTTGAACGATTCTTTAGTTAATCTTTTGCATCAAAAGAAGGGTGAGATAGGGGCATCCCTATCAATAAATGTAATACTTAATTATATTTCTCTTGGCTATTATTTCGATTCTCTAAAGCATGAAATCAATGAACGTAAAAATGTTTTTAGGTATATTAACGATGGCCATGGAAACCCAGGTGATACTTTGTTGTTCTCTAGACTTTTAGGGTATTTAGAAACAAAAGGTGTTGATATTAAGGTCTTTTTTAAGTTTGTCGGAAAGGTCTTAGGTGTGGATAGTCTAGAGGAGCTGATTCATTATTTTTGTGAGATAAATGAAGATACTCCTTTTTGCATTAATATAAAGCCTACTGATGAATTGTTCCAATTTGTTAGAGATGAGGATAATGGTGTTGCTCAAGACTACCCTTTCTTTTATCAAAGAATTGATTCCCTTGAATCTATTACTTCTCAAACAGGTGTCGTATCAAAGCTTCTTTTGTGGGAGAGTGTGAATAACCTTTACTGGCAGCGCGTCATTTAGGGCTATTCATTATCAACCCTTGCGTTAGTCTCGTCATTTTATTCATAAAATGATAAGCTAGGTCCTGTTGTCCAAAGGAAAAATTGTGATAGTTTCAATAGTTGTCGGAATAGGAAAAAACCGTGAAATTGGTCTCGAAAATAAGCTGCTTTGGCATCTAAGTGAGGACCTAAAAAGATTTAAAAAAATTACTATGGGCCACCATATGATTATGGGTAGAAAGACTTTTGAGTCAATTGGAAAAGCACTTCCTGGTAGAACCACAATTGTTATTAGTAGAAAAAATTTAGAGCTTCCTGAGGGCGTTCTCTTAGCAAATAGTTTAGATCAAGCACTTGAGATTGCTAGGGATAGAGACGAAAATGAGGTTATGGTCGTTGGTGGTGCTCAAATTTACTCACAAGCCTTGGAACGTGCCGATAAGATTTACCTCTCAAGAATTGATTATACAGGTAAGGCCGATACGTACTTCCCTGCTTTTGAACATCTTAATTGGAACCTGGAAAATAGTGAAGAATTTCAAGCTAGTTCTGGGCAATTTGCTTGGACGTTCGAAGAATTGAAGCGGAAAAGATGAAACTTATAAATAGACACTACGAATATCTAAAACCTTTATACGATAAGATATTTGATCTCTATGATGCCGTTATAATTTCTTCAGGCTCTGAAAAAGTTTATACTTTTGATGATCAAAATATACCTTTTCGTTGTAACCCTTATTTTAGTTATTTTTTTCCTTTCATCAGTGATTCTGGCCACTTTTTACTCTTAGAAAAATCTGGAAGAAAAAGTCTGTATCTAAATAAAGTGGATGATTTTTGGCATAAGCATGAAACTTATATGCCTGATACGGAAATATCTCAATATTGGAACATAGATTACTTTAAAGATATAGATAAGCTATTTAAACACTTCGAATCTTCTCTGAAGGGCAAAAAAACTGCGCTTGTTTCAAATCATAATCATGCTAATTTTAATTTTAATCCACCCGAGCTTTTAAATATTATTGATGAGTCAAGGTTTACAAAGTCTGAGTTTGAGATAGATTGTATTCGCTACGCAAATAAAAAGGCCGTTAAAGGACATTTAGCGGCCAAAAAGGCGTGGAAAGATGGTAGCTCCGAATTTGAAATAAATCTTCGCTATTGTGAGGCCGCCAACTCCTCTGGCCCTGAACTTCCATATGAAAATATTATTGCTTTGAACGAAAATGCCTCATTTTTACATTATCATGGAAAGGATCACCATGCCCCTAAAAATAGGTGGAGCTTTCTTATTGATGCTGGGGCAACTCACTTGAATTACCACTCAGATATTTCAAGAACCTATGGCAATGGAGATATAGATTTTAAAAATATCCTATTCCAATTAGATAAAGTTCAATTAGCACTTTGTGATAGTGTCAAAGCAGGAGTCGATTTTGCAGATCTCCACGGACTGGCCCATAAAAAAATAGCTGAAGTCCTTAATCATACAAAACTTCTAGATCTTAACCCATCAGAGATTTATAAGAATAAGCTAACGAATTATTTTTTCCCTCATGGGCTAGGCCATAGTATCGGCCTTAATGTTCATGATGTTTGGGGCAAAGATCCCGATCGCGATACTAATAAAGAATACCCATTTTTGAGAATGAACAGAGTCTTGAGAGCTGGATGTGTTATAACGATTGAACCAGGTATATATTTTATTAAAACTCTTTTGGATGACTTAAAAAAGAGTTCTTTTAGAAGTAATGTCAATTGGAAGTTGGTTGATAAACTAAAGAAATCTGGTGGTATTAGAGTTGAAGACGATATCGTCGTAAAAGAGGATGGGCATATCAACCTTACAAGAGAGGCCTTTAAAAATGCAGAGTAAAAAAATGATAAAATCTATTTTTTACGCTTTTTTGTTTTTTCAAATAATGGCCTCACTAATAAATATATTTAAATACGGCACAGATATAGGTTCTTACTTTTTTTTAACTCGGGGCTGGGCGGAGGACTCCAGCTTATTACTTGAAAGAGTCTGGGGAGTAAGTGCCATTGCTTTTTTCGCTCTTTCTTTTTGGAAGCGCCAGTTTTTAATTCCAATCTCTCTTTTCTTTTTCTCGATTAGCTTTTTTAAATATGTTCAAGGTGGATTTTTTGGCTCGGATTTAGTCGTCTATGCCCATTTAGCGAGAATTGTTTTTCCTCTTTTTTTGGTTTTTAAAAGTGATATCTATAAGAAATGGGTTCTTTTAATAGGGGTTGCTTCGACATTTATTTTTCATGGTATCGAGGCCATGATGGGAAACCCTGAGTTTTTAGACTTATTTATTTACTTTTACTCGGTCATTTTTAAATCATTTCCCTCAGAGCAACTTTCAACCCAAATAATTTACTGGGTAGGGGTGTCCGATATTTTGGTCGGGGTTTTGGCCTTGATTTTTAGAAAGAATATATTCATTATAGGGTATTTGGCCTTTTGGGGTTTTTTTACCGCTTTATTACGTCCTATATTTTATGGTCAAGATGGGATAATTCCTTTTTTCGAAAGAGTTCCCCATTTTGCTGCCCCAATTTTAATTATTCTACTTATTAAAAATTTAAAAAATAGAAACCACAGGAGTTTATTATGAGAACTATTTTTACTTTTGTACTCTTATTGAGTTCATTTTCGGTAATGGCCGAATTTAAACATCTAAGAGTTTTAATGCATTCTGATCCTTCACATAAGGCCATGGTCGTTTACACATTAGATAAGAAAAAATATGCCAAAGGCAGTGAGCTTGTTTATTCCATTAACCAAAAAATGGATGAAAAAGATGTTAAAATTAACAAGATTACAAAGTACTCAGTTAAATCTTTGAAACGAGGTGGTAAATACCTTCTGAAGTTTGACCTTAATAACCTTAAAGAAAATAGTACGGTGTATTTTAAGATTTCTACACCCAACAAAACATCTAAACTATATCATTTCAAAACGGCCCCCAAAGATAAAAATGCCCCACTGGCGTTATTGTTTGGTGGAGACTCACGATCTGATTCTGCTCAAAGAAGAGTGATGAATAAGAAAATGAAAGAACTGGTTGTACAAAACCCAGAAATTATAGCTCTTGTTTTCGGTGGTGATATGATTGAGAACGGTATGAAATGGTCCCAATGGGAAAAATGGCTCGAAGATTATCAGGTAACTATCACTGATGATAACCGTATCCTTCCATTTGTGCCTGTAAGAGGAAATCATGAGACGGATAGAAAACTGTTCAATCAATTATTTTTTATGGATGAGGCAGGGTTTGAGGATGTTTATTATGTATCCTATTTTTCAGATCTGGCCATTATAAACTTAAACACCAACATTTCTCATTTAGGAAAACAGAGAAAGTGGTTAGAAAGTACATTGAAAGATCTCTCTTCAAAAGGCTATTGGATGGTTCCTAACTATCATAGGCCGGCATACCCAGCTGTTAAAAGTCCTGGTAAAGCGAAAAAGCATTGGGTTCCTTTATTCGAAAAATATGGTGTTGATTTTGTCTTTGAATCTGATGGACACGCACTTAAAAGAACAGCACCAATTTTTAATGGTGAAATTAACCATCAAAAAGGTATTGTTTACCTTGGTGAAGGTGGTCTTGGGGTTAGACAAAGAAACCCTGATAGAGGAAATAAATGGTATTTTCAATCACCTGGATATACCTATTCTATGCACCATGCTTTTCTTTTGAGAAAGAAAAATGGATCCATTAAAGTTAGTGTAGAAGTTCCTGATAGTAATAAGTCATTTGATCAAATGACCTTTGAAAAAAGAAATAATTAATCATCTTTTTTTTGAATTAATTTTAAGTGAGGAGACCTCTTACCGGTCTCCTTTTTTATTTCCTTTAATAAAGTCATCAATCCACGAAGCGCAGGTAGAAATCTTAGCCTGAGGTGATTATTCATCATCGAATGAATAAGATGAAGCCTTAATATTTGGTTTTCACCTATAACCTTTAGCCTATTATCAATTTCAGCCTGAAGTGCTCTTAGCTCAGGTCTTGACTTGAGAAGCTCATTCCTTTCTTTTTCCAAGCGCTTAATTACTTTTCTGTTTTCTGGACTCATCATAATTCTGTGTATAATTTTATCACGTTCCTATGTCACACTTTAATATGGCCTATTTTTAGGTACTTAAAGGGGTGTAATTTTCATTAAATGACTAAATAGTGGTTAATTTTGGAGCAATTAAATCTTTTAAACTCATTGGAGCTTTTAAAAGTTTTTTCTGGGCGTAATCATAAAATACTAAACCGGTTTTTACTCTAGCTACTTCATGACCATCTAAGTTTGTTAAACAATAATATATATCGAAACCATAGAGATGTGGGGCGGGCACAGAGAGAGAGACTTTAAGCTCGTCCCCCCACACACTTTCATGCCTATACATGATAGCGCTATCGCTCATTATAATACTTTTGCCAGCTATAGATTTTTCATCCTTGAAACCTAAGCTCTTAAAATAACGCATTCTCGCTTCATGGGCATACACCAAAAGTCTGTCATTTGAGAGATGCTGCCCATAGTTAATATCGTCGATCCTAACCTGGATATTTGTTTCAAATACAAGAGCATCTTTAGGAATTTCGAATTTTATTCTCATAGTCATTCTTTTAATATATAAATAACTTTATGGCCAAAATAGGTATTTTTGACAGCGGTATTGGTGGTTTTAGCATCTTGAGCGAAGTAAAAAAAAGACTTCCTGATAATGAATACTACTATATATCTGATGATGCTCACGGCCCTTATGGCTCGAAAAAAGAAGGTCAAATCATCAAAAGAATGGAAGCAATTGCTTCTGAGTTTAGAGATCACTCAATTGATTTAGTTATAGTTGCTTGTAATACCGCCACTTTGGCCGGAATTGACTCTTTAAGAAGTACTTTTCCTAAAATGTCTTTTGTGGGCGTGGAACCATATGTTAATGCTATACATAAAGAGTCAAAAAGAAAGCCTCTGAGTAAACCGGCCCTCTTACTAACACAGGCGAGCTTTAAATCTGCTCGTTTCTCTCTTCTTAATCGTAAAATTGAAGATAGCCAGCGCATAAAAACAATCGTTTTACCCAGACTGGCAACATTGGTTGAGAATGCTTACTGGAATGGTATGGATACCTCAACTGAGAAACGTATTTTTCAAGAGCTAAAACCACTCAAAAGCTATATGCCCAGTCACGTGATTCTAGCATGTACCCATTATTCGCTCATAAAGTCGATCATTGAGAAATATACTAAGGCCAAATGTATTACCCCATGTCAAGCAGTGGCCAGGAGAGTAGAGAGTATAATAAATGCTTCACCTAAAAGTCCTCTTCCTCTTGTTTCTAGTAATGATTTTATGTTCAAAAGAAGCTCAAATAACTTATGGGAACTCAAGCCGGTAGATAATCTTAAAATTCAATAAGAAATTGCCACCCCGATATGAAAATGTTTTAATCCTTCTTATTTTTTCCGGGAGATATTAAATGTCAAAAATAAAAATGATCATGGCAAGACAGGTTCTCGATTCAAGAGGAAATCCTACAGTTGAGGCCGATATTGTAACAGAAAAAGGCAACTTAGGTAGAGCATCAGTTCCTAGTGGGGCCTCAACGGGGTCTAGAGAAGCTCTTGAATTAAGAGATGGTGATAAAAGTATATATCTAGGTAAATCTGTACATAAGGCCGTCGGTAATATCAACACTGTCATTAGAGACCTTCTTACAAATAAGGAAGTTACAGAATTACGCTCCTTAGACCTTGCCATGATTGAAGCTGATGGAACTGAAAATAAAGGCAAATTAGGGGCCAATGCTATTTTGGCCGTTTCTATGGCCGCGGCCAGAGCAGGGGCCTTAGATGAAGGTCTTAATTTGTATCAATATCTTCATCAAATCTGTAAAGTGCCAATGGCCACAGGAAAGTTAAGGTTTCCAAACCCTTTAATGAATATCATTAACGGCGGAGCACATGCATCTAATAATTTAGATATTCAAGAATTTATGATTGTTCCACACATGAATAAAACGTTTTCTGAAAACCTTAGAGCTGGAGTTGAAGTATTTCATTCACTAAAATCAGTACTAAATTCAAAAAACTATTCCACCAATGTAGGAGATGAAGGTGGGTTTGCTCCAAGCCTTGAGTCGCATGAGCAGGCCATTGAACTCATTTTAGAGTCAATTGAAAAAGCGGGTTATAAACCACATGAAGAAATTTCTCTGTCTTTAGATGCCGCTGCAAGCGAGTTTTATGATAATGGACAATATAGTATGCAAGGTAAAAAGTTATCGAGCTCAGAAATGGTTACCTATTATCAAAACTTAACTAAAAAATATCCTATCTATAGTATTGAAGATGGACTCCATGAGTCTGATTATGATGGTTGGGCCGAACTTAACGCCTCTTTAGGAGATGATGTCGTTCTCGTAGGTGATGACCTATTTGTAACGAATAAAAAAATCCTTCAAGAAGGAATTGAGAAAAAATGGGCCAATTCAATTCTTATAAAAGTAAATCAAATTGGATCTTTGACAGAAACTTTCGAAACGCTTGATCTTGCTTTCAAAAATAATTATAAGGCCATTATTAGTCATCGTTCAGGTGAAACTGGTGATAGCTTTATTGCTGATCTGGCCGTTGCCTCCGGTGCAGGTCATATAAAAACTGGTTCTGCTTCAAGAAGTGATAGATTAGAAAAATATAATCAACTATTGCGTATTGAAGAGCATATGGGTGATAAGGCCATTTACGAACCCGTAAAATAGATTATTAATGAGGTGTAAAATTCTAAAAGAGCACTTTTACCTCTTTTAGAATTTTATTCTTTGAGTATAATTTAAAATAAATGATTATTTTATTACTCATATTAATTGTCTGTCCTTCTTTATCCATCGCCCAAAGTGAGATTCTTTATCGATCTCCCACTAAAAATGTAAATATACGTGCCCTAGAGCTTGATTTGAACTATTCCCGATTTGGAACATCAGGTACCTACGATGAACAGGGAAATAAGGCATCCCTAGAAGGAAGTGATTCTTACTCTATTGAAGAGTTTAGTTTTCTTGGCCGTTATGGTTTTTCACGTACTGTAGAGTTTCGCGCTGGAATTAGGTATCGTTCCATTAATTCAACTTCTGGACAAAATGAACTTACTAATTCTGGTTTAGAATCATACTTAATTGGTATGAAATACTCAAAGAATCCTTACTCTCGATTTAGTTATGCTTTTGATGCTTCGTTTAGGTCTACTTTTTACAGTAAACCTGAAAATACAAGCTCAACAGAGCTTCTTTTAGGTGATGCTGGCAATGAAATAGTCTTTGGTGCTCACGGCTCTTTAAGATTTGCTTCTCAAAACCATTTAACTGGTTTTCTAGGCTACGCTATCCAACCAGAAGATCAATCTAATGAAATCCTCTATAATCTTGAATATGCCGTTCCCTACCAAAAATGGGCCTATGCTTTTGGTTTTGATGG
>Ga0222719_10005168_pt1 | contig 11309 bp, 11 predicted proteins | sample C33_34DmetaG_FD_165039 | JGI IMG/M metagenome (GOLD analysis project Ga0222719, IMG submission 165039) | Estuarine water microbial communities from San Francisco Bay, California, United States - C33_34D | ecosystem: Environmental > Aquatic > Marine > Unclassified | place: USA: California...
AAGTTGATCTAACAGTCGGAAGAGCCGAAAATGTTCTCGATAACATTGGTGCTATTGCTGGTCCTTTTCCACAGGGTCCAGTAAACGAGGTTACACAGATCAACACCCAGCAGCAATATATCGATACTTTCGGACAACCAATCTCGACTGATCGTCAGTACGAATATTGGATGACCGGTTCAGAATTCCTTTCTTACGGTGGAGTTCTGAAGGTCGTTAGAGTCGGCGGTGGATCACTGGCAAACGGAAATGCTGGTGTCGGCATTGCTTCAACTTCTTCTCTGAGAGTTGACAACTACGACGATTACGAACAGAACCACACAACCGATACTTCTTGGTATTACGCAGCAAGAAACCCTGGTGCTTGGTCAAACAAACTCAAGGTTTGCTTCATCGATAACGCTGCTGACCAAACAATCGGAATTGCAACAACCAACCCAAGTGCAATTGGTGGTGTTATTGGTTACGGTGTAACCTCAGCACTGACGAACGTTGTTGTTCCTGGTGCTGGATCAACCACTGGATTCACTGGTTATCTGAAGGGCATCATCACTGGTGTTACAACAGACGCGACTAACTCAAACTCAACAATCGACGTTAAGATTGTTGCGAGAGTTTCTTCTGCTGGAACAACTTATCCAATCAATTATCGTCAGAGTGACCCAGGTCAATCTTTCGAAGCATCCGATTCACTGAATCTGATCAACAACTCTGGAGTCACAACTGGAACAGCAACTGCTGCTTCCATCCTTGATTGGTACGATCAACAAACTCTGGGTCTGACCAACTCCACAGTTTACTGGAAGTCGATTGCTCCAAAACCTGTAAGCAGCAACTACTCAACCAGCAGAGATGGTGGTGGAGACACTCTCCACGTTGTTGTCATCGATGACACTGGTTCTGTAACAGGAATTCAAGGCAACGTTCTTGAGAAGCACCTGAACCTGTCCAAGGCAGCAGACGCTTCTGCGGATGGAGATGCTCCAACCAAGACTTATTATAAGGATTACATCTCTCTCAACTCTCAGTACATCTTCGCTGGTTACAACCCATCGAACGGTGATGACGCTTATTGGGGCACTGCTCCTCTGGCAACTGGTTTCTCAACCGACTTCACTAAGTACACAACTTCTGAAGGTCTCTGGGCACAGAACGCTCAAGGCGTTAAGTTCAGCGCACTTGGTAACGTAAGTTACACCATCACTGGTGGTGTTGATTACCAAGCAGGCGGCGGCATGGAAGCCGAACTGGGTGATCTGGTAACTGGTTACGGTTACTTCGATAACAAGGATGAAGAAGCAGTTGACTTCATCATGATGGGTCCTGGTCTGACAACTGAGTCATCCACCCAAGCAAAAGCAAATTACATCATCTCTCTTGCTGAGACAAGAAAGGATTGTGTTGCTTGTGTTTCACCTCACAGAGCAAACGTTGTTGGAGTTACTAACTCAACGACAGCAACCAATAACCTGCTGAGATACTTTGCTCCTCTGTCAAGTTCTTCTTACGCGGTCTTCGACAGCGGTTATAAGTACACCTACGATCGTTTCAACAACGAGTTCCGTTACATCCCATGTAACGGTGACACCGCAGGTCTGATGGTCAGAACTGGAATCCTCGCTTATCCTTGGTTCTCACCAGCGGGTCAGCAAAGAGGTGTTCTGAACAACGCAATCAAACTTGCTTACAACCCCAACAAAGCACAAAGAGATCTCTTGTACACTGCAAGAGTTAACCCAATCATCAACCAGAAGGGAACAGGAATCCTGCTCTTCGGTGATAAGACGGGTCTCGGATATGCTTCAGCATTCGACAGAATCAACGTTCGTCGTCTGTTCCTCACGGTTGAGCAAGCACTTGAAGGTGCAGCAAACGCACAACTGTTCGAACTCAATGATGTCAACACGAGATCTAACTTCGTGAACATCGTTGAACCTTATCTCCGTGATGTCCAAGCGAAGAGAGGAGTTTATGATTTCTTGGTTGTTTGTGATGAGACAAATAACACTCCTGATGTGATTGACAACAATGAATTCAGAGCGGACATTTATCTGAAACCAACCAAGTCTATCAACTACGTCACCTTGACCTTCGTCGCAACCCGCACTGGCGTTGCATTCGAAGAAGTTGTTGGAACTGTTTGATCATTACTACATAAACACAGGAGGAACTAACAATGGCCGAAACAAGAACCCTTTCACAATTTAAATCGAAACTGGCGGGCGGCGGCGCTCGCCCCAATCTGTTCGAAGTCTCGATCCCTGCTTTCCCTGCCGCAGTCTCTGAGGCTTGGGGAAGTGGAGACGACGGTGAGAACGGAACTTTCAAATTCCTTTGCACAGCAGCACAACTTCCTGCATCAAACGTTGCTGAAGTTGCTGTTCCTTTCAGAGGAAGAAGTTTGAAAGTTGCTGGTGACAGAACATTCGATCCTTGGACCGTCACCATTCTCAACGATGAGGACTTCAAACTGAGAACTGCCTTTGAGAGATGGGCAAACGAACTCAGCAAGTTGGATGACGCAACTGGCGTTACCAACCCAACTTCTTACATGGCTGACGCTTATGTTCAGCAACTTGGAAGAGGTGCAACCACATTCTCACAAAATAATGATGGTGGAGAATCAGCAATTCTGAGAACTTACAAGTTCTATGACATGTTCCCACAAACAATCTCAGCGATTGAATTGAACTACGACTCAACAAACACTGTTGAGAATTTCCAGGTAACCTTCTCGGTTCAGTACTTCACAATCGGTGAATCACTCCAGTCGAGTGGTTCTAACCCAGGAGAGGTTCTGATCAGATGATAAATAACTAGACGACAAGTCTAGTATCTAATAATGGCTGCGAGATTATTTGGTTTCTCAATTGAAGATAGCGAAAGGACTCCGCCTGGCGTAGTGTCTCCAGTCCCACCCAATAACATGGATGGGTCTGAACACTATGTCAGTTCGGGGTTCTTTGGTTCATATGTAGACATCGAAGGTGTTTATAAAAACGAAAACGACCTGATCCGTCGTTATCGTTCAATGTCACTTTATCCTGAATGTGACAGCGCGATCGAAGACATCGTAAACGAAGCAATTGTTGCTGACACAAACGACAGTCCAGTAACAATTGAGTTGTCGAAACTCAAAGCGAGCGACAACATCAAAAAGAAAATTAGAGAAGAGTTTAGATACATTCTCGAATTGCTTGACTTTGACAAGAAAGCACACGAAATCTTCCGCAACTGGTACATCGACGGAAGACTGTACTATAACAAAGTCATTGACCAGAAGAGACCTCAGGATGGAATTCAAGAATTGAGATACATTGACGCATCCAAAATGCGTTACATGCGTCAAATGAAGAAGAAAGGAAAGAACAGCATTCAATCATTGGAGCAAGTTGCTGGTTCAACAAATCCAGCAAACTATGATTTTCCAGAAATTGAAGAGTTTTTTGTTTACAGTCCCAATCAACAAACTGGTGGATCAGTAAACACTGGTTATAACAATGGTCCTGGTAAAGCAATCAGAATGACTCGTGATTCTGTCACTTATTGTACCTCTGGTTTGGTTGACAGAAACAAAGGATCAACTCTGTCTTGGCTGCACAAAGCAATCAAACCTCTGAACCAGTTGATGATGATTGAGGATTCACTCGTCATCTATCGTCTGTCAAGAGCACCAGAAAGAAGAATCTTTTACATCGACGTTGGTAATCTGCCCAAGATGAAGGCAGAACAATACCTCCGTGATGTCATGATGCGTTATCGTAACAAGTTGGTTTACGATGCAAACACTGGTGAGATTCGTGACGACAAGAAATTCATGTCAATGATGGAAGACTTCTGGCTTCCAAGACGTGAGGGTGGTCGTGGAACAGAAATCACAACTCTGCCTGGTGGTCAAAACCTTGGTGAAATCACTGACATTCAATACTTCCAAAGAAAACTTTACAGAGCATTGAATGTTCCTGAAACAAGAATCGAAGGAGAAGGTGGTTTTTCACTGGGTCGTTCTTCTGAAATCCTGAGAGATGAAGTTAAGTTCTCTAAGTTTGTTGGAAGACTGAGAAAGAGATTCTCTCAAATGTTCCAGGACATGTTGAGAACTCAACTTCTTTTGAAGAACATCGTGACTCCCGAAGATTGGGATGTCATGGCTGACCACATTCAATATGACTTCCTTTATGACAATCACTTTGCTGAACTCAAAGATGCAGAGTTGATGCAGGGAAGACTCGAACTTGCAGCACAAGCAGAACCTTACGTTGGTAAGTATTACTCTCAAGATTATCTGAGAAGACATGTTCTTCGTCAGACTGATGAGGAAATCATTGAACAAGATTATCTCATCGAAAAAGAAATCGAAGAGGGAATTATTCCTGATCCAAATGCAATGGTGATGGATCCTGCAGCTGCAGGTGGAGAAGTTGGCGATCCAACTGTTGGTGGTGGCGGCGGAGTTCCCGACGCAATGCAAAACACACCAATGCCCAAAGATCCAAAAGCACCAGAAATGCCCCCTGGTGGAGAGATCTAAATAAAACTGTAGATTATTTGCCTTTACCATGCCTGCTATGGACGACCTTATGAATTTGCTTGTGCAAGATGATCCTTCATCTGCACAAATCAGTGATCAAATCAAAGATATTCTTTTCTCGAAAAGCGCAGAAAAGATCGAAGCAATCAGACCAACTGTTGCAGCATCAATTTTTGTAGATGATTCTGTAGATCTTGATGAACCTGAAGAGGTTTCTGCTGAGTTTGAATCTGATGTTGATTTTGACGGCGAAGCCGAAGAAGAATAAATAACTAGATAAGAATATTGTTATCTGAATAATGGCTGCCCTAAAACCAGTTGGTGTAAATACCACACTTTCAACCAGCGGAACCGCTACAACATCGATTGCGATTGCACAACAATCAGATGCAATTCGTGTTGCATGTGAAGGTGCTGGTGTGCACGTTAAAGTTGGAGGAGATCCAGTTGCAACGTCACTTGATTATTATGTGACAACGGGTGAACCCGAGACAATTAGTATCGGACCCGTTCAATCACAGAGAGTTGTGGGAATCACCACTGGTGCAACAACAACCATTGACTTCCCAGAAGGAACTGGTTGTCCTTTTGCAACTGGCGAATATGTTTCGTTGACAGTTGATGGTCAAAGCACTTTTGACTTCTCACACAAAGAGATCACATCGATTGACAACACCTCCAATGTTGGTGGATATTACAACACAAGATGCGTCGTCAATCACGACTCATCTGCTGTAACCGCAACATTCAATGGGCAATCGGCAACTTTGAGAAAATCAATCAAAGTTTCCGTGGTAACAAATTCTGGAACAGGCACAGCCTTTATTCAACAAGTTCAAGATTCCTGAGGCACAATGAAACTAATCAGAGAAGAAATCGAATCGGTCGATTTTATCGTTGAAGAAAAGAACGGTAAAAAGTCCATGTTCATCGAAGGCATCTTCCTGCAGGGTGACCTCAAGAACAGAAATGGCAGAATGTATCCAATGGAAACTCTGAGAAGAGAAGTCCAAAGATACAGCGAAAGCAACATCCAAACAGGTAGAGCACTTGGCGAACTCGGTCACCCCGATGGTCCAACCGTCAACCTTGACCGTGTTTCACACAAGATCGTTTCTCTGACAGAGAACGGTTCTAACTTCATTGGTAAGGCAAAAATCCTGAACACCCCCATGGGTAACATCGCTAAGAATCTTATCGATGAGGGTGTGAAGCTTGGAGTTTCTTCAAGAGGAATTGGTTCACTGAGACCAAGTCGTGAAGGTGTCAACATTGTTGGCGATGACTTCATGCTTTCAACTGCTGCTGACATTGTAGCAGATCCTTCCGCTCCTGATGCTTTTGTTGAAGGCATCATGGAAGGTAAGGAGTGGGTTTGGGACGGAGGAATTCTCCGCGAACAACTCGCACAAAAAACTTACAAACAAATCAACACTCTGGTCTCACAGAGACAGCTTGACGAGAAGAAGTTGGATCTTTTTAACAACTTCCTCAACAATCTGTAAAACGAGAATTCATAAATAAATACAGATTAAGTAATAGGTTAATCGGAGAGTTCAAATGTCTCGCGGAGATTTACAAGAAATGGAGCAATCCAAAACTGCTGTGAACGCAAATGCCAAGCCTGCAGAGGCACAAGGCAAGTTGTCCAATCCTGGTGAGGGACTTTCAGCTTCTTATGAAGATCTGGGTGGTCCTACCCCTGAAAATTACAGCCCCACCAACGACTCAGCAAAACTGAGAGAGCCTAAGATCAAGACCGTTCACGATGTTGTGAACAAGAACGCTAAGTCAGTCGCTAAAGAAGAGACTGAAGAAGAAGTTCTGGAAGATCAAGAGGTTGTTGCAGAAGAGCAAGTCGAAGAAGAGCAATCTGAGTTTGACATCGAAGAAGATGTTAACGCTCTCCTGGGCGGCGAAGATCTCTCCGAAGAGTTCAAAGAGAAAGCAAAGGTTGTCTTTGAAGCTGCTCTGAACTCAAAAGCACTCGAAATCGAAGAAGCACTGACTGCTCAGTACGAGCAGGCACTGGCTGAGGAAGTCGAAGCAATGAAGACTTCCCTGGTTGAGCGAGTTGACGCTTATCTTGAGTACGTCTGCGAAGAGTGGATGTCCGAGAACGAACTCGCTATCGAGCATGGTCTCAAGACTGAAATGACTGAATCCTTCCTGTCTGGCATGAAGGGTCTTTTTGAAGAACATTATGTAACAATCCCTGAAGATAAATATGATGTTCTTGAGAGCATGGTAGAAAAACTTGATGAAATGGAAGAAAAACTCAACGAGCAGATTGAGAAGAACATCGGTTTGAACAAGCGTCTTGCTGAATCAACCGCTGATTCTATCCTCGATGAGATTTCTGAGGGTCTTGCACTGTCTCAGAAAGAGAAGCTCGCTTCACTTGCCGAAAGTGTTGAGTTTGAAAGTGAAGACGAATATCGTGAAAAGCTGGAAACTCTGAAGGAGTCATACTTCTCCAGAACTCCTGCTGCTAAGTCTGAAGCACCACAAACTCTTTCTGAGGGTGTAGACACAACTGAGGCTCCTGTGAGCAACAGCATGGATGCATATCTCAGATCCCTGGGCGCATTCAGAAAGAACTGAATTTAACATTAATTCAAACAAACATCTTTTTTAACGAGGTAAAAGCAAATGTTCCAATCCGAACATCTGCAGGAAAAGTGGAGTCCACTTCTCGACTATGAGGGCCTTGATCCCATCAAGGATTCCCACAGAAGAGCTGTAACCGCAGTCCTGCTGGAAAACCAAGAAAAGTTCCTCCGCGAGGAGCAAGCATTTAACTCAGGTATCAACCTGATGGAAACCCCCACCAACGCTGCTAACGCAGCTGGTGCTTCAGGTGGCTTCGGTGCTGACGCAACCGCCGCTGGCCCTGTCGCTGGTTTCGACCCCGTTCTGATCTCTCTGATCAGACGCGCAATGCCTAACCTGGTCGCATATGACCTGGCTGGCGTTCAACCAATGAGCGGTCCTACTGGACTGATCTTCGCAATGCGCTCCCGTTACAGCACTCAGTCTGGTTCTGAGGCACTGTTCAACGAGGCAGATACCGCATTCTCTGGTCAGGACGACGGATTCGACCTCACCGCTGGATTCACCGACGTTAACGCTGGTCTGGGTACAACTTCACAGACTGGTACTAACCCCTCGCTGCTGAACCCTGTCGGTACTGCAACCTCGACCTCCTATGATGTTGGTCAAGGAATGGTTACAGGCGATGCTGAGAACCTCGGCAACGGCACTGGCAACCAGTTCAACGAGATGGCCTTCTCGATCGAGAAAGTCACCGTTACCGCTAAGTCAAGAGCTCTGAAGGCTGAGTACTCACTGGAACTCGCTCAGGACCTCAAGGCAATCCACGGTCTGAACGCTGAAGCAGAACTTGCTAACATCCTTTCGACTGAGATCCTCGCAGAAATCAACCGCGAAGTTATCAGAACCATCTACAAGGTTGCTGAGCAAGGCGCTGTTTCTAACACCGCAACCGCTGGTGTATTCGACCTCGACATCGACTCAAACGGTCGCTGGAGTGTTGAGAAGTTCAAGGGTCTCCTGTTCCAAATCGAGCGCGACGCTAACGCAATCGCACAAAGAACTCGTAGAGGAAAGGGCAACATGATCCTCTGCTCTGCTGACGTTGCTTCGGCACTGACAATGGCAGGCATCCTGGATTACACCCCTGCTCTGAACGCAAACCTGAACGTTGACGACACTGGCAACACCTTTGCTGGAACCATCAACGGTAAGTTCCGCGTCTACATCGACCCATATGCTGCTAACCTGGCTGCTGCTAACACTGCATCCAACTCAGGTAACCAGTACTACGTCGTTGGTTATAAGGGTTCTTCACCTTATGACGCTGGTCTCTTCTACTGCCCTTACGTTCCCCTGCAAATGGTTCGTGCCGTGGGTGAGGACACCTTCCAGCCCAAGATTGGCTTCAAGACCCGTTATGGTCTGGTTGCTAACCCATTCGCTGAAGGAACAACCCAAGGCCTGGGTCGCCTGCGCGTTAACTCCAACCGCTACTATCGTCGCGTTGCTGTTAAGAACCTCATGTGATCAATTCTCACAAGAGATTTCAAGAGGACCTTCGGGTCCTCTTTTTTTATGTTTCTAAATAAATGAAACGATTATGCCAGAAGAAGAACCACTTTACTCAATGCACATTGACATTGAAGATGTAAAACTTCTCCATAAATCTGTTTGTTTTTATTTGAAGAACTGGCCTGGTTATCCCGAATGTCCAATTGAGGAGCAACAACATTTGATCGAAATGAAGGAATACCTTTATCGTGCCATTCTTGAGGATATGTACAATAAATAACATCACTCACTTCTGATGTCATGAAGTACATAAAATGGTTCGCTGGAAGTGTTGGTGTATTCATTGCAGTGGCACACATCGGAGTGATTGGACACCTCATCAAAAAAGAACCAATTCAAATTAATTATCCTCCAGCTGGAGATTACACATCATATTCAATCACTGTAAACCCAGACGGAAGTTACACGATTGATTACAAGGGACATGATCCCACTGTTTTGGATAACAAGACTTACACCGATCAATCCAATGGTGTTTTTGGAATTGGTGGAAGATCAACCACAACTGTTGAAAGACAATACATTCCCAACGGAACCCCACAACCACAGGAGGTTGATTCTGAGGGAAAGCCGATTGCGAGGTCCGAAGAGTGCATCAAGGCGGAAGGTGGCGGAGAGAATGCAGGTAGGTTAGTTGGTGCAAGCATTGGAGCATCAATCGCACCATCAATTGCAGGCATTCCTTACATCGGATGGCTCGCAGCAGGTTGGGCAGTAATGTTGGGGCAGGATATGGGATCTAACATTGGTGGTAACGTTGCCACTCAGATTAAAGGCTGCTGATAAATAATTAAAAAACACCATGGCAGTCAATAAGCCAGTTCCTGGACAAATTGAAAATAGGAACTTTCTTGCCCCAACAGGTTTTTTGTTCTCAATCAACAAAGCACCTAAGATCTCTTACTTCGGCAAGAAAGTGACGATTCCTGCCATGAATTTTGATGTGGCAGAGCAACCAAACTATTTGAGAATGATTCCTCTTCCAGGAACAATGATTGACTTCGAAGATCTGACATTCGATTTCCTGGTGGATGAAGGTCTTGAGAATTACATGCAGATTCAAAACTGGATGCGCGGCATTGGATTCCCAGAGAGTTTGAGCGAAACTTATAATTGGCAGTTGAGTAATGAAAATGAGGGTCAACTTCCCATTGAACAGCCAGACAAGTCTCAGTTGAATCTTTACTCCGATGCAACTCTGACTATTCTTGACTCAATGAACAATGCTAAGTTCAAAGTCAAGTTTCAGAACTGCTTTCCTTATCGCCTTAGCACATTGGAGTTTGATGCAACTCAAACCGAACTCCAATACTTTACTGCACAAGTAAGTTTTAAATACATGGTTTATAATATTGATGAGATTACGTCCTGTTGTTAATGGTTGACCTTGAAACAATCCAATCGATGTGGGTCAAGGACTCACAGTTGGATCCTGATAATCTCCACACCGAATCACTGAACATTCCTGTTCTTCACGCAAAGTATTACGATCTTTATAACAACATCACTTTGCTCAGGAAGAAAGCGGATCAACAAAGAAAAAACATTCGCCACGAACGTTATGAATATTTTTCAGGTAAAGCAGATCCAGACGTTTATATTAAAGATCCGTTTCCCAAAAAGATCCGAGATAAAGAAACGATGCAAAAGTATCTGGACGCTGATGAAAAACTCTCAGGAGTTTCGTTGAAGATTGAATATTACGATGTCATGTTGAAGTATCTTGAAGAGATTCTAAAGCAGTTGGCACAGAGAACTTATCAGATCAAGAATGCGATCGAATTCATGAGATTCGCAGCTGGCATGGGGTAACTAAATAGGTCAGATACATGGTGACATGGCTGACCTCGTTATTGAAAAAGTAAACGAAGTATATCTCAAGATCACAACAGAACCTCACATCGAATATGAACTTAGGGATCGCTTCACTTTTGAAGTTCCCAATAAGAAGTTCATGCCTCAGTATCGAAGAAGAAATTGGAATGGAGACATTCATCTCTTCGACATGAGAACTAAGAGAATTTACATCGGTCTGTTGGATAAGATCGTTGCGTTCTGTGATCAGGCAGGATACACTTACTCATTCGAAAATAACAAGTTTTACGGACCACCCTTTGAGGTAAATGAGTTCGTGAGCAAAGGTGGTGTCAAGGATTACATGAATGCCATCACACATCTCCAACCCAGAGATTATCAGATTGATGCTGTTTATGATGCGCTGAGATATAACAGAAAACTTCTCATCTCACCCACTGCCTCTGGTAAGTCTTTCATGATTTACACACTGGTGAGATACTTTGTTGCAAAGAAACAAAAGATTCTTTTGGTGGTTCCCACAACTTCTCTTGTGGAGCAGATGTTCAAGGACTTCCAAGATTACGGATGGGATGCACAGAATCACTGTCACAGGATTTATGCTGGACGTGAAAGAACCAATGTCAATGAAGTCACCATCACAACTTGGCAATCCATTTATAACTTGGACAGAAGCTTCTTCGAAGACTTCAATGTCATCATTGGTGACGAAGCGCACCTTTTCAAGAGTAAGTCTTTGATCGGTGTGATGACAAAGTTACATCATGCGAAATACAGGTTTGGTTTCACAGGAACACTCGATGGAACTCAGACACACAAATGGGTTCTGGAAGGA
>Ga0222719_10005169_pt1 | contig 11309 bp, 6 predicted proteins | sample C33_34DmetaG_FD_165039 | JGI IMG/M metagenome (GOLD analysis project Ga0222719, IMG submission 165039) | Estuarine water microbial communities from San Francisco Bay, California, United States - C33_34D | ecosystem: Environmental > Aquatic > Marine > Unclassified | place: USA: California...
AAAATGTCGGGTACTATCGACGACAGTGGAGGCGCGAGTGACGATGATACGAGTGAGTTACATGTCAACGACGATGACGGCGTGAGCGAGGATCCCAGTGATGCAGGTGAGAAGCTCGCAGCGGATGTGATTCGCCGCGGATGGAACTTGGATAATTTAGCATTGGCGCTTGGCTCTCGCCGAGTACTGGTGCCTTCGGCGTCAGAGCACAACGCACAAGATGTCATTTCTGCGATTCATAGAATGATGCTCACGACAACGTACCGGCTGACCATGGCGCATCCATTTGCTGGCGACTTGCAAAGCGCCTATCGCGTCGTCGAAGGAGAAGAGCCGCGCTTTACCACGTGTCACGCCAAATTCGTCGGTACGAATGACTATGTTTGGTTTACTTCGGGTCTGGCGCCTACGCGAGTTTTGCGTTGTCCAAACCTAGACGATATCTTGCAGCACCATCGTTTGCCGAGCGTGCGTTACCCATCCGACCACGTGTCGCTGGTGATTGATTTTTCATTTTCATAGCGTGTGCTTTAGGTACCGTTACTCCTGCTGTGTATGATGGTTGTGTTGTAATAAAAGTGTACATCAACATACTGTGTTTTACATGAGACTAATTTCCTTCTTTAATTTCGTATTTTCTCAAAGCATCGGCCACGATGTCTTTAATCGCTTGTAAATGTTTCTTCGCCGCTTGGTATTGGGGGTGCGTAAGCGCATGCTCTAAACTGACTTCGACGTGGAGAAGATCATTCTTTGAATCGAATAACTTGTCTGCGTTCTCATCCTCGGCGTATCGCATCTTGCTGCACTGTGCGTTTGCAAACCCAGCCGCTGGCACCATGAAGAAGTCTGAGTGTAAATCTGACAGCGACACACCAGCCTCTCTGGCGTCGTTCAACGATATGACCTGTTTGCCTTCGTCGGCTATAGCGAACCACTCATCGATATTTTCATAACCTGGCAAAGGCTCATAGGGTATAGCGTCATCTTCTTCATCGTACTCTTCATATGTTCCGTATGGCACGGCGTCGTCGACGTCCTTCATCGACGACGCGCCTCTCGATTGTTGCGAGACGACTTCCTTTGAAATTTCGGCGAGTCGATCAAGCTGTGTAGATTTTTTCATCGCCGCCGCGCCCGTAGTCGTCGGCTTCTTCGTCCGATTCGCAGCAGATTTTTTATTCGACGTACTCGGCGCGTCACGTTTCGCCGAAGCTCTCCTCTCGTTTGTGTTGCCCTTGCCAATGTCCATAATCGCCACGAGCGCCTCGGTTTCGTCGTAGCTTCTGTCCTCGACTTCGAATCCCGGGCGCGGCACCCAAATCGGCTTTGTCGGCTGAATTTGAAACTTGGCATCCGCTGCAGGCGTGGTGGCGAATAAATCTTTCAAGTTACTCTCCGTCAGCCCCATCGCCTTCAACTTGCCCTTATTCACCTCGTACGCCGTCCCGTTTTTCAGCTTGAACAACTCGGCGCCGTCAATCGTCTTCGCATCCGATGCCCCAGCGAGATTCATAATCATCGCAAAGAACGCATCAGGATTCGGATGCATATACCAATACCCATCCTTTGCAAACGTATCCCCAAAGATTTGTTTTAACATGAACTCCACGCGCGTGCGGTAACTCAACTCGGCGCCCATGTTGCGCATGTGCCCCAACCCGAGAAACCGCAACAAACTCTTCGTACGCTGTAATATCATCCTACGCATCCGCAATCACACCACACGACGCAAAGACAACCCCACAATCAGTACACCAACCACGCATACACACATCAAATACAATCGACGCAAACACACCATCATCATCCATCGCAATTGCACGATCGCAATCCCCCGCGTGATTCCCCCACCCATGGCTCGCTCACCCAACTCGCGCTCCGCATCGCATCGCACGCGCGCACGCACCGTCGTTGATCCACAACGCGAGGTTTCTTCCCAAACTGCGCATTTGTCGGTCGATTGCGCGTCTCCGTCGACGCGCGGGCGTCCGAACCGCGCGCGCGCATCCTCACCCAGCGTCGCGCAGTGCCGTGCCTGGAATTTCCTTCCACGCGCGCCTCGAACGAATGCGCGATGCGTCATCACCGAAACACTATCGATGTCGATCGCGAGTGCGATTGATCGGTGTCGTGTCAGGGTCGATTCGATGTCGTGTCAGGGTCGATTTCGATGTTCGGGGTACTGAACACGATGACGGTGTTTTCTTTTTTTGCGTGTGTGTCGGTGCAGAGTCAACGGCGTGGTGTCTCGGCGCGCATTTCGCGTCGCGTTCGGGTGGCGGTGACGATGCGCGCGGATGCGGACGACGTAAAGACGTGCACGAGCGCGGTGGAGGATGCGCTCGGGGTGGAGGGTGCGCTGGATGAGGGTGGTGAGGGGGTGGGGACCGCGCGCGTTGGGGTGGGTGACTGTTCGCGTTCTCGTCGGCGTCGCGCGGAGGTTGAGGACGAGGCGGCGGAGGCGGAGGACGACGAGGGTGGTGGTGGTGGTGGTACTCACGCGGTGGCATCTTCGGAGACATCGCAATCGTCGGAATCGTCGGCGACAGCGCGCGAACGTAAGTTTTGGAAACGCGTGTTCGACGCGCGCGCGACGCCGCTCGGCGTCGGTCGCTACGCCGATTCCGAAGACTCAGAGTGTGACGTCGTCGTCGGCGAAGACGCGGATGAGGCCGAGCTCACGCGTGAACTCATTCGCGTGCTCGCACAGAGCGAGGTCGATGCGCGCGAGCCTCAGGATGTGAGTGGGGATTGGTCGTTTGATAAGGTTGAATTTGACAAGGAGAGTTTACGGGACGTCGTCGACGTCGTGGCGACGTACGTCGGGCGACGAGAGCCATCGCGTGATGTGCGGGACGATATCGAAGCGAGCGAAGTGCTGATGCAGCAGTTTAATTACTTGTCGTTGTGTGCCGATGCGGATTACGTCGATGAAAACCGAGAAGTGATTACTGGAGAGCTTTTACCGTTGTTGGACGACGCGGCGGAGGCGTGGTTTCGTCTCGCGCGCGGCGCCGAAGCGGTGTCTCGCAAAGCGATGGATTTGAAGGCAAAGTTTGTACGATTACTCGATGACATGAATGAAACGCGCGGTGATGCATCCTGAGTCGTCGTGGTATACACATGACGCAAAACAATGACTAGGCTTCCAGAAATGCTTCTTCTTCTTTGTCGTCGACATCGTCGTCGACGTCGTCGTCGCCCGCCAATGTGGACATCTCCACGACGCCAAACTTTACCCGCTCGCCGCCATCATCTACATCGATGTTAGAACCGAAACCATCCGTTGCAAAAAACGTCCGTCGCACGCCAGCGCGCGTGATTTCCGGTCTATGCAACCGATAATGCTCAAACACCGCGATGTAACACACCGAAACAATCATCAACGCCAACGCCCCCGCGCGCTTCCCCGCGCGTCTACTCTGCATCAACACCACCCCGATGGGCATCACCACCGCCACGAGAAACACGACGACTAAATCAAACCCATACGTGTCCGAATACTCGTACATCACGGCGCATATCGCGTCGCATTGTACCGAGTTGGTTCACATGCCATGTCACCATGTGTACTGACACGCGCACATAAACACACACATATAGCATTACATGCGATTCAATACGTATACATTCAAATGAGTTGACGTCGCGCGGCCAGCTGTCGCAGCCACACGCGTCGTCAAATGTCGACGCGATGGCGCGTGACGTGGACGGACGAGCCGCGTAAAAAGCGTCCAAAAATCTACGACGGCACGTGCACCATCGATAGCCGCGATCGATTGACCTTGGTGGATGATTTGGGGGCGAAGAACGCGGGCGATGGGTGCGTGGTGCGCGGCGTCAAGTATGCGCTGGTGCACGACGATGACGAAGATAATGCCGCCGGCGTCGTCGTGCGTTCGGGCGCACGCGTGACCGCAGGGCACGTCGAGGTGTACATCGATGAACGCATCGATGGCGACGACGCACCGCGCGCGGTGGATGTGCCCATAGTGCCGCCAAAGCATCGATTCGTGAATCACAACTTTCGTAAAAAGTTTGTGTCGCCCATGACGTCGACGACGAATACCGTGGCGGCATCGGCGGCGCGGGCGACGCGGATGGCGGTGGTGAAGGCACCAGTGGTGGTGTTGTCGTCGTCGGCGGCGTCGGCGGCGGGGGCGGGCGCGGTGGTGAGGGATGGGCAGGAGAACGCGCCGAGCGGCGGGCTCGGGGAGTTTGCGCGATTTTTATCCGCGCACGGCGGCGATATAGATGCCGCTGCTGCTGCTGCGTTGGATATTATTGATGATAGAATAGATGATGATGATGATGATGATGATGACGATGACGATGATGATTTAGTACCGGTAGTGGTGCCTACGAAGATGATGAAGAAGACGCGAGAAGTCAAGGCGCCGCGGCGCGCGATGGACAAGCCGCGGCGGGCGCCTCCTCCATCGATATCAACGGAGATCAACGTTGCGTTTCCCACGCACGATTACATGGGCGTAGAGGTGGAACGTGCGAGTTCATTTGTATCCGTACGCGCGTATCAATCGTATTTCATCACTGCGTTGTGTGAAAATATGTCTGCGCGTTTGCGAGGCGTGGCGAAAATTATGCACGATTATAGCGTAAGCGTCAAGCATTCGACATCGGGTGCGGCACCGCCGCCGGACGTTGTGGCGAAAATTATGCGACAGCGATATGATACGTACTACTTTGCCGATTGTGAGCTTCGTTCGGGTACGTTTCGTCCGAAAGGTGAAACGCAATCGCGAACGATGTTGCACTTGGAGGTCAAGGATTTCAAGGCGTACAAAGCCAAGGCGAGGACGTATTCCATGGGTGATTTATGGATTGTGAGCACCGAAGCGTCGTTTCAAGTCAATTCGATGATGAACAGCGTTGGCGTCGATCGAAACCGCGCGCCTTGGATTGGCGTCGTGGAATGTTTATGGCATGGATTGAATAAGAATGGCACGTGCGAGTGTCGTCTCGTGAGCCCGCGACCGGCGCGTTTGCGCGATAACGCGACTATGAAGGTGTACGCGATTCATTCGTTTAATGGACGCGGCGATATGGATGAGGCGCGAAACATGTTGTCGTTGAGTGATGGCGTCCCCCCACCGTTGATGGATAGTTTGCTCGGCAAGCCACCGCCGATGGAGCTTGAAGAGGAGGAGGAGTTGTATTACAACGATCCAGACACTGGCGTGGATGCTTTGCGACGCGCGTTTACGTTGAATGAAGACCAAGCGAGAGCCGTTTCAGGCGCGCTCGCGAGCGCGAAGGCAATGTCACAAATACCAATTCGTTTGATTCACGGACCTTTTGGGAGTGGGAAAACACACACGATTGCGGCATTCGTGATCAAGGCTGTTTCGTGCTTGAAGGCGAAACAAGGACGCATTTTGATTTCAGCAAACACAAACGTGGCCGTTGATCGAGTTTTGACGGCGCTCCTCGACGCTGGATTTAATGACTTTATCCGCGTCGGCAGCGTTCGAAAAATTGATCCAACCATTCTTCCCTACTCGCTTCACGTGAAAACTGGAAAAGGTAAAAGTCACATTAAAGAATTGGAAGCCATGTTGAACGAAGCGACATCGTTGCGCTCAAAGACAATTCTGAAACAAGAAATCGCAACTCTGTCTTCGGGTAAGCTAGGCATGCGTAAAGCGCTACTGAAAAAGTGTAGCGTCGTTGGTGTAACGTGCACGTCGTCGTGCAATGAAGAGCTTCAAGGCATGAAGTTTACGGTCACCGTTCTCGACGAATGTTCGCAAATGACAGAGACGAGCAGTTTGCTCCCGATCGTCAACTCACACTGTCAGACGTTGGTTGCCGTCGGCGATCCGAATCAGTTACCGCCCGTGCTCGAGTGTTTCGCAGAAGAGAATGGACATTCTAAATTTACGCGCAATCCATTGAACACGCCTTTGTTCACTCGTATGAGCACATTGGGTCATTCAAAGTTGACGCTGAGAACGCAATATCGTCTTCACCCGGCGCTTTCAAAGGTTCCAAACGCGTGCTTTTATGACGGGGTGTTACTCGATGGTGTCAGCGCGAGTGATCGTAAAGCGCTCATCAAGCTTTCAAATGGTGGCGAATTGCCCCCTATTTTGTGGTGGGACACGAATGGTATGGATCAACGAGATGGTGGAAGTCGATTCAACGTCACCGAGGCGGACCGAGTGACGTGCATCGTAAAGCGTCTTCTTGAATGTGGTATCTCGGCTCGTCAAATTGGTGTCATCGCGCCGTATGTTGCGCAATCCCAATTAATCACGAACAAGTTTACGAATATTTCAACCGTTGAAACCGAAGTCAAGCGTGCGACTAAAGACATCGAAGTTGAAGACGCCGACGCCGACGTCGAAGAGGAGTCGTTTTCGCCGTCTGACATTCAAGTAAGCACAGTCGATGCGTTTCAAGGTCAAGAAAAAGAAGTCATCATTCTCACCCTGTGTGGCTCACCAGCTTCGAATTTCATTACTGATGAGCGCATCAATGTGGCGTTGACGCGTGCGAAGAGGCATCTCATCATCGTCGGCGCCGCGATGGTTGCGCAGCGAGCCGGCGTGCGAGCGTGGTCTGATACACTGAAACTCGCGCGAACCACCCCGAACGGTTACGTTCCAGTAGGTGCGCTTACGAATGAAACTTTACACAAGTGGAACACGGCGATTGATGAGACTGACAACGATGTCATTGATGTTTCACAAAGCGATTCGCAACCAAAAGCTTCGAATCGTTCGTGCATTATTCGCGACGCTTTGGTTGAACTTCAGTTTGATCAGAAGATGTACTGGAATCTGTACTGCGCCGTAATGCGTGGTTTGACGTACGAACACGAAGAAAGCCGAGCGTTCTTCCTCTCTTCGCCATTGATTCCCCTCATTCGACGCATGGAGCCAAAGCTCATAGCGAAAGACGGCACGTTGGCGTGGCATCAACCGCGGGCGCGACGAATTCTCACGCAAGAAGTATTACCAGAATTTCGAAGATTCATCGAGGGCGAATACGGCCGAGAGTGGGGCACATTAGACAAGTTAATTTCAGCATTCGAAAACCGCGACGCGTTTCTCAATGATCCGACGGGATTCGGATGGCTGTGCGTGCAAGACGCTGGCGCCGAAGCCGACAGCCTCGCGCAAGCAGACGACTGGGCTCGCACAGATTTCGTCCCGCCGAAACGTCAAAGCTCGTCGGCTTCTCAAGATTCATGGGATTAGTAACATCACAGTTATACGTAGTAGACATAGATGCATAGAATTGATATATTGAACGAACCATCGATATGATTACACTGTTGGATGAACCACGCTCGCGCGAGTGTCCAGCGCCTCAGATGTAGACACGCGCCATGTCTACCCAGCGTTTACAAAAAGAGCTCAAACTCCTCGCACGGTCGCCGCTGGAGAACATGCGCACGGCGCCCAACCCAAACGACATTCTTGAATTTCACTACGTGCACTTTGGACACAAAGGGACGCCGTACGAAGGAGGCGTCTACCACGGCAAACTCGTCTTTCCAAAAGAGTACCCATTCAAACCGCCTTCGGTGATCATGATGACCCCGAGCGGGCGCTTCGAGCCAGGTAAGCGCATCTGTTTATCCATGTCGGATTTCCATCCCGAGTCGTGGAATCCGATGTGGAGCGTGTCGAGTATATTAACTGGGTTGGAGTCATTCTTCTATGAAACGACGCGCACCGCCGGAAGCGTGGAGAGCTCAACGGCGCAGAAAGTTGCCTATGCGCGAGCGTCGATGGCCGTCAACATTAAAAGTGTCATGTTTCGAAAGCTATTCAATGACATCATCGTTGAATGGCGCGAAAAGGGTGGCGGAGAGGATGCCGCTGCGGCGAGCGTCGCCGTCGCGGAGGCAAACGCAAACGCCGCGCCCGCGGTGACGTGGAGGCACCTCGTCGTCGTCTTCATCGTGTTGCTTCTCGCGTTCTTCAACGCGTGAACCTACTGAATAGAGTTAGATAAATAGTTGATTAGTGCGTAGCTTTGAAATGGAATCGCCTGTGGCGTCGTCGGTTGCGTTGAACTGTTGGGTGGTATATAAAACGACAATTTAAAGGTCATCGCTCCCGCACTCGCCGACGCTCACACGCCGACGCCGACGTCACGCGTGCGCGTAACACGTACAGAAGTCATTCGTGCGTCTCTCGCGCGTGCGTGAACACGTATCACGTCCAGGGGCGACGAGAGAATGCTCGCACGCGTGTACAATACCGTTTCACCGCCAACGAGTTCAACCAACGATGCGCCGACCGTGGCGGCGTTGGAATCTGCGCTCGCCGTGGCGCGAACGCGTACGACTGAGGCGGAGATGAAAGTTATTGAGCTCGAACGCGCGTTGGGTGAGATGACGATTGCGCGCGGTAAGGCGGAGGCGAGAGTGCAAACGTTGGGGGAACGAACATCGTCTCGGCGAGCCGAGACGAGTTTGGAATTCGAGGCATTACGTGCGCGGTGTGAGACTTTAGAGACGGCGAACGAACGTTTACGTACTGCCCTGCGGACGAAGAGCGAACGTGTGGATGAATTAGAGGCGATGGCGGTGATGGAGCGGGAATCGCACGCACGCGTCGCGAGCGAGCCGAATGCAGACGCGGACGCAGAGGCAGAGAACCGAGAGAAAGAAATCACACGATTGCGCGGAGAATTGACTAGACAGGCGACAGTGATTGCTGATGCGTATAGAGATGAGCTCATGAAGTTGCAGTCGCAAGTAGCGGCGAGTGAGGCGAAGTGCAAGGCTTTGGAGTCGGCGCAAGTAAAACCAGCGACGCAGAAAAAGGCGACGAAAATCGTCAAGAGGCACGACGAAAATCACCGCGTTTTTGGTTCACCGTACGCCTACGCATCGTATGCGTCGAAAACAAACGTAAATGTGAATCGTGACGCAGAAGAAGATCCTAGTACGCCGATTCGTAGTCCATTGACACCGACAAATGAAAATGTCTTCAGTCGATTGGCGACGCCAAAACGCGTCACTCCTCGCGCCGCGCCGTCGCCTAGCCGCTTTCGTTAGTGAATGAATGTACAGTAGTTCAAGTATCTGTATTAACGCGTGCTTCTATGTTTATTTCCTTTCTACAGTAATATATTTTGTGCTTGTGTTGAGCTACGTCTTGCATTCAAACGACACTCGTGACGTTTGCACTCAAAGCTCTCATGTGTCGCCGCTCTCACCCTTCAACGCGTCGACGCGAACGTTTCTGCTCGGCGATGAGCGAGTCACAGCAGATTGCGCATCGAACGTACTCATAAAATGTCGGCAGTTGGAATCCACTCGGCGCCCACACAGGGTGCTCAGCGATGGCATCAAACGCCGCACCAGAAGAGCACGAGTCGCAAAACGCGCGCGAGCAGGAGACGCACCTAAACGTCACGTGTCCAGGCGCAGCTTCTTTCGCGCACACCAAGCAGCTATGTTGCGGGCATTTCCATCCCTTTTGCGGCACGGTGCGAATGTACGCGCATCCCATGGACGTGATGCGCGGACATGCGACGCAGCGCACCTTCTGACCAGCTTTTTCTGGAGGCAGGAAGGCTGGCGGAATGTTTTTGCATTGACCAGGAACACCGCCGCAATACAAGCAATTATGCTCGTGCAAAGCCCACCACGTTGGATCTCCGCCAGTTTCTTCTCGCTTGCGCTTGCGCTCCATGGCTGCATCCCATCGCTCGGAGTCTTTCTGAGTCAATTCAGCCGCTACGTCGCCGTTAGGAGTGATGCTATTGACTGCATCTTGTACGCTCGTCGGCGGCGTGGGACTCAAGGTGTTCATCGTCGCCTTTTTCCACACGATGTCCTTGCCGTCGACGGTGATTTTCATCATCGTCGTGTTTCCCTTCACCGGATTCAATCCCCACACTCTATTCGCCGCGCGCCAAATGTTGGGTTCAATTGGGATACCAGAGGCGTCGATGCCGCTCGAGAACTTACCATTGAGAAATACAATCGTACTCACGTTGGAAAGCAAGCCTTGCTGTCGGCGCAGGTTTTCCGCGTCACACAGGAGGAACGAAATATTGTTCTCCGGAAGCACGCTGTTGAAGCGCGCAATCGCGTAGAGGACAGAGCCCAACGGCTGATTGGAATTATCCAGACGCGTGTGCTCAATCTTGCACATGTCCAATCCTTGTGCTACTGCAGACAACGCGTCCTCACCTTCGCCAACAATGAGAACCTTGTGTCCTTGCTTTCGTAGCGCTTGGAAGATGTGTCCACACGCATCCACCGGATTGGTTTTGCCGTCGATAGACACGGTGGTAAACTTTGCTAATGGCGCGGGAACGACTGGTGGCTCAAACATCCGCTCCGCACATCGAAACGTTAAACGGTCGACAAACAATTCTTTCAATTCTTTCACCGCTGCCGCCTTGAGCGTTCCTTGGATGACACTCGGGAACATCACCCGCATCACGGCACTCAGTTCGTGTGCCGTCATTTCTTGAAGCGGCGACTTGGAATCAATTGATTTTGTTTCACCTAAGAAAAACGTCGAATGTGTTTTGAGAATATTTTGTGCGTAGCTACCAGCGATAGCAGCCAGGTGCGGTGCCGCGCGCCAGTCGTCGCAAATGACAGCTTTGAATGGGATTTTCTTAAGCGCGTCGCACTTCTCAACGAACTCGTACGTCACGACGATGTAATCGAACGATGCATTTTTGATTGCCGACGCATTCGCGGGATTCTTGACGTCGTCTTCGCCTGTGAGAACAATGCTTCGCAGAGACGTGCACCAGCGGTGCAAATCAGCAACCCATAAATGAATGGCTTCAGCAGGACACATCACCAAATAGTGGCCTTGGTGACGCATGCCATCGCGCGCCCACTGAATAAACGCCAACGACGTCAAACGTTTGCCGAGACCACTTTCAAACGCTAAGAACCCTCCAAGACCAATGGCGTAGTTGTTCTGCATCCAATGCACGGCGTCAATTTGATGCTGTTTGAGATATTTCCACGGCGGAAAGTCGGCGTACTCTTCTTTTCCTTTCGGTAGCTTTGGTAAGTTTGCACTCAAATGTTTCATCGCCGCCACAAATTCAGCCTCGCCACCCTCGGCGTTGAGCTTGTTCAGTCGTTCAACTTGGGTTGTGTCGAGGTCTTTGCAACCTTCCTGCATCGTTTTCAGAAGACCTCCTGTTTTTGGCTCGTCTGCCGTGTTTGATAAGAATGGCGCAAAGCAGTGCCAAATACACGTCATCGCCGCTATTCTTTTGGCCTCTTCGGTGAGCGCGTATGGGAAAGCTTGCACGACTTCTTTTGTCTCTTCTTCACTCTGCGGCGC
>Ga0222719_10005174_pt1 | contig 11303 bp, 12 predicted proteins | sample C33_34DmetaG_FD_165039 | JGI IMG/M metagenome (GOLD analysis project Ga0222719, IMG submission 165039) | Estuarine water microbial communities from San Francisco Bay, California, United States - C33_34D | ecosystem: Environmental > Aquatic > Marine > Unclassified | place: USA: California...
GTTGTGGCACCCACAAACCTGGGGTCTCTATACAAATGTGAAAACATTCGTACCTTACACTAAGCGAAGATAATCCTTGAACTTGACAATATTTGTCGCACCCTTGATGAAGTCTCTATTTTCTTGTGCGTGTTCAAACGCTTCTCTGGCCATTCGCTCCGCGAGGATTGAGTCATACACACATGGTTCAACATCACGAATGAGATATCCAGGTGTAATCACTTTGGGTTTTACTGACATACTTGTGAGTAGATGTTCATAGTCACACACTTCAGAAATGACAACAACCGCGTATCCCCTATTTGCGTAACTGTACTCAATGGCTGATCTATAGTCACCCTTTGTTTCTGGAGTAATGACATTAGTAATCCTGGAATTCCTTGCGAGACCTGCGTGTACAGCCAATTCGGAATTTCCTCTACCAGGTACTTCCAAGAATACAATTGAATTAGTAGAAATAGCCTCGATGTACGCGCAGTCAATATAGTGAGCAAGTTCTTGAACCGCCGTTTGAAACCCGAGGGATTCGAGACCTGGCATATCATTGAAGACGGTCTTGGCGATGCCAATGATATTTGTATCTACACGATCGTCAAGGGCTAAGTCTCTCGCAGACTTCATGGACTCATTTCCACAGATACAATAGAGGCGATCGAGACAGTCAATATTCTTGAGAGCTCTATCAATATCAACAAAGTCATAGGATGTTTTCAAGATGGATCCAGGTCCTTGTTCAATGTGTTCCTGATCAAAGTATGTCTTCACATTTTGGTTGATACCACGAAAACCATCAGCGAAGCCATGGACATGGTTTCCTTGACTCTTTTCATAAAGAGTGATTGACCGGATGAGAGTATTCACACCTGGGCATACACCACCAGCGGTGAGGATACCGATGTTCATTTGAATTACATGAGTCTTATATTTTTATGTATCATTTGACCCAACAAAAATCCAACAACATTTGTGAGGTTCTCACCAATAGAGTAATGCCAAGTATGTTCAGATGAATTTTTAATATCAAAAAATTGATCTATAAAGTTTTCGTGTTTTGTTTGTCCTCCATAAACTTTACGATACCAAAGAGGTGTTTGTTCATCTGATTTGGAGAGGCAACCACCCAATTGTGTTACGATGTCCATTCTCTGCGAAAGCCAATACTCAAATATTTCCCAAACGATACCTATGGTTATCCAAAACCAAAATTGTTTGGGATACATGGCACCCAAAAGTGTGTAGAGGAAAAAGTGTCCATACTGGAAACCATAGAATTCTGTTCTATAACAGTCTGTAGTTTTTTCGTCACAAGGACATTGTCTTGCATGTCGAAAAAACCATAATGTGAATAGTAATATAACTATAAACATTCTTAATTATTTCTGAGATAATAATATATGTCTCTGGAAATTGTGACATACGCGAACAAGTCTCAGGGTATGTTTGAAGAGCTTGTTAATAATGAGTATGGCGTTCCAGTCAGGGTTTTAGGTTGGGGAACCAAGTGGAATGGGTTCAGTGATAAGTACAAGGCGATGTCAAAACACCTTGAAACTAAGAATGACGATGACATTGTTATTTTCCTTGATGGATTTGACACAAAGATCAATAAAAATCCACATGAAGTTGCTGAACTTTTCAAGGAGTGTAATTGCCGAGTTTTAATGTCAAAAGATCCAGAAGTTCCTGGCAAACCTCTCACACACTTGATTTTTGGAAAGTGTGGTGAAAAATCTACCGCCAATTCGGGTCTTTACATGGGATACGCTAAAGAACTGAAGAGTGTCATAGATGAAGCACTTGCCGAAAAGTGTGAAGATGATCAAACAAATATAAACACGGTTTGTCAAAAGTCTGAATTTGTAAAGGTTGATGAAGAAGAGAAAATCTTTAAAAACTTTGGACCTTTGGACAAGAAACATGACTCCGATGCTATCTTTGTGTCGTACCCAGGTTCTCCAGGATTTGATCGTTACACAAGAGCTATAGTTGAATACACACAATTCTTGTACATGTATATATTGTGTCTACTCATTTTGGGACTAGCTTTCTTTCCACAAAGACAGAAAGTTTTGTTACCTACATTAGTTCTATTTACAAGTTTCTACGCTTTTGTTGCGGACAAGTCATGCACTGAATCCTATCGTTGATGTACAAATATACTTAGGTCCACCCAGAACTTCTCCACCTGTATGAAGATATGTCCATGAACATGGATAAATGAGAAGTTTACCAGCTTCTGGTCTCACCTTCCGACCATTTCTAAACTCTGTACATCCACCTTCACCTTCTTCGAGGGTATTGAGGTAAAAAAGAGCCTGAACAAAGTATCCCTTATGAAAATCACCATCGTGATGCCACTCGTATCTACCCCCTTTCTCTATTCTCTGTACTGGAAACGGTGTGAAATAAAACCCCTTTTGTGATAGTTCTCTATCATAGACATGACAGCTGGAGTCATAATCAAAATTAGTTTTCAGGTGTTCCATATATACATTAAAAGCTCTTTCCGCGGATTCGGTAAAAATGTGTTGTATATCCGTCCATCCCTCAAGACCACTAATCATAAGTTCCGTATTTTGTTTGTCTCTCTGGACGATCTCACCATTAATTGGGTATGAAAAATATCCATGCTTTTTTCTCGGATCATTTTCAAACCGTGCCACAATAGATGTACACAAATTTTCGGGTAAAAAGTTGGGTATCTCTAAGATGTAGTCGTCCATTTATTGTGATTTGAGTGACGCCTTTAAACACTTTCCATTCTAGCTAAATCATCCATATCCCTACTTTTACGAGTCACCGCCTTAAAGGCACCCAACCATCGTGTCACAGCTCTAGTCCTCGCGAGCTCTGACGCGGTCTCATCACTCACTATGATACTAAGACCGTTACACACATCGGGTTTGTTATCTCTGTCTGGGAACTCCAGATTAAAAGCCTTTATAGATATGGCTGGGATGTCAGGGGCTTCGTCCAAAAGCCTGTCATATTCTTCCCGACACTTTTTGACAAAGTCAATCACACATGTACGATCACCTTCATCCAATGACAACTCCATATCTATGTTTCTGTAGAACTTTGAGTACTGTACACACATAACCGAGTGCGCCTCGGAGAGTGAGAGACTTTGACTAAACTTTGAAATACTTGTGAGAATACCACCAATCACATTGAGAAATGCAAAAAAGTATTGTACGATCATAATTTTAGCCCTGGTTGAAGGCTCAAGGTCTTCATTTCCACTTGGATTGAGGACTGCGAAGCCGCCAACCCCCGTGATACTCGCAATCACAATACTTGGGTATGACAGGTAATCATTTTGCTTTTTGTAGTGAAGACGGGCGTGGTTGTGAAGCCAGCGGTAACCCGCAGCTCTCTCCGCCCATGATCTGAGAAGCTTCTCCTGCTTTTCACACCATGGATGGTGTGAGTGTTCCTCTTCACTCATTAATTTACGCACTTATTTTTAATCGAGGTGGCCTCTTCTCTCGCGAGACTATCCACAAGTTCATTCTGTGGATGTCCATTGTGAGCCTTCACCCAATGCCATTCAATCCGTTTCATTTTTTGTGAAAGGGTGTCAATTTGAATCCAGAGGTCTTTGTTCTTCACAGGCGCGCCAGTAGATGTGCGCCAACCATTTCTCTTCCAATTCTTAATCCACGAAGTTATTCCATTCTTGACATAGTTACTATCAGTAAATAGCCGTATCTCAAGAATGTCGCGCGCGAGGCACTGCTCGAGTGCTTGGACGACAGCAGTCATTTCCATTGCGTTATTGGTTGTCCCAGCTTGTCCACCCGATACCCTGATGCCAGCGCCAGCTACCGCCCATCCACCTGGACCTGGGTTACCGAGACAACTTCCATCTGTGTAAATATCGTGCATTTGTTATTATATGCGTCGTTTATTTAAGCATCCACAGCGGTGGGGTGCAATTCCTTAAACTTGGCATAGAGCACGGTGTACAAATTTTCGGTAATGGGTGTCTCTTGGCTAACACTGATACGGGTACGACCTATAGGTGCCCTACCAGAGGTCCGCGCCGCCTGTGAAACCCAGAATGTAAATCCAGCCTCGAGATTATACTTTGTAGTTGTTGTGACACTTTCTGTGTGCGTATCAGTTTCTGGATCATATTGATGGTTGCGGTGTTCATCGACACGCTTCTCCATTCTGATATCATTCGTGTTAATCGAAGCATAGTAGCTGTTCACATCAAGTCCACATCCCAAATCATATTGCTCTGTCACGGTGACACCCATCAGTTTTTATTATACTCCGGTAAAATAATTTGCTTATTACTCTTCGCAAGGTTTTCATGGGCTGGGAGAAGTTGAAGATTTGTATAGTGAAAACACTTTCGCTGTTGCTCTTCGTCACTGAGATCAAATGAGGAACACGGTACGATGTGATCTATGTGTGCGTTTGAATAGTCTTTTCCGGGAACTTTTGTTGTTTCGAGGTACTCTTTGAGAAAGTGACCGTCACATCCAAGAAGTGCTTTTGTTTTGTCTGACTTGGCTTCACGGCCATTAAACGCATGCCACATTCTCTTACGACACAATTCGAGGTAATATCCAGGTGTCTTATTTTCTTTAGCCTTCTTGCGTCGCTCTGGGCGACATTTGGCGTTTGATCTCGAGCATTCGTTTAGTCTTTTTGTGTGATACTCCTCGTCGTTATTGTACCGTTCACGCCTTTTTTCATTTATTTCATTCGCATTTTCATTCCAATGAGTTCTCACACGCTCTTTTATTTGTTCTTTATTTGCTTCGTAGTACTTCTTTGATTTTTCGGATAACTTTTCTTTATTTTTTGTTTGATATGCTTTTATGTATTCAGCTCGACACGCTTTACATTGATTCAAATGACCATCTTTCATTAGTTTGTGCTTTCCAAAGTGATCGAGTGACTTCTTTTCATGACAATGTGTGCACACTTTCTCCATCTATGAGAAGTACTGAAAATATTTTTCAGTTCATGAACGCGAGACAGACATTAGGGTACTTGAAATATCTTAATGTTTGTGTTAATTCTAAATTTTTATACTAAAATGTAGCCATAACTTTCTTAGTTGGAGAAAGCACGGTTAATCCCAAAGGTTTCCCAGTGGGCCAGATCGTACCTTAAGCATCATCGGGATGACTAATCCTTCACTTGACACCGACACCTTAGCGATCGTTGAAACGGAACCATATTCTTGTCGTAGCGAACGTAGGTTCTCGCCTGCGGATTATCCAATCTCTAACCTTTTTACCATCGGGTTCGGCAATTAACCGAGATCCCCTCATAAGTTTCCAAATGAGGGTGGTAGTTAGAGCTCTAAGGAACTTCCCGCAACCAGGTTGTCTCGCCTGCACAAACAGACTAGCAGGACAAACGCTTTTAACGCCTGCTTTTTGGGCCTGATCTTAACTCCATTACGAGCTAAAGCTAAGCCCGCCCATACCGCTTTGGATGCGGAGGACGTTATAGTTAACAGCGAACATGTGCATGGTGGTGTTGGCAACCGCCGCTGGGAGAGTGACCGCGACTTGCGCGTTGTCGATGCGGGAGAAGTTGCAGGTACCAGTTGGTTGGTGTTCTTCTGGCTTGAGCGCGAAGGAGTACGAGTACACACCTGGGTATGGGCAGCCAGAGTGGTGGTTGTACGCTTGGACTTGGTTGAAGTACTTACCCTTTTGGGCCTTGAATCGGTCTTGGCCGTTGAGGACCAACTTGAAATCAGTCATTGGACCAACGATTTCTTCGGTGAATTCGGTGGTGGAACCAGCTTCGCCAACCTTGATGAGTGGCACACCAGTACCTTGGGTGATTGGCACGAAGCAGTTACCAGACACATCGGCGTAGGTGTTGGACTCGAGGACAATAGCGGACGCACCTGGTTGGGAGGTGAAGTTCCAGAGGGAAGTGGCGACGTTACCAGACGCTGGGTCGTTGAAGCACCAGACCAATTCCTTGACTGGGTGGTTGTAGCTGAGACGCTTGTTGGAAGTAGAGCCCGCAGTGACGGTATCGGAGCCAGTGTGTTGGACTTGCTCGATGAGGTACTCGTGACCCTTTTGCGCGAATCGGCGGCGTTCCTCGGTGTCGAGGTACACATAGTTCGCCCAGACCTTGAACACGGAGGTGCTCAAGTAGGTGGAGAAAGTGGACGCCAAATCAAAGTCAATGCGCACTTCGTGGTATTGAAGGGCAATGAGTGGCAAATACAAACCTGGGTTGCGGTTGAAGAAGAAGATCAATGGCAAGAACACAGTCTTACCGTCAACGGCAGTGGTCATCTTACCCCAGTTAGCCTTCTTGGACTCATCCAAGTAAAGCTCGGAGTACAAACGCCACCAGCGTTGGTAGTGCTTGTCGATGCGTTGACCACCAATGGACAATTCAGCAGACGCAATCGCACGCTCGGCGACCCAGTTGCAGTCATCACCGTCGGAGGTGCGGGTGTTCGCCGCAGCGGATTGAAGTTCGACGTACATGTCACCAACCAAATCACCGTTGCGGGCAATGGTCACGGAGACGCGGCCTGAGTTGGCGGCGGTACCGTTAACAGTTTGTTCGATGTTTTCCATCGCGAAGTTAGTGTGACGCTTGTAGACAGCCTGGAAGAAGGTAACCTTTGGGTTACCAGTCAAGTAGACGTCTTGAGCACCGTAAGCGACGAGTTGCATGAGGCCACCAGCCATTGTGAGAGTTTTTGTACTATACACTGAGAAAAAAATTTTGGCCGAAATCGCGGATGTGCGAAATTTTCGATTTCAATTTTTCTCAGTCTAGGTTAAAATGTCGTCTCGCCCTGAAGATGAAGAGCCAGTTGAGGAAGTTGAGGAAGGGGAAATCGTCTCCGAGGAAGAAGAGGAAGATATTGAATTTGATGAGGATGAAGAATTCTTCCAAGAAGATGAGGACGAGGGTGTGGATCTTGCGGGTCTCATGAGCTCCCTCTTGGCAACCCCAGACGGCGACACCGTGTGCTCCGCCCTGGTAAACCTCTGTTACCAATTGGAAACCCAAAATAAGATACTCATAAAGATGCTCGCCAAAATGCAACCCCCAAAATCAGCTTAGAAACAAAAATCGTTATTCAGTAAATACATAGAAATGGAACACACCCATTTCATTGATAAGGAACCTAATAAGTATGAGGCTCTGACGGAGCTTCAGAAACAGCACATCCAATCAATGAAAGAAGATCAGGTACTCGAGACCATTGACAAATTCGAACACGCGTGGTCGCTCAAGTCAAATGACTTTAGAAATGCTCGTGAACTGGGATATCGCCAATTTGTTCACCCTGACAACTTTGATGACCATGGTAATCCGAATGTAAATGATATCGATCTCCTGGCAATCAAAGGCATCCGCGACAAACAGATGACATATCTCACAAACCTTAAGAACCATGTGAGAGATCTCAAGATTCACAAACAGGAACCAAACGACGACGGAATCACTGTGATGAAACGAATCAATAACATCAAGCGACAAGTGGATGATGGATATCACAATATTAGGCGTCACTATATGTCATTTGAAAGGGTAGACAATCCAACGGTCCAACCACAATTCAGTGTCCTGGGTGATCCAACAACCCTCGACGCCGAAGAAGTCGAGAACTCCACTCCATTTCAGAAATGTCTCCTGTACTCCCTGGATCAAACATACAAAGCGGGCTACCGTAGATACAAAGGGCAGTGCTGTGAAGAGATTAAGACTATTGAAGGTCACAGAACACGAGCCTGGCAAACAAAGTTCACCATAGAACAGTTTGTCTATTCACTCGCACAGAAAGATGACAACTTTGAGGTCTGGAAGAACTTTACGAGTCGTGGTACGGTTTTTAGAGATGTGATTGACAATATGTCAAAGTGTATAGATGCTCAGTTTCCAGAGATTACAAAGAGACGCCACGTGTGGTCATTCAAGAATGGTGTCTTTGTGGGTAAGGAATGGATTCCAGATCGTGGCGTCTATGATTGCTGCTTTTATTCCTATGACAGCCAAGAGTTCCGATACCTCGATCCAACTATTATTGCCTGCAAATACTTTGATCAACAGTTTGACGACTTTTCCCACATTGAGAGATGGCAAGACATTCCGACGCCATGGTTTGACTCAATCTTAAAGTATCAAAACTTTGAAGACGAAGTGTGTGACTGGGCCTACGTCATGGGTGGCCGTCTCTGCTACGACGTGGGTGAGATGGATGGGTGGCAAGTGATTCCATTTTTCAAAGGTATCGCGCGTTCGGGAAAGTCTACTCTCATTACCAAAGTTTTCAAAAAGTTTTATGAAAACGAAGACATTGGGACTCTCTCAAACAATATTGAAAGAAAGTTTGGTCTCTCCGCAATCAAGGATTCTTTCATGTTTATTGCCCCAGAAGTAAAGGGTGATCTGGCTCTTGAACAGGCAGAGTTCCAATCTATGGTATCTGGTGAAGATGTCTCTGTTGCCGTGAAGAATAAAACGGCGGTTTCCATTGAATGGAATGTACCAGGTGTCCTCGGTGGTAATGAAGTCCCCAACTGGAAAGACAACTCTGGTTCTGTGCTTCGTCGTATTCTGCCATGGAACTTTGCCAAGCAGGTACGTGACGCAGATCCCCAACTTGATGAAAAGTTAAACCGAGAATTACCTATTATTCTTCTCAAGTGTGTGAAGGCGTATCTCGACTATTCAAACAAATACAGAGACAAAGATATTTGGAATGTTGTACCTGAGTACTTCAAGAAGATTCAGAAACAGGTTGCGATGGTTGCGAGTACCCTTCACAATTTCCTGGAAAGTACCAATATTATCTATGGCAAAGAGCTCTTCGTGCCTCAAAAATTGTTTGTCCAGGTATTCAACCAACATTGTCAGGCAAACAATTTGGGTAAGCACAAGTTTAACCAGGACTTCTATGCAGGTCCTTTCAGTTCGAGGGACATCGAGGTCAGGGATGAAGTTGTAAACTACAAGGGACGCACATATCCCAAGCAGCCCGTGATCTATGGTGTCGATGTGGTTGAAGAGAGCTTGGGATTCAGTGAAGACTACTAGAAAAAAATACTACACAATAGTAATAATGAGCCAACAGCTCAGGGAATTTGTGAAGCAGTCGGGGGTTGAAGTCAGTCCCTCTTCAACTTCCACAACTGCGTCAAATAATAATTTGATACGCGAAATTGAAGCAGATCTTGGAATCCAAAAACCACAGACATTTCCACCAAAATTAGAAAAAAATATCATGAGCAATGAAAACTATGGTGAATTTGCTGAGTTTTTGAATATGTCGAATAACGAGAACAACAATGTAAATAACATTATCGCAATGGCTGAACGAAATGTGAAATTTGTCGTGAGCAAATTGAATCCTGGAATGTTTAACGCAACTGTGAATAAGGAATTTAGTGCTGAAGCACGAATTGATCTCAAGAGGATTCTATTGAAGAACCCACTTCCAAGAACACCTATTGGCGAAGGTCTTTATATAGACACACAAGAGATCAACGGCATTTATGGGAGATTCATGACTGGATTTACACATAGTAAAGAATATGGGAAGCAAGGAGACCTCAATAAGAACTTTTTTACTGTTCAACTCAAAATTGTCGTCTCTAATGGTTCAGAGAAAAAGGGTGCCACAGTCAATTTTTACAGAAATGGTAAGATACGATTTTCAGGTGGCTTCATTGGCGACAACATTGCGAGACAACCAGAGTTGATTCGTCGATTTATCGTTGATTCATATTCCGATAAGCAACCTTTCTTGTACAATCCATTTGAGTACAACAATCTCAGTGGTCAATTTAGAGTGAATGGAAATTTCAAAAATATGCAAAGAATTGCGTCCAATTACAGAGCCTATGGATTTACAAGTGTTTCCTATGAATCCGAATTGTCGCCATTTATGTATGTGACATACCAAGGCCACAAATACATTTTGGCTTCAAGTGGTAACATTCAGATTTCTGGGGCACAATCACCTTCCAATATGCTTGAAGCTTACAACGTGGGTATGGAACTCGCAAGAATGTTGAATGAAAATGGTGAAATTGCTTTGAAAGCCACAGTTCCAAAGAGACTGACTAAAAAGACACCTGTGAAGCGCAAGACTACCAAAAAACAAAAAGTTGACCCAAAACAATGTATGCGTATGGCCAAGACAGAACTTGTGGATCTCGCAAAGAAGTTGGGTGTTGTTGGTATCACCAAGTCTACAAAGAAAGAAGAGATCTGTAACAAGATTAAGAATATTTCGGGTGTAAAAAGTGCTACTTTCCGTAACACAAACAAGAATAAGAATGTTGCGCTTACTGGCACAGGTAACAACTTCAAGGTTGGTCGTGGGAAGTGTACGAGTTACAGCAAGACAGAACTTCTCCGAGTTGCTGGCATCCTCAAGATTAAACTCGACGCCAAGGAAACCAAAGCCTCCCTCTGTAAGAAGATTGAAGCTGTGAGAAATGCGAAGATTGCCCCCAAACCAAAGCCAAAGCCAAGGACGCCACCACCTTCTCGTAAAGAAGTCGCTCAAAAGAAGAGAAATTTAAAGAAGGAACAGGTCATAAAAAAGAGAGGTCTCAATGAAAACTCAATCCGAAAGGATATTGTAAAACTTTATGGTAAGCGTTGGATGGACCGCTACAAGAATGTGATGCCTTCTCTCAACAATGATGTCAAGGAGATGAAGATGAGACTCAACAGGTTGAAGACGGGTAACAAACAAGGTATTCCATTTAAGAAAGATGTAGATCTTGTCAAGAAGAGACTTGTAAATAGATGGAAGAATGAGAGGGGACGCAACCTTGAAAAGAAGGTGATCAAGAATCAACTCAATGTTACTGGTGTACCAAACACCCTCGTCTCGCAGTACCGAAACGCAGCCACAAACTATATCATGAAGAATGGTCCAACTATCAAACAACTCGAAAACTACAAAAAGACATGGATAAACTTAAGGAAAAAGTCACAAAGATAATTAGATATGGAATCAATTCAGGAACAGATCGTAGGAAGACTTAAAGTGGGAAAAGAGCGCTACGGTCACGGGGTCATAGTTGATTCTGACACACGCGAATGGGGAACACCTAAAAACTCTTGGATTGACATGGCCGTCGAAGAGTTTTTAGATGCAATTATTTATGTTATAGCTGACTATATTAGGCAAGGTAGACAGAGTCCAAAACTCATGTGTGAACTTGAACTTGATTATAAAGTTGATGAAAAGTTTGCTGAGTGTGAAGATCCCGTCAAGTACTTACTACAGGCACACGAAGAAGATGACAATGGTCTCATCATGCACATTCTGA
>Ga0222719_10005175_pt1 | contig 11302 bp, 10 predicted proteins | sample C33_34DmetaG_FD_165039 | JGI IMG/M metagenome (GOLD analysis project Ga0222719, IMG submission 165039) | Estuarine water microbial communities from San Francisco Bay, California, United States - C33_34D | ecosystem: Environmental > Aquatic > Marine > Unclassified | place: USA: California...
ATATTTACAGATCACCCAGATTTAAGGCGTATTTTAACAGATTATGGTTTTGAGGGACATCCTTTGAGAAAGGATTTTCCTTTGTCTGGATTTATTCAAGTTAAATATGACGATTCAGAAAAAAAGGTAGTGAATGAAAAAGTTAGTCTGGTACAGGATTTTAGAAAATTTGATTTTGAAAGTCCATGGGAAGGTCCTGATTATAATGAAAAAGATAAAAATATGGAAAATAAATAATGTCAGATGTTGAATTAAAAAATATGACTTTAAATTTTGGACCTCAACATCCCGCTGCTCATGGAGTTCTTCGCTTAGTTTTAGAAATGGATGGAGAAGTAGTAGAAAGAACTGATCCACATATAGGTCTTCTGCATAGGGGGACTGAAAAATTAATAGAGCATAAAACATATATGCAGGCAATTCCTTATTTTGATAGATTAGATTATGTATCTCCAATGTGCCAAGAACATGCTTTTGTTTTGTCTGCTGAAAAGTTATTACAGTTAGATGTTCCTAAAAGAGCCTTATATATTAGGGTATTATTTGATGAAATTACAAGAATTTTAAATCATTCACTTCAAATTGCTGCTCAGGGATTAGATTTAGGTGCTACAACACCATTTTTATGGCTTTTTGAGGAAAGAGAAAAATTAATGGGGTTTTATGAACAAGTTTCTGGCTCTAGATTGCATGCTGCATATTATAGAGTAGGAGGAGTTCATCAAGATTTGCCATTAAATTTAATTGAGGAGATAGAAGAGTGGCTAGCGGGGTTTGGGAAGATTGTTGATGATATTGAAACTTTATTATCAGACAATAGGATTTTCAAACAAAGAACTGTTGACGTTGGTGTTGTTAGTCCAGAGCAAGCATTAAGTTGGGGTTTTTCTGGTCCTATGCTTAGAGGTTCTGGAATTGCCTGGGATTTAAGAAAATCTCAGCCCTATGCTGTTTACGATCAAATGGACTTTGACATACCAGTTGGCAAGAATGGTGATTGCTATGACAGATACCTTTTAAGAGTTGAAGAAATGAAACAAAGTTCAAAAATTATTCGTCAGGTCTTAGATAATATGCCTGAGGGAGATGTAATTGTTCAAGATTCTCGATTATACCCGCCTAAGAGAGATGATATGAAGGAGTCTATGGAGGCTTTAATAAACCATTTTAAGTTATTTACTGAGGGAGTAAGAGTTCCTGCTGGTGAAGTATATACTGCCGTAGAGGCTCCTAAAGGTGAATTTGGAGTATTTTTAGTATCTGATGGAACTAGTAAGCCATATAGATGTAAAATAAGAGCTCCTGGGTTTCCTCATCTTCAAGGTTTAGATTTTATGACAAAAGGACATATGCTAGCAGATTTAGTAGCCTGTATTGCAACATTAGATGTTGTTTTTGGGGAAATAGATAGATGAGCATAAGAAGACCGGCAGCTAATGATTTGCAACCTAAAAGTTTTATTTTTAATAAAATTAATACTAAAGAAGTTGATAAAATTTTATCAAAATACCCCAAGGAAAAAAAAGCAAGTGCTCTTCTACCATTATTAGATTTAGCTCAGAGACAGCATGATAATTGGGTCCCTACCGCAGCAATGCAATGTATATCTGAAATACTTTCTATTCCTTTAATAAAGGTATTAGAAGTTGCCACATTCTATACTATGTTTAATTTAGAACCCGTTGGAAAAAACCTTTTACAGGTCTGTACCACTACACCATGTTGGTTAAGAGGGAGTGATGATATTGTAAGTACATGCAGAAATAAGTTAGGTATAGATTTTGGAGAAACTTCTAAAGATAATAATTTTACTTTACTAGAGGTAGAATGCTTAGGTGCTTGCTCAAATGCTCCTATGGTACAAATAAATGATGATTTTTATGAAGATCTTGATAGTGATTCAATGCTAAAAATAATTGAAGACCTTCAAAATGGTAATAAACCTAAACCTGGTCCACAATCGAAAAGATTTGGATCAGAACCAATTTATAAAAAGGCTAAATTAAAATGATTTCAGATAAAAATATTATATTTGATAATATTCATGGTTTTAACTCAAGTGACATTAATAGCTGCACCAAAAGAGGAGATTGGAGCAACACAAAATCTCTAATTAGTAAGGGGGCAGAATGGATTATTAATGAAGTTAAATCTTCAGAACTTCGTGGAAGAGGCGGAGCAGGTTTTCCTACAGGCTTAAAGTGGTCTTTTATGCCGAAGGAAAAAAATAAACCTCACTATATAGTTATTAATGCGGATGAGAGTGAGCCTGGAACATGTAAAGATAGAGAAATTATGAGAAATGAGCCACATAAGCTAATAGAGGGAATATTATTAGCTGGTTATGCGATGCAAGCTAACCATGGTTTTATTTATATTAGAGGTGAGTTTGTTCAAGAGGCTAAAGCTTTAGATAAAGCTATAAATGAGGCTTATGATAAAGGATATATAGGAAAAAATGCATGTAAAACTGGGTATTCGTTTGATATAACTTTACATAGAGGTGCAGGAGCATACATTTGTGGAGAAGAAACAGCTCTTTTAGAAAGTCTTGAAGGTAAGAAGGGGCAACCAAGATTAAAGCCACCTTTTCCTGCAAATGCTGGGTTATATGGTTGTCCTACAACAGTATCAAATGTTGAAACTGTTGCAGTTGTGCCTACAATTTTAAGAAGAGGAGCAGACTGGTTTTCGTCAATAGGAAATAAAAATAATACGGGTACAAAATTATTTTGTATATCCGGTCATGTAAATTCTCCCTGTGTTGTTGAGGAGGAAATGGGCATTACATTAAAAGAGCTTCTAGAAGTTCACGCTGGCGGTGTTACTGGAGGATGGGATAATTTACTAGCTGTTATTCCAGGAGGTTCATCCACACCTCTTATTCCTGCTTCAGTATGTGAAGATATAGTAATGGATTTTGATTCTTTAAAAAATGTGGGAACTGGATTAGGAACTGCTGGGGTTATAGTAATGGATAAATCTACAGATATAGTTAAGGCAATATGGAGGCTATCAAAATTCTATAAACACGAATCTTGTGGTCAGTGCACCCCATGTCGTGAAGGAACTGGATGGGTAATGCGTTCCATGGAAAAATTAATACATGGTAACGCTGATATTAGGGATATAGATATTTTAAAAAATGTCTGTGATCAAATTGAAGGACATACTATATGCGCTCTTGGAGATGCAGCTGCTTGGCCAGTTCAGGGGTTAATAAAACATTTTAGATATGAGATTGAAAACAGAATTAGTAATTATAAAGTTTTAAAGGTAGCTGAATAGGTAATAAATGATGGTAAAACTTTTTGTAGATGAAATAGAAATTGAAGTTGAAGAAGGCTCCACTATTATGCAAGCTTGTGAAAAAACAGGTGCTGAAATTCCACGGTTTTGTTTTCATGAAAGATTATCGATAGCTGGTAATTGCAGAATGTGCTTAGTTACTTTAGAAGGTTCTCCAAAACCAATTGCCAGTTGTGCAATGCCAGCTACTGAAGGTATGAAGGTAGTAACAAACTCTGATGGTGTAAAAGCTGCTAGAGAAGGAGTAATGGAATTTCTATTGATAAATCACCCCTTAGATTGCCCTATATGTGATCAAGGAGGAGAGTGTGATCTGCAAGACCAAGCTTTATTTTATGGCAGGGGTAATACCAGATATGAAGAAAATAAGAGATCTGTAGATAATAAACCATTTGGACCATTAATAAAAACTACCATGACAAGATGTATTCATTGTACAAGATGTGTGAGGTTTATGGATGAGGTGGCAGGTGTTCATGACTTAGGAGCTATTGGTAGAGGTGAAGATATGGAAATTATTTCAAATTCGCCTTCTGGCCTTGGTGGTGAATTATCTGGAAATATTATAGACTTATGCCCTGTAGGAGCTCTTACTTCTGCTCCATATGCATTTAAAGCAAGACCATGGGAATTATCTAAAACTAACAGCATAGATGTCTTGGATGCTCTAGGTTCATCTATTCAAATAGGGTCGAAAAATGGTCAAGTATTGAGAGTATTACCTAGATTAAACGAGGATATAAATGAAGAGTGGTTAGCTGATAAGTCTAGGTTCGCTATTGATGGTTTGGGTAATCAAAGGTTAGATGTACCCTACAAAAGAAATTCTAAGGGTAAATTAGAATCTTGCTCATGGGAAGAAGCATTTCAAATAATGACTAAAGTAATAACTGTTTTAAAACCTAATGAAATGGCTTCAATTGTGGGAGGGCAAGCTTGTTTGGAGTCTATTGTTTCACTTAAAGATGTTATGGACTCTTTAAATGTGGTTAATATTGATAGTAGACCAAAATTATCCAAATTACCTATCAGTACAAAAGAAAGAAGTGGTTGGTTATTTAATCCAACAATATCAGGTATTGAGGAGATTGATAATTTATTAATTATTGGAAGTCAGCCAAGATACGAAGCCGCCTTATTAGATGCGCGAATTAGAAAGACTTGGTTAGCAAATAATATAGAAATTTCTAGAATAGGTGGAGGAGATAAGGCTAGTTATCATATAAATGAATTAGGAAACGAAATTGAAATTATTGAAAAAATATATAAAGGTAAACATAGTTATAATAAAACTTTAAAAAAACACAATAAAACATTGTTTTTAATAGGAGAATCAGTTTTAAATAGAAAAGATGGTGAGGGTATATTAGGAAGAATTAGAGAGATTGCTAAAAAATATAATAACTATAATGATGATTGGAATGGAATAGGTGTTCTTCATACAGAAGCAAATAGAGTAGGAGCATTAGAAGTTGGATTTATACCTGGTAAAAATGGTCTTGATACAAAAGGTATATTAGATGGCATTAATAAAAATAAGATCAAGTTACTATGGTTATTAGGATATGATGAAGAAATAACTGAAAAAACATCTGAGGCATTTATTATTTACCAGGGGCATCACGGAGATAAAGGAGCCGAATGTGCTGATTTAATTTTGCCTGGTTCTGCTTATACAGAAAAAAATGCAACATATATCAATACTGAAGGAAGAGTTCAAAGAGCTTATGCCGCTGTTCCTCCTCCAGGAAATGCTAAAGAGGATTGGAAGATAATAAGAGCTTTTTCAGAATATATTGGAAAAACTCTACCATATAATAATATTACACAACTCAGGAAGAGATTTGAAAAACTAAATAAAAATTTAGTTAAAGAAGATTATATAATAAAATCAGAGACTTATGACATAGGTGATACTAATATTAAATTAAATAATTCTAATATCAAACCTCTAGAAATAAATTATTTTATGACTTGTCCTATTTCTCGTTCATCAGAAACTATGGCAAAATGTACAATTGCTAAAAATAAATTAGGTATGTAATGTTTGATATTTTTTATAATGAAAATTTTTTAGCTTTTATATTTATTATGTTGAAAATTATTGGACTTGTAGTTCCTCTTTTAGTTATTGTAGCTTTTTTAACATATGCTGAAAGAAAAGTTATTGCTTCGGTTCAATTAAGAAAAGGGCCAAATGTAGTAGGGCCATTTGGACTTTTACAACCTCTTGCTGATGGCTTAAAATTATTTTCCAAGGAAACTATATTTCCTACAGTTTCTAATAAGATTGTTTTTTTATTAGCACCTATGGTAGCATTTTCTCTTTCTATTGCTGCTTGGGCTGTTATTCCAATTGCGGATGGATGGGTAATATCTAACATCAACGTTGGTATATTATACTTATTTGCTATTTCTTCTTTATCTGTTTACGGAATTATTATGGCTGGATGGGCAAGTAACTCTAAATATGCATTTATGGGTGCTTTAAGGTCAGCAGCTCAAATGGTTTCTTATGAAGTATCGATTGGTTTAGTTATAGTTACTGTATTAGTATGTGTTGGGTCACTTAATTTAAGTGATATTGTTCATGCTCAAAAATCAGTCTGGTACATATTTCCATTATTTCCCATGTTTATTGTTTTTTTTATATCGGCTTTAGCAGAAACTAATCGGGCTCCATTTGATTTACCTGAAGATGAATCATCTTTGGTTGGAGGATATTTTACTGAATATTCATCAATGCTATTTGCTATGTTTTTTTTAGGCGAATATGCAGCTATGATCATGATGAGTGGGATGGCTACTATTTTATTTTTAGGTGGCTGGCTTCCTCCATTTGATATTGCTATATTAAATCAAATTCCTGGTTTTATTTGGTTTGCAGGAAAAACATCTTTGATGTTATTTACTTTTTTATGGGTTAGGGCAACTTTTCCTAGGTTTAGGTATGATCAATTAATGAGAATTGGTTGGAAAGTATTTTTGCCTTTTTCTTTATTGTGGGTAGTTTTAACTTCAGGCTTTTTAATTGTTTTTGACTTATTACCATCAAGTGTTTGAGGAGAGTAAAGTTGGGTAAAATATTTAGATCATTTTGGTTTATTATTCTTGGAGAACTTGTTTCTGGTATGTTTTTAACTTTAAAATATATGTTTAAAAAGCCAGTTACAATAAATTATCCTTATGAGAAAGGAAAATTAAGTCCTCGTTTTAGAGGAGAACATGCTCTAAGAAGATACCCAAATGGAGAAGAAAGATGTATAGCCTGTAAATTATGTGAAGCAGTTTGCCCTGCCTTAGCAATTACGATTGAGTCTGAACCAAGAGATGATGATAGTAGAAGAACTACTAGGTATGACATAGATATGACCAAATGTATTTATTGTGGATTATGTGAAGAGGCATGTCCCGTTGATGCCATAGTTCAAGGACCCAATTATGAATTTGCTAAAGAGTCTCGGGAAGAACTTTTTTATGATAAAGAAAAACTTTTAGAGAATGGAGATAGGTGGGAGTCAGTTCTATCTAACAATATTCAAAAAGATAAACAATTTAGGTAATATTAAGGTATTATAATGATATCAGTTTTTTTCTATTTATTTTCCTTCATTGCTGTTTTTTCAGCTGTTATGGTTATTACAGTAAAAAATCCGGTTCATTCCGTATTTTTTCTTATTCTTACTTTTTTTAATGCAACAGGTTTATTTGTTTTAATGGGGGCTGAATTTTTAGCAATGTTATTGCTAGTCGTTTACGTTGGTGCTGTAGCAGTTTTATTTTTATTCGTCATAATGATGTTAAACATAGACTTCAGTTCCTTAAGAGCAGGAATGATAAAAAATGCTCCAGTTGGTCTTTTAATTGGGGTAATTCTTTTAGGGGAAATTATTTTTTCTTTTATTGGTATGAAGTATGGTATTGCGGGAATACCTGGAAATGAATTGTTTGTTCAATTATCAGAAGTTGAAAATACTAGAGCACTTGGAAAAGTAATTTATACTGACTATATTTATTTATTTCAATGCGCAGGACTTATACTCCTTGTTGCTATGATTGGTGCTATTGTTTTAACTCATAGAAGAAGAGAAAATGTTAAAAAACAAGATGCTGTAAAACAAACTTTACGTAGTAAATCAGATTCTATAGAAGTAAGTAAAGTTGAGATAGGCAAGGGAGTATAACAATGTATCAGATAAGCCTCACTCATTACCTTATATTATCTTCTATTATATTTACTATTGGTATTTTTGGAGTTTTTCTTAATAGAAAAAATTTAATAATAATTTTAATGTCTATAGAATTAATGTTATTAGCAGTAAATATCAATTTTATAGCTTTTTCTACTCATTTAAACCTTATCTTAGGACAAGTATTTGCATTATTTGTATTAACGGTTGCTGCTGCAGAGGCTGCTATTGGATTAGCAATTTTAGTAGTATTTTTTAGATCTAGAGGTTCTATAGCCGTTGAAGATGCAAATAGTATGAAAGGATAATATGCTTAAACTATTAGTATTTCTGCCTTTAATGGGCTCAATTTTAAGTGGATTATTTCCTAAATTTTTGGGTAAAAAAGGAGTAATTTGGGTTCCCACTTTATTTTCTTTTCTCTCACTTTTCTTTTCAGTAATTTTGCTTGCACAAGCTATTGGGGGAGAGGCTTATATTACTCATTTATGTTATTGGATTAAGTCAGAAGCTTTAACAGTAAGCTGGTCATTAAGGCTAGATGTATTAAGTGCTGTTATGCTTTTTGTTGTAATGTTAGTATCTAGCTTGGTTCATTTATATTCTATTGGATATATGGACCATGATGAACATAAAGCTCGTTTCTTTTCTTACTTATCTCTATTTACTTTTGCAATGCTTATGCTTGTCACATCTAATAATTTTTTACAATTATTTTTTGGTTGGGAGGGAGTTGGATTATGTTCATATTTACTTATAGGCTTTTGGTTCAAAAAACAAAGTGCAAACGCAGCAGCTATAAAAGCATTTATAGTTAATAGGGTTGGTGATTTGGGTCTTATTTTAGGTATATGTGTAATATATAAATTAACAGGTAGTCTTGATTTTAATGTAGTATTTGACAAAACATCATCATTTCTTGAATCTAATATACACTTTTTTAACTTATCAATACCATATATTGAATTAGCCTGTTTTCTATTATTTATAGGCGCTATGGGTAAATCAGCTCAAATTGGCCTTCATACATGGTTGGCAGATGCTATGGAAGGGCCTACTCCTGTTTCAGCTCTTATTCATGCTGCAACTATGGTAACTGCAGGTGTATTTCTTGTAGCAAGGTGTTCACCATTATTTGAATATGCACCAATAGCTCTAAATTTTGTAATTTTAGTTGGAGCTGCTACTTCAATTTTTGCGGCTTGTATAGCAATTACTCAAAATGATATTAAAAAAATTATAGCTTATTCAACTTGTAGTCAGTTAGGCTATATGTTTTTTGCTTGTGGTGTTTCGGCCTATTCTGCTGGAATGTTTCATCTTATGACGCACGCCTTTTTTAAGGCTTTATTATTTTTAGGTGCTGGTTCTGTTATTCACGCTTTGTCCGATGAACAAGATATTAGAAAAATGGGAGGTTTGGCAAAGGCTCTTCCTTATACATGTGCTGCAATGTGGATTGGCTCCTTAGCATTAGCGGGACTACCTCCTTTTGCGGGATTTTTCTCTAAGGATATCATTTTAGAAGCAGCGTGGGGTCACCATAGTACTTTTGGGTATATTGCATTTTATCTAGGTCTAATAGCAGCTTTTTTGACAGCATTTTATTCATGGAAAATTTTATTTATGGTTTTTCATGGTAAACCAAGAACGGACATAAGTAGTGCTCATGAGTCTCCATTATATATCCTTATTCCACTTTTCATTTTGTCTATTGGAGCAATTATATCCGGCTGGGTAGGTTATAGTATGGTTGATACTCATCATGATTTTTGGTTAGGGTCAATTTTAATACTGGATAGTCATCAGGCTTTAGTAAATGCTCATCATGCTCCTTTGCTAGTCAAACTATCGCCAATTATAGTTGCAGTTTTAGGTATTTATTTTGCATGGCTTTTTTATATTAGAAAGGTTCATCTTCCAAAAATTTATTCAGAGAAGTATTCTAAACTTTATGAAATTTCTAGAAATAAATTTTGGTTTGATGAAATTTATGATTTTATTTTGACTAGACAATTAAAAAATATAGGAAATGTTTTTTGGACTCTAGGTGATATTAGGATAATCGATAGATTTGGTCCAAATGGAATAGCTCATTTGTGCTCACTTGTAGCAAGTAAAATCAAATCTTTTCAAAGTGGTTATGTTTACCATTATGCCTTTACAATGTTTTTTGGTCTGATTATTTTGTTTAGTTGGCAATTTTTAATTTATTTTGGATGGTTGTAATTATGAGTAGTTGGCCAATTTTATCTTTAATGATATTTATACCACTTTTTGGCGCTTTTTTTATAAGTCTGGTTGATGGCGAAGAAAAAACTGTATTTAAAAATACAAAAATGGTTGCCTTATGGACATCATTAGTTGTCTTTATTTTGTCTCTTTTTTTATGGTTAAATTTTCCTCAGTCAACGGGGTTTCATTTTTTAGAAGAAGTCAAATTGTTTTCTGCAATTGGTATATCATATAGGTTAGGTTTAGACGGTATTTCTTTACTATTTGTTGTTTTATCAGCATTTCTTGTTCCTGTATGTATATTAGCTAGTTGGAAATCTATTAAGGTAAGAGTTAAAGAATATATGATACTCTTCTTATTGTTAGAAACTCTTATGATAGGGACATTTTGTGCATTAGATTTATTACTTTTTTATATATTCTTTGAAGCTCTTTTAATACCTATGTTTTTAATCATAGGAATTTGGGGTGGTCCAAGAAGAATATATGCGGCATTTAAGTTTTTTCTATATACTTTAGCTGGATCAGTATTATTTTTGATAGCTATAATATTAATGGGCTATACCTCTGGAACTTTTGATATAAGAGAATTATTGGTGTATCAATTTGATTATCAATTACAATTATTGTTATGGCCGGCATTATTTGCTTCTTTTGCTGTTAAAACTCCCATGTGGCCTTTTCACACATGGCTTCCAGATGCACATGTAGAAGCACCTACAGCTGGATCTGTAATATTAGCAGGAGTTTTATTAAAAGTTGGTGGATATGGGTTTATTCGTTTTTCCATACCTATGCTGCCTGAAGCAAGTGATTATTATGCTCCATTAGTTTTCACACTTGGAGTTATTGCAATTATATATGCATCATTAGTAGCTTTAATGCAAAAAGATATGAAAAAACTTATTGCTTATTCTTCAGTCGCACATATGGGTTATGTAACTATTGGTTTATTTACTTTCAAGCAAGAAGGTATTGATGGAGCAATTATTCAAATGTTAAGTCATGGCTTAGTTTCGGCAGCATTATTTCTTTGTATTGGAGTACTCTATGACAGAATGCATACAAGAATGATATCAGATTATGGAGGAATTGTTTCAAATATGCCTAAATTTGCTCTTATTTTCATGGTATTTACATTAGCATCAGTAGGATTGCCAGGAACTAGTGGGTTTGTGGGGGAAGTATTAGTTTTAATAGCAGCTTATAAGGTAAATGGTTATTTGGCTTTTACAACTGGAATAGGAATGATTTTGGGTGCAGCTTATATGCTATGGTTATATAAAAGAGTTGTTTTCGGTAAACTTATAAATATTAATCTAAAAAATATTACAGATTTAGATAAAAGAGAATATGTAATATTTATACCAATTATAGTAGGAGTTTTTTGGTTAGGTATTTATCCAGAAAGCTTTGTAATTGAATTTAGAGACTCAGTGACAAATTTAGTTAATCATCTTAATACAAGATTAGCTAACTAGAATATATTTGGAGAAAACATTGAATTCATTATCTAATATTTCAAATTTAAGTATTGCTCTTCCTGAAATATTCTTATCACTTTGGCT
>Ga0222719_10005177_pt1 | contig 11302 bp, 7 predicted proteins | sample C33_34DmetaG_FD_165039 | JGI IMG/M metagenome (GOLD analysis project Ga0222719, IMG submission 165039) | Estuarine water microbial communities from San Francisco Bay, California, United States - C33_34D | ecosystem: Environmental > Aquatic > Marine > Unclassified | place: USA: California...
TGGACCGCCCCGACGATCGTGCCGGCGACATCGACGGATCCGGGGGTGTAGACCCCTGGCATCTCGGCCGTCTCCCCACCCAAGAGTGCGCAGTCGACTGCCCGACACGCTTCTGCCATTCCCGTGACGATCTCCGCCACGATCTCAGGAACGAGTTTGGAAGTGGCGATGTAGTCAAGGAAGAAGAGCGGCCGAGCTCCTTGCACGAGGATGTCGTCAACGCAGTGGTTTACGAGGTCCTGTCCAACACCCTTCCATCGTTTGTAGCGAGCTGCGAGTTCGACCTTGGTGCCGACACCGTCTGTCGAGGCGACGAGTACCGAGCCTTCGCCGAGGCCATCGGTTGAGAAGAGGCCTCCGAACGCGCCGAGCTCCGACAGGACTGCAGGGGTATTGGTCGATCGGACCGCCTCACCCATCAGCTTCACGGCTCGGTTACCGGCATCGATGTCGACGCCAGCATCTGCATAGTTGGTCATGTTCGAACCTGAGCTGTCTCGCGGGCAATGTCGGCGCGGTGCTGCGCACCACTGAATTCGATCGCGGCGACGCCCGCATGCGCGGCGTTGGCGGCCTCGGCGAGCGTCGCTTTCACTGCAGTCACTGCGAGCACGCGCCCGCCGATCGCGTGGATGGCGCCGTCAATGATCTCGGTACCGGCGTGGAAGACGACGCAATCATCAGGGACGTCCTCTAGGCCGCTGACAGCGGCCGGAGGAGAACTCGAAACTGGATATCCACCAGAAGCCAATACGACGGTGACCGCTGCCTGATCGGCCCACACAACGTCGAGCGACGCGAGGTCGCCATCGACGCACGCAGCCAGCACCTCGTACAGATCGGTCACGAGGAGTGGAATGACGACCTGGCTCTCAGGATCACCGAACCGGCAGTTGAACTCGATCACTTTTGGCCCTGCTTCGGTGAGCATCATCCCCGCGTAGAGGACGCCCCGGTACGGCCGTCCCTCCGCTGCCAACCCGGCGAGCGTTGGCTCGATCACGCAGCGAGCGACCGTTTCGACAAGGGTCTCGTCGGCGATCGGCGACGGGTGAAACGCACCCATACCGCCTGTGTTCGGGCCCCGATCGCCGACCAACAGACGTTTGTGGTCTTGGGCGGCCGGCATCACGACGTAATCTGCGCCGTCGCAGAACGCAAGCACAGACACTTCGGTACCGCTGAGCCGTTCCTCGAGCAGAACTTCGCTACCTGCCCGGCCGAACCGACCATCGACCAGGATCTCGCGAATGGCATCCGCCGCCTCCGTTCGGGTCTCTGCCACGATCACACCCTTCCCTGCGGCGAGTCCATCGGCCTTCACGACCGGCACGGCGTCGAGAGTGTCGAGATACTCGAGCGCCTGGTCGGCATCGGCGAACGAGACCGCAGCACCCGTAGGGATGTCGTGGGCGAGCAGGAATTCCTTGCAGTGCGACTTCGACCCTTCGAGCCGGGCCGCTGCCTCCGAGGGTCCGAATGCGGCGATACCGGCCTCGGTCAGCCGGTCGACCAGACCTGCGACGAGCGGATCCTCGGGCCCAACGACGACGAGCGAGACCTTCTCGCGCTCCGCCAAGGCAACAACAGCGTCGACGTCGGTTGCCGACGTACCCGGAACACAAAGACACCCGGATTCTGCCGCCATCCCCGGGTTACCGGGGGCTGCGATTACTTGGTCGACTCGGGGGGAGCGCAGCAGACCCCATACGAGCGCATGCTCGCGCCCCCCACCCCCGACGACCAGAACGCGTTCGCCCATCAATCGCCCCACACGTTCGCGAACTGCTCTTTGGGGTTGAGCGTCAGTTGCACAAACCGCTCGGACTCAAACGGGTACACCCCGGTGAAACAGGCATTACAAAATCCTTCGTCGGCGTCAAGGGCGCGCATCATCGCCTCGATCGACAAAAACGCAAGCGAGTCGGCACCGATGTGCTCACAGATCTGGGCCACACTCTGGTTGCCGGCGATGAGTTCTTCACGGCTCGCCATGTCGACACCCATGTAGCAGGGATCGGTAATCGCCGGGCACGCCACCCGAACATGCACCTCCGTCGCTCCTGCATCGCGCAGCATCTGCACCAGAGGGCCCGATGTGGTGCCGCGAACGATCGAGTCGTCCACCATGACGACCCGTTTGCCGAGAAGGTTGTCACCGAGTGGGTTGAACTTCATTCGCACCCCGGTCTCGCGAAGCCGTTGCGTCGGCTCGATGAAGGTACGACCGACGTATCGGTTCTTGATGAGGCCCTCGGTGTACGGAATCTCGGCTTCTTGGGCAAACCCCACTGCATGCGGTGTTCCCGAATCGGGAACCGGCACGACGAGATCGGCCTCGACCGGTGCCTCTCGTGCGAGTTCGCGGCCAAGTTTCTGGCGAGTGCTGTGCACCAACTTGCCGTGGTGGACGGAATCCGGTCGGGAGAAGTAGATCTCTTCGAACGTGCAGAACGCCCGCTTCTTCGGAACTGCACCTTGCTCGACGTGGTAACCGGCTGCGTCGAGTCGGACGATCTCACCGGGCTGAACCTCGTGCACGAGTTCGGCTCCGATCGCAGAGAACGCGCACGTCTCGGAGGCAAGCAGATGACCACCATCGAATCGACCGACAACCAAAGGGCGGAATCCCCAGGGGTCGCGCACGCCGTAGACGGCGTCGCGGGTGAGAATCGTGAGCGCGAACGCACCTTCGGCCTGGGTCATGAGCATCTTGATCCGGCTGGACCAGTCCCCGCCACCAGCTGCGGTCAACAAGTGAACCATCACTTCGGTGTCGGATGACGTCTGGAGACCCACACCCCGCTCGAGGAGTTGGCGCCGAAGGACGTGCGCGTTGACGAGGTTGCCATTGTGGGCAATGCCTAGTGGCCCGTCGATCGTCTCGATCATGTAGGGCTGGGCATTCCGCAGACCCGAACCACCAGTGGTGCTGTACCGGGTGTGTCCGATCGCGAAGTCACCCTGCAAAGTCGACAGGTTGTCCTCGTTGAACACCGCCGAGACGAGTCCTTGGCCCTTGTGGATATGTGCGACTCCATCTTCGATCGAGGCAATACCGGCCGCTTCCTGACCGCGATGCTGCAGCGTGTACAGCGCAAAGAACCCGAGCCGGGCGGCGTCACGTCCAGGAGCGTGAATGCCGATTACACCACACTCCTCTTTGGGTCGATCATCGCTCGGATACATAGATCACCGTCCAGCCAGCGCTTCCCGCGCCTCGAGTACTTGTCGCAATGCACGAGCGGGGTCATCACTCACACAGGTGAGGTGCCCCATCTTCCGGCCCGGCCGGGCCTCGCTTTTGCCGTACAGATGCAGATGCACACCGGGCTGACCCAGGACGGCAGACCAATCGGGTTCGCCGGACTCCCAGAGATCACCAAGGAGCTGTGCCATCGCCGCCGGACGGCACGAGCCGTCTCCGAGCGGCATTCCGGTGACGGCTCGGAGTTGCTGTTCGAATTGCCCAGCAGCCGCCGCTTCGATCGTGCAATGACCGCTGTTGTGCGGTCTCGGGGCAATCTCGTTGACGAGAAGCCCCTCGGCGGTATCAAACAATTCGACGCACAAAACACCGACGAGCTCAAGTCCCTCGGCAACCATGTGGGCCGTCTTGCGAGCAGCCTCTGCGGTGGCCGCGTCGACCATCGCAGGCACCACCGTGGTGTCAATGATGTGGTTGACGTGCGTGTTCTCCATTACGCCATGGTCGACAATCTCGCCGTCGATGCCGCGCGCGACCACCACGCTGAGCTCACGATCGAACGAGATCAGCGACTCGACGACGAGGCGGGCACCGCCCAGCAAATCCCAGGCTGCAGCGATCTCGTCTCGGTTGTTGATGCGAACCTGGCCCTTGCCGTCGTAGCCGAATCGCGCTGTTTTTGCGATCACTGGCACCCCCAACGCATCTACCGCCACCTCGAGGTCGGCGAGTGTTTCGGCCGAACGCCAGGGAGAGACACCCACGCCGGCAGCGGTGAGGGCCTGTTTTTCCAGCTCGCGATCCTGAGCAACTGCGATGATCGAACCGGACGGACGCACCACAACGCCCATCGCTTCGGCGGCATCAGCTAGTGCAGGGTCGACATTCTCGAACTCCCACGTCAACGCATCGACCATGGCGAGGAATCCGGCGACCTCCTCGGGGTCATCGAAGGATCCAGAGAACTCGCGATCCGCAAGTACACCGGCCGGCGAGCCGGAGCCACCTCCGGTGAACACAGCCACGCCGTAACCATGTTGGCGGGCGGTCTGCGCAAGCATCCGACCGAGTTGTCCACCTCCGACGATTCCAATGGTGGTTCCGGGTCCGAGGGGCGCAGAGGACATCAGATCAGCGTTCGAGCTCGATCGATCGGACCTGTGATGCCCGTTGTGCCCGGAAGTCTCGAAGGGCCTGGGCCATGGAGCTGTCGTGCCGAGCCAACATTGCGACCACGAAAAAACCAGCGTTGGTGGCACCGGCATCGCCGATCGCCATTGTGGCTACCGGCACACCAGCTGGCATCTGGACGATGGAAAGCAACGAGTCAATCCCGTTGAGTGACCGGCTCTTGATGGGAACGCCGACGACGGGAACGATCGTGTGGCCAGCGACCATGCCCGGTAAGTGAGCGGCGCCTCCAGCTCCCGCAATGATCGCCTCAAGCCCTCTGTCCTCCGCTGTTTGTGCGTATTCGACCATCCAGTCAGGCGTTCGATGGGCCGAGACGACCAAGGCCTCGTGCGCGATCCCAAACTGGTCGAGAACGTCGGCAGCACAAGACATTGTGGCCCAGTCCGAGTCACTGCCCATGATCACGCCTACGCGCGGATCGTCTGCCACAGAACCCGTTCCTCCCCGAAAGCCCGATCCAGTTTGCATCCTCGCGCAGCCGGGGAGGCGCGCGTTGGATACAAAGTTGCGCCGATTTTGAGCTCAATGAGTAAACGAATGGAGCGCTGCGATCACCCGCTCGGCAGCAGGGTACGCACCGGGCTCGAACAGATGACCGGTCAGCGCTGCGAACGTCTCCTGGTAGACCCCAGCAGCCTCTCGTGCCAGTTGCTCGGGCAGCGGCCACGGGTCAGCCCCTGACTCAGGATCGAAGCCGGCACGCACGTACGCGAGCCTCACATACTCCTTGTCGAGGTTCTCGGGCTCTGCACCGACAGCACGCCGATCGTCGACGGTCGATGCCCGCCAAAAGCGCGAGGAGTCTGGAGTGTGCACTTCGTCGATGATCGTGAGCACGCCGTCTGCATCGAGGCCGAACTCGTATTTGGTGTCGACGAGTACGAGGCCAGCCTCCGCTGCAACCCGACGACCTCGTTCAAAAACAGCCAGCGCCACCGAACGTACCTGCTCCCAAAGATCTCCGTCGACGAGCGCGTTGGCCACGATGTCCGACTCGGTGATCGGTTCGTCATGACCGCCGCGCTCGGCCTTGGTGGTGGGCGTGATGATGGCCTCAGGGAGTGGATCATTCTTCGACATGCCCTCGGGGAAGTCGATCCCGTAGATCGTCCGCTCCCCCGCCGCATACGACGTCCAAAGTGACGTTGATGTGGAACCGGACAACTGGCCACGAACGACGACCTCCACCGGCAGCGTCGTGCACTTTTTGCCGATCGTCACATTCTCGTCAGGCATGCCGAGCACGTGCGATGGCACGAGGTCGGCAATCTGGTCGAACCACCACACTGCCAACTCGTTGAGAACCTGTCCTCGATACGGCACGGTACCGAGGACATGATCGAAGGCAGACAGCCGGTCGGTCGCAATCAAAGCGATCGTGTCACCAAGATCGACGATGTCTCGCACCTTCCCGGTCGTGAGCGGGCCGAGCGTCGCAACAGCCGCGGCATCGATCCCGGTGAACGGGTGAGTCAGAGCCGGACCCAGATCGAGACTCATCGGGCGCCTGCGACGAAGGCCTCAAACAGGGGTAGCCCCAATCCTCCCTCGGGACCGGAGGGTCGCTGCCAGTCGAGGACATGGTCCTCGGGGTGGGGCATCAATCCGACGATCGTGCCTCCCTCGTCGCAGATCCCGGCGATGTCGTTGACCGAACCGTTTGGGTTGGCTGGGTAGGCACCGGCAGCAGCGACCGGTTTGCGCGAGGTTGGTCGAGCTCCGTCGGCCAAATACCGGAACGCCACCAGACCATTCTCGAGCCGCTCGGCACTCGCTCCATCAGCCACAGCAAGGCGGCCCTCACCGTGCGCTATTGGACACCGCATCGTTGTGCCGGCGATCGCACCGAGCCAGCCACTCCGGCACGCTGGTTCGACGCTCAGCGTGACCCACCGGCACTCAAAGCGCCCCTCGGCGTTCTCGGTCAGTGTGACCGAACGTGTTTCTCCCATCGGGCCAGGAAGCAGCCCTGCCTTCACCAGCACCTGAAAGCCGTTGCAGATACCGAGCATCGGCTTGCCGGCTGAGGCTGCAGTGGCAAGTTCCTCGGCAAACCAGGTGCGTAGTTCGAGCGCGAGACGTCCACCGGCACCCAGTGCATCGCCATAACTGAAGCCCCCCGGTAAAAGGATGGCGGCGTAGTCGGCGATCCGCACTGTGCCACTTCGCAACTCGTTGACGTGGGCGATAGTCGGCTCACCCCCTGCGAGACGGATCGCTTGGGCGGCCTCGTCGTCACGGTTCGTGCCAGAGGCGTGCGGAATCAGAACAGGCGGCCGACTCATGAGACAACGCCCTTGGTGAAGGCAAGAACTGCATCGTCGAGTAGCACGACGACCGCTCCGAGGCTGACGAACCCATCGCCGGTCACCGCACCAATCCGGCGACCGTGCTCACCAAGAATCGCCGACACCGCCTCGCGATCTGCTGCCCTCGCCGAGAGCAGCAAGCGGCCAGGCGCTTCGTTGATCAGCGCCGTCGCTGCGTCGACCCCGTCGGTTGGCACCTCGATAGCGACTCCCTGTCGCGCGGCGATCGCCATCTCGCTCAACGCCACCGCAAGACCACCGTCGGAGCAGTCGTGGGCGGCTGTAACGAGGTCCGATGCGATCGCTGCGTGGACCGCCCGATACCGCGGTAGCGGATCGACGAGCGGTTCGGGGACGTCCGTGGCCCCCAGGCCGAACTCTTCGGATGCCAACGAGCCACCCAGTGCCGCCTGGTGCCGCCCCACGAACCAGATGTCGTCACCGACCGCCATGCCTGCTGAATCGATCGCACAATGAAGATCCGGTACGAGGCCGAGCGCCGAGATGAGCAGGGTGCCTGGTATCGCTTCGCCGTCGAATTCGTTGAACAGGCTGTCCTTGCCAGAAATGAAGGGCATCCCATAGCGACGGGCGCCTTCGGTGCACCCCTGAACGGCCCGGACCAGCGAACCGAGCCGATCAGATTTCGTGGGGTCGCCCCAGCAGAAGTTGTCGAGTACCGCGACCTGGTCGGGGTCGCCTCCAACCGCAACCAAATTGCGAACGGCCTCGTCCATCGCAAGCAGCGCCATTGCGAACGGATCGTGGCGTCCGACAGCCGGGCAGATGCCGTTGCTGAGGACGACCGCCTTCGTCCCGCTGGTTCCCAGTGGCTTCAGGACGGCGGCATCAGCCGGCCCGTCCGCTTCGGGCCCTACATATGGACGCACCACCGTGCCGCCCCGCACCTCGTGGTCGTAGCGCCGAACGATGTCCTCCTTCGACGCCACGTTCGGATGGGCGAGGAGGCGGAGGATGTGAGACGCATCGATCGCAGGCGGCACGATTTCTTTGGGTGGCGAATCCACCCACACCGCCTGCATCTCACGTCGAGGGATCCCCTCGTGCAGAAAGCCCATCGGAAGGTCGACCACGGGGGTGGCGCCGTAGCGAACCACCAGTCGTTTCGTGTCGGTGAAGGTACCGAGGTCGGTGACCTCGACGTCCCAGGCATCGCACAACGCTTCGAGCTCGCCGAGCTTCGCCGAGGGCACTGCGATCACGATGCGCTCCTGAGCCTCGCTCAGCCAGATCTCCCACGGCTGCAAACCGGGGTACTTCAGTGGCACGACCGACAGGTCGACCTCGACCCCGAGGTCCTCCCCCATCTCGCCGATCGACGACGAGAAGCCACCGGCACCACAATCGGTGATGGCGTGGTAGAGCCGGGCATCTCGGGCCCGCTCGATGACTTCGATCAGGCCTTTCTCCGTGATCGGGTCACCGATCTGCACTGCGGACCCAACATGGTCGACCGTGGACGCGTCCATTCCTGCCGAGGAAAACGTCGCACCATGGATGCCATCGCGCCCCACGCGACCGCCGAGGGAGACCACTCGGTCGCCGACTTGTGGTTCGGTCGGGTGCGAACCATGCGGCAGAATTCCCAGCGCCCCGCAGTACACGAGGGGATTGGCCGTATAGCCGTCGTCGTAGAGCACCGCTCCGTTTACCGTAGGAAGTCCGAGCTTGTTCCCGTAGTCGCCGATGCCACCAACGACACCGTCTCGGATCCGACGAGGATGTAACACGCCCGCCGGTAGTCGAGCGTCGGGCAGATCTGCCGGCCCGAAACAAAGTACGTCGGTGCACGCGATCGGCCGAGCCGAAACTCCGATGACATCGCGAACCACGCCACCCACTCCAGTGTTGGCACCACCAAAGGGTTCAAGCGCCGACGGATGGTTGTGCGTCTCCACCTTGAAAGCGATATCAAACTCGTCGTCAAAGGCCACGATGCCTGCATCGTCAACGAATGCTGATCGAAGCCAGGGAGGATCGAGCTCGTCGGTGACCGCTCTGAGAGCTTGCAGCAGGCCGTCATGGTGGGAGTAGGTGACCGTTCCGTCGGCTGCCGTATGGGTGAGATCGATTTTGGCCCGAAACGTCTTGTGTACGCAGTGCTCAGACCACGTCTGGGCGAGCGTTTCGAGTTCGGCATCACGTGGGTGCCGACGCTCAGCTGCGAAATGGGCCTGGATCGCCCGCATCTCGGTCAGGTCGAGCGACAAGACCCGATCGTGGCTGAGGCGCAGCAATTCGTCGTCCGACAGATCCTCGAGTGGGACGAGATCGACCCGGACATCGGCTTCAGCCGCACCCGCAAACTCTGCCGGTAGTTCGCCTTCAGTCCAAATCTCGATGGTGTCGTTGGCGAGCAAGCGATGAGTGACGGTCGCAACATCGGCATCGGAGAGTTCTCCGAGAAGATCGTAACGCCGGGCGGTGACCACCCGACTGTCGGGGAGGCCCAGGTTTCGAGCGGCCCGCTCGAGCTCTCGAGCGTCTGGATCGGTAGCCCCGGGCATCAACGCAACCTCGACGACTCGACCTTCGGCGGGCGTGACACCGCCAACCACGCTCGAGTCGACGACCGGATCGACGAGCACCTGTTCACACAGCGCGGCGATCTGTTCGGCGCTCACATCACCGTCCACATGGTGCACTCGCGTGACCCGACACCCGGTCAGCGCAGTAACCCCTACCAGCGGGGCGTTCGCCACCACATGGGCGCCTCGCGGGTCATCGGGGGCGGTGACATCGATGCGCACGGTCATTGGTTGGAACCTAGACCGATGGATCCACGCGCGTGCGGCAATCAGAGGCTTTCCCATGTTGCACCCACGAGCCGCTCTCATGGCTGTCCCTGCGTCGGATTCGAGGCTGCGGAGATCACGACCGGCCGGGTACTTTCTTGCCTACCGTGGTTGGAATGCATCGTGATCTCGTCGAGCAGCGTCGCTTGAGTGTGCCGAAGATCACCTACCCGTCCGACCTGCCGATCACCGGTCGTCGCCAGGAGATACTCGACACGATCCGTAGCCATCAGGTGGTGGTGATCGCAGGCGAGACCGGATCGGGTAAGTCCACCCAGATCCCAAAGTTCTGCCTCGAACTGGGACGCGGTATCGAGGCCATGATCGGCCACACCCAGCCTCGCCGCCTAGCGGCACGTTCGATCGCTGCACGCGTCGCCGAGGAAGTCGGCACCAGCATTGGCGAACTCGTCGGTTACACCGTCCGTTTCACCGACGAGGTAGGCGCTCGCACGCTCGTGAAGACCATGACTGACGGCATCCTTCTGGCCGAGTTGCAACGTGACCCGGACCTCCGTCGGTACGACACGATCATCATCGACGAGGCCCATGAACGGACGCTCAACATCGATTTTCTGCTGGGCTATCTCCTTCGTCTTGTCGATCGGCGCAAAGACCTGAAGGTGATCATCACCTCGGCAACGATCGACACCGAGAAGTTCTCCAATCACTTCGGCGGCGCGCCGGTCATCGAAGTCTCAGGCCGGACCTACCCGGTCGACGTTCGCTACCAACCGCTTGGCGACCCCGACAAGCCGGAGATGCCGACGCTCGACGAGGCCGAGGGGATCGAGCGCGCTGCTCGCATCTTGTTGCGCGAGACCCCGGGGGACATCCTCTGCTTCCTCCCGGGCGAACGAGAGATCCGCGAGACGCAGGATCATCTCTCGAAGACGATGGGCGACGTCGAAATCCTTCCGCTGTTCGGACAACTCTCCCCGGCCGAACAGCAGCGCATTTTCCAGCGCCATGACAGACGCCGAATCATCCTTTCGACGAACGTTGCCGAAACATCGCTAACGGTGCCAGGAATCCACGCAGTCATCGATACTGGCACTGCCCGGATCTCCCGCTTCAACCGACGTACCAAAGTCCAGCGCCTGCCAATCGAAGACATCTCACAAGCCTCGGCCGACCAGCGAGCGGGTCGATGCGGCCGTCTCGGTCCCGGTGTCTGCATCCGGCTCTTCGACGAGTCCGACTTCTCTGACCGCCCCGAGTTCACCGAGCCGGAGGTTCAGCGGACGAACTTGGCCTCCGTCGTCTTGCGAATGGCTTCACTTGGTCTCGGTGATGCGGAGTCGTTCCCGTTCATCGATCCTCCCGACGCTCGGGCGATCCGCGACGGCATCACGTTGCTCGAGGAACTCGATGCGGTCGATCCGGGCCAGGCGGGTACCGACGGCTGGCTCACGCCGCTGGGACTGCAGCTTGCTTCGATCCCGATCGATCCGAAGCTAGGACGAATGCTCCTCGAGGCCGACGACCACGGCTGCTGCACGGAAGTTGCAATCATTGTGGCGGGACTGTCGATCCAGGACCCGCGAATTCGGCCAACAGGAGTCGGTAGCGGAGCGGCTTCGGAGCGAGCCGCTCAACTTCACGCCCGGTACACCGACGATTCTTCCGATTTTTTGTCGTGGCTTCTCCTGTGGGCTCACGTCAAGGTCGAACGAAACGAACGTTCCGGAAACGGTTTCAAAAAGATGTGCCGTGACGAGTATCTGCATTTCCTTCGAATTCGAGAGTGGGAGGAAGTGCATCGCCAACTCCGC
>Ga0222719_10005181_pt1 | contig 11300 bp, 24 predicted proteins | sample C33_34DmetaG_FD_165039 | JGI IMG/M metagenome (GOLD analysis project Ga0222719, IMG submission 165039) | Estuarine water microbial communities from San Francisco Bay, California, United States - C33_34D | ecosystem: Environmental > Aquatic > Marine > Unclassified | place: USA: California...
GTAAGGTCTGTTACTTGAGTTGTCAATTCATTTTTAGCATCTGTCAAATCATTGATATAAGTTTGATAGCTTGCTTTGATGGAATCAACATCCTCTGGTGAGAACCAATCTGATTTCTCACAACTTACAGTTATTCCTATAACTGAAAGTAAAAATAGTAAAATTACTTTTTTCATAATTTAATTTAATTACATTAATTTAGTTTAATGTAGTGGAGAATATCGGAGTCGAACCGATGACCTCTTGAATGCAAATCAAGCGCTCTAGCCAGCTGAGCTAATCCCCCTTGGGATATATAATTATATATTATTTATTTTTTTTAAATTTAATTTTTCAATAATAGTATCAGCTACACTCATATGACCTTCTTGAGATAAATGAGAGGTTATTCCATCTAATAAATTATTTTTAGTAGACCATTCTAACATTGAATAAGTGCTTCCTATTTTAATAAAATTTCTATCTTCTAAATGTTTTTCATTTGGAATTACATGAGACCAATAAAGATATAATATTTTGTTATTTGTTGTTTTTATTAATCTATTCAAATCATCAACATCATCTATCAAAGAATTAAAAGAATCATTATCATCATAAAAATATTTTAAATATTTTTGATAAAATTTAAAAAATTCTTCATAAACATCATCAGGTAAATTATTATCCAAGTGTTTTGAAGCACCATATGTACCAATTCCTCGTAGTGTGCCCTTATGTGGGTTTTCAATATCTATATCAAACCTAATATTACCATCCTTTACCTCAGGAATAGTTTTTATAAACATTGGTTGAAAATCTATATATTTTTTATTTAATGTGCAATATAAATTTAATCTATGTAGATGAGTTAATTGACATATAAAAAGAGTATCAGTAACTCCGTTTTTAATTTCATCTCGTATTAGTCTTATTATAGATTTATTTGATTGTCCAGGCCAAGCTTTATTTTCAACTTTTATATTCGTACTTTTTTGAATAATTTCAGAATATGGAGTTGGTCCTGTATTTGTTGAATATGAACACCCGCTTGTAATTATTTTTTTCATTACTTAAATTCTCGTATCTGGATAGAAAGCATCATCATCGAATCTATCCCATTTCTTTTTAGATTTTCCTTTTCGAGAATAATCTTTTTTTGATTTGTGAACTTTTTCGGTAGTCTTTTTACCGATGTGGTGGGATGCCTCACCATGAGTCATATCATCCCAATCCAACTTCTCTTGATATCGGTTTTTGTTCTTCTGTGGTTTCATTACTAATTAATTCCATTCTACAATTAATACGATGTCTTGTATATTGTTGCTCTGTCCATTCGGGAGTTCTATCGGTGATAAACTCTAAAGTATATTTTTCATCACCATCGGTTACGTTATAAATTAATTTTCTCATTCGTAATCTTCAGGATTATTTTTTTTATCTTCTAAATATTCAAAATACGCATTTTCAATATCTTTTTCTAATTCAGAATTCTCATCCCACATCTCATCTCTAAGTTCATCATTTTCCCATAAATCTTCTGAATCATATGCATGGTCTAAATCTTCGATATCATCCCAATCTTTTGCGTATAAGAATGCACCGACTGGGTCATAATCTTCGTGTTCGTAGTTACCAACTAAATAACAATCTTCTTTAATCTCACTAAGAATTTTTGCTATCTTTTCGAGTAGAACTTGGGGTACTGCATATGCAGCTCTGAGAATAAAAGAACCTTCATCATCTCCTTCATCCATATAGAACTCTTCTCCATTAACCCACTTTGGTCCAAGTAGTTTATCCCAAGCTTCCCAAGAGGGCCAATCTTTTTCTTCATCCCAATTTTCGTTTTCTTCTCTGTAAGAATAGTTTCTTCCCCAAACACGATTGATTAACTCGATTGAGTTTACATCGTACTTACCTTCACTTGGCGTGAAGATTTCTTTTAACTTCTGATATACTTCTTTGTTAGCGTTCTTAACTTTAACAAAGGAGGTCATTTCACTTGCCATAACTATTGTTTATTGAACTCTTCTTCAAACTCTGGATACTTTTCCTTAAATGCATTTAGTAAATCATAAGTATAACCTTTTTGTTTCTTAGTTATATCTCTCAAATTTACCTCTTGAAAAAGTTCAGATGCTAACTGAATACATTTGTACCCATAGAAGAATAATAATGAATCTTCTATACTATCATCTTTGAGATATGTTTTTAACGAATCGTGAATGTATCTCGCATCGTTAACTAACTCTTTTGCTTTGTCTTTATCTATTGCCATAACTTACGCATTATCTACTGAAGTTTCTCTTACTTCGAATCTACCCATCTTTCTCCACTCTTCGTTTGGTTCACCTATATCCAACCACTCTTGTGCATACTTATCACGAGAATCTGAATATACATCCATATCACAAGATTCAAATGTTAAATCATAAGCAGCATCTTCACCATAAACTTCTTTATTGGTTTCATCTTCCGCCCATTCGTAATTATACAAAACATTTTCTTGTAAATAATCTAACAGGTCTTTTTCTGTTACACCCTCATAAGGAGGTACACAATTACGAAGTTTTTCTACATTAACTTCGATTGGTTCAGAAGCTTCCCATTGGGTAAACCTCTCACATTTTCTTACATAAACTTTACTCATTTTTAATTTAATTTAATTTTACAAATATACGAATTTATTTTCAATTATCCAAATATTTTACTTTATTTTTTAGAACCCATCTTTGGTAAGAACGAATGTATTGATAGCAAATCGATTTCCGTCTTTTACTTTGATTACCTCATGTTCTACACTATTATGTGTATTATCTAAAATAACAACTTTACCAAACTCAGGTTCTATTGATAAATCTCCAATCACTAACTGTCCTCCATTTTTTGAATCCCATGTGTGATTTAAGTAAACTAATACAACACATATTCTGTTTTCAGAATCATCATCTGTGTGCTTTTCTAATAAATCATTAGTAGAATAACAACTTAAATTAATTCCCTGTTTATTTATATCATATGATTCATTATCATAAAATGAATCTATTATAGATTTCATTAACTCTTTTGTAAAAGGAATTTTGTTTTCCATATCAAAAGCAGTTAGCCATGAATCTGTTTTTTTACCATCAAATTGAGTATCTACATATTCTTTAACTTTAGATAAGTTATCGTATGATTCATTAAAATGAGCACACAAGTGTTTTGGATGTTGTGCCCATTCTATAATTTTATTTGTATCTCTTTCTTTTTCGTGTGTAGAATTCCAATCTGGAAAATCTGATTTATACTTTTGTACAAACTCTTCAATTGGTATTTCTAAGTGTTTTGATACTCTCCATGTATGAATTAGTTCAATCATTGACTGTTCGGTTGGGAATGTCTCTTTTAACTTTACATACATCTCAGGATGAGTATCTTTTAAATTAAATACCAAATATCCTTTATCAATCAACTGTTCCTTCATATCGATAGATGTGCTAATTTTTCGTGTAAACGTTTCATGTGTTTACATGGGGTGAATCTCCTAAATCCTCTTGCTGGGCACGAACAATCGGATATCTTATAATCTGTTACTGTAACTTGGTAGTAATTTAACTTACCCGTCTTTTTGTTTCGAGAACCCATTTCTCGATAATTCCATTGGTTCATATTTTAAGTTTTATATTACAAATATACGAAAAAATATTTAAATAACCAAATTGTTTGTAATTTATTTACCTGGCCAAAATGCCTGTACAGCTAATATACTAAATGCTAATAAAAGTTGTAAAGCAATTTTAGGGGTTATTGCTTGATTATAATACCATTGTGTTAGTATGGTATAAACAACTATACCAACAACAAATCCTAAAAATCGATTGGCCCATACCGAACCATCAAATCCAGCTACACCTAATTGTGCAGATTTAATAAAGAACCAAGTTGATGGTATTGCTAATATATACCAACCCCACCACTCGGGTCCATATTTTGGATATTTAAATTGTATATTAAATTGAAACCATGCTATGGTTTGTCCACATAATACAAGTAGTGAACTTAAAAGTAGTAATCTATAATTCATATTATTTATTAATGCATTGGGATTCTAACATTGGGAACTTCTATCTTTTCCATATTAGTATATGCTTGATAGTTTTCGTATGATGATTGATGCATATTACATGCTTTCTTATTTGGTTCATCTATGTGCACCGAAAAAACAGGTATTTCTTGTGCATTCAAACCTTCATCATCGATAGTAGAATATTCACGATGAGTTATTTCAAAATCATCAAATTCCTCTGGTAAGGAGTTTAAGAATTGTTTATAATCTTTTATTGTCATATTAAAACCATTTTCCCAAAGGAGAGTTTTCTAATTCCCTTTGATATTGTTCTTCTTTTTTTCGTTGTCTTTCTTCTTCGGTATCGTGTTTCAACCAAAGACCATCCCACTCAATTGAGTTGAGGTATTCTTTCCAATTACGATTATGAACCACATTGAATTTGTGTTCCATAACTTGTTGTGGAGTTTTTGAATCCTTTGAGTAGATATCTGCTTCTAACTCATGTATATCATCCCATTCCATTATTTTAACCAAAGGTTCCAAATGTAATCATAAGAAGTGTTGAGTATGTTTGAAAGTTTTTCAAACAATCTTTCTCTAATTAAACTATCACCAACTCCAATGTAATCATATACATCATTACCAGTGTGTAGTTCATTTAACAAACCTGTAAAGGTTGTGTTTTCTTTAAGTTCTATACCCAAATCATCTGTTGGGTAGTTTTTTAAGTAAAATTCTTTAATGTTCATATCTTTTTAAGTTTTATAATTTATTTTAAATAATTAGGTCCATTGAAGTTCCAACTATCTGTTCCTTCAAAGATGTTTCCTCTACTATGTTTAGCGGGAGTTCTCCACGAAGCCGGCATTAGTAAATCACCTTTCTTAATTGCCGCTCCTTTATTCACACCATCAACCATAGAAACAAATCCCCAAACTGAACCATTGATTGAATCAGTAAGTTTGATATACTTTCTACCTTTCTCAATAATTAGTGGGGTGTAGGGTTTGTAAGAGAAGTTTTTATTCCAATAAGATTCTCTTTCTTTTTCTACTTTTTCTAACCAGATTTCAAATTTTGTAGTTGCCATAACTTTTATATCTTAATCATTTACATAGTAAATATACGAAAAAAATATGAGAAATCCAAATAAAAAGTAAATTATTTTTGCCAAATTTGTCCAAAAAATTCGTAGTTCTTTTTCACATACTCATCAGTACCATCTTTCTCAATAGCATCTTCTTCATTAGGATATATTGCATCTACTGGACACTCAGGTACACAAGCTCCACAGTCAATACATTCTGCAGGGTTAATATAAAGTTGTTTACCTTGTATATCTTCTTTAGTCATCCCCTCAACTTCACTTCCCCTACCATCTACCTTGATTGGGCCATGAATACAATCCACAGGACAAACTGTTACACAAGCCGTATCACAGGTACTTACACAAGGACTTCCAATTATATAGCTCATTTTTTTATAAAATTAATTTTTTTAAAATCAAATTCTTTTTGAAAGTTTGACTTTCTCTTTTGAAGTGTGGATATCATTAAAATAAGTTTGTTTCTGTTTTGTATGTTAGATTTATTAATTAAATTTTCCAATACATTAATTCTATAACAGGTTTGGTTATACTCATTAATCATCGCTTCTATATTCTCTGGCTCAAACGATGGGCTTAACTCTTTCTTCATATTTCTCCCATATCTGTTAATTGTCTATGTAATAAATCTCTACGTTCTATAATTTTACTGATAAGGGATTGGTAAGCTTTACCAACCCTATTTTGAGATTCTAACTTTAGATAAGTATTGATTTGATTGTTTAATTCTATCAAATCTTCTTTCATCTGTGGTATATTAATTTTTTCTTTTTTCAAATCATCGATGGTTTGTTTGTTACATTAGATATATCAATAAATGATAATACCCCATATCTACCATATTCATTTGTAGGAGGTTCTACCCTATGTTCTAACGCGTATTTGTTATAATCAATTAGAGCAATGTTTCCAAACTCAGGATATACCACATACTTATCATTGTCAACATATAACTGTCCTTGGTGTGATTTATCATAATTTTTATTTAAATAAAGTAGTATGGAACATAGTTTAACAGGGTCTGGTAAGTTTCCATCCCACACATCCTTATGTGAATATATGATTCCGTTTTTACGATACCAAGTTAGTTCATATAATGTATTTTTAGTGTTTAACACCTTAGAATAAAATACTTCAATTATTTTTGAAAAAATAGAATATATACTGTCTCTTATTTCAGGAACAGGAGCTCCTATTTCAAAACACCACAACTGCTGAAACGTCCTTTTATCTGGTTCATATACTCTATCTATAAAAGATTTACATTCTTCCAAATCATCATATCTAATTGTAATTTGAATAAGTTTGTTATCACCATCGTATTCTGATTCTGAAAATAATTCTAATCTATAATCGGAGTTTCCATATAGATACTCCCAATCAATTTCATTATCTTTAGATTCATACCACTTGGTTCTAACTAATTTTAAATTGTGTTGTAATGTGTGGGGTCCTTCCCCCACTTCATCCCACAATTTATTGTATAGGCTTTCATCAAGTTCTTTTAAATTAAATCCAGCAAATCCAGTTTCGTGTAAATGATTTATAATTTCTTTTTCCATATCTAACTATTTTAGTACATTGGTGTTTACAAAATTTTCTAAATTAGAATAGTGTTCTAAACACTCAAATATACGTGCACAGTTTTCGTATTCTTCTTTTTCTTGATTGTACATTAGAATTTCTTTTATCCAATCCTCACCCCAGCCATCTACAATCCATGCCTTCATTTCATCTTTTTGATATTCAGATGGATTCTCCATTCCAAGTATGTGAGTCCATTCATCATCTTCTATACCATTTATTACTGATATGAACTGGTAAGTTAAATCTTCGAAATCATCATCACGAATTTTACCGAATAACTCTATAAATTGTTCCACATTTAGTGGCATTGAATTTCCCCTTTTTAGAGTTTGTTTTAAAAGAGCAATATCAATTGTTCTTTTTTTTTCATTCATGTGGTTCATAAAATCTTCGTATTCTTCTTCCATATAAATAAATATCTAAAACATCGCTTTTGGTGTGGGTGTATTCATTTTATGTTTTATATCCAACACATCCCATAATTTTTTATAAAGTGGATATATTTCATCTGTTGTATATTGATTGTAAGTTGGCCAATGGAAGAATCGTGCATCTGTATTAATCCATTTATCTAAGTTATTTGGATTTTTAACTAATTCTTTTTTATCTCTTATTTGAATTGCATTGGGGTCATCCAGTCCACTTTGAAATCCTATCTTCACATTGTTATCATTTAAGAATTTATAAAATAGATATTGTTCCATATATTGATTTATAGTATCATCATTTTTTCCAAGTATTGGTTCTACGAATTTATGAAGTTCTTTTATTACTTCAGTTATAATATCATGATTACAAACCATCATATAACAATTATTTGGAATAGTGTTCCAGTCCCACCTATCTTCAGTAAATTCATTTTTGTGATACCTTATATAGTTTCGTAAGTAGTTATGAAACAAATATTCAATTTCTCTAAACGGAGTATGTCTCAATCCAAACTTTAATTCGTAAAACCCATATGTTATTGCGTTATCTTTCCACTCAGGGGCCTTTGTTAAAATCGTATCTAAATCAATATGTAAGTACTTTCCTTTCTCGTATTTCATTGTGAGTAATTTTGCAAACCCCCAATTTGGTGAATCAAACTTTTCAAGTTCATCTAATACAATTATTTCACTAAATGGTATTTTATGTTTTACAAAAAAATCTCTACTAACTTTATCACAATATAATTTAGTATGATGGTATTGATTAGCTGCACTTACTGATATCATTGCTATATCAATAAAATTATTTCCCCAACCCTTTGATGAGTGAGAATCTTCATCCATTTTAACCCAAGTGTAAATTATGTTCATGTTATATTATCAAGTATATTTTTAATTTCAATATCACTATATTTGTTAAGGTGTTCAAAGTGTAACCAACCATTTTCTTCAAAATCACTAAATGGTATTTCACCATTAACAATTAAATCTTTATAATAATCAGAAACATGAAACTCTCCTTTTCTCGGCATATATCCAACCTTACCACCGCGTTCTCTCATTAAGTTCATCAAAAGAAACTGTTCCATAAACATATTAAGTGGTCCTGATTTTATTATATTATATGATTTGATTCTTTTTTGTAACTCTTGTATTATTTGGTTGGTAAGATTTGGATTATTAACTATTAATAAAGAGTTGTTTGGTACATGAGAAAAATCAAAAAACCCATCCTCTAATAACTTAGGTTCATGTTCTTCTGCCATTTTTAAATAGTTATCGTGTATATATTTAAACGAACTATAATGGCCTTTACCATATAATAAACTTGATTCAGCATTACCCCATATCATATCAAGTTCTTTATTAAACTTTAATTCTTCAAGAAGTATGGTGTCCATATCAATGTGGATATGGGGTTCGGATTGGGTTTTAATGGTGATTAGTTTTGTAATACCCCAATTAGGAGAATCGTAGCTATCCAACTCATTTAATTTATTAATACGAGTGAATGGGATATCGAGGTTTTTAATTTTTTCGAATCCGATTGAATCACACCACATTTCGGTTTCATACCAACGATTAGATTGTTCTACTGATTTTCTGAGTATAGTAACGGATTTTGGATTATCTAATCCTTTATCCCACCCATCAGTCCACTTATATGTATATAATACTTTTTTCAATCATTTTGTGTTTTAGCTCTCTGACTAAGTACTTGATAGGCTAATATTTCATATCTCATCTGAGATTTTAGTCTTTCGGCAATTTCGGGTTTGATTTCAAGTACTTTATCTAAAAATTTGGTTTTTGAGAATTTAGAGGTATTTAAATAACCTATGCTTTTTGCACCAACGGTATATTTGGAAAATACACTATTTAAATCAACTTTATCAATATCAAATATTTTAATTTTATTTAAGTTTTTATTAGTTAACATTATATTTGATATTATTTCATGATATTGTCTGTTATGATACCAAAATACAGGAATACCAGCCGTGATATAATTATGAACAATAGAGGATGTTATTATTTCCATACACTTAAAAAATTCCTTCGGCATATCATGAATGTATTTTGATTCGTTTTTTGTTATAGCCCTTTCATACTTTTCCAGGTAGTGTTCTGAATTAGCTGCCCACCACGATTCCAATTCGGTATTACCACTAGCATTAAGTGCTGTTAATGCATAGAACATTGATGATGGTCCCCTTCTTTGTACAGTATCAATTATAGGTTTTAAGAAATCTTCATGAAAAGCGGATTTCCATCTTTCCCATGGGTCTCTAATTAATATTATTACATCTTTTGTGAATGTATCTGTATTTAAAAAGGATTCTAAAGAGATATGAGATTTAATTGGGTGTCCAATGCCATCTCTATCTAATTTAGAATCTAGTATTTTCCAAATCGATTCTTCATAATCATGTTCGATAATGTGTTGTTCACAACTATCTTTAAAAAAAGCATTTACAAATTGGGTTGCTATTTTTTGAGAATTTATTAACAAAAACATACTGGTATCATATGCAGATACACTTGGTTTTTCGGATTGGTAATTTTGAGAAAATGATTTCATATTCATCCTATATTAGTTATAACAATAAGTATAACCCATAACCTATAAGTAGATTTAAATTAATCACTACCAAGTTCCATTGTTTAGCTAACCAAACTTGTGGTAGAGATAATAACGCACCAACCAAGTAAGTATATACACCAATGTTATCGTAGGGGAGGAGGTATGGGGATGACATGATAAAAGCAGAACCCATATATCCCAATCGGTTTCCCAATCTCTCTTGTGGGGTTAATCTTCTCTCTTGTACTAACTTTCTTAGGAATTGCATCCACCAACGAGTTTCACACTTTAGACAAGTTTTCTTTCCATCGTGTTTGAATTTTGAAAATTTCTTTTCCTTACCACAAACGTTACATTCTCTTCTTTTCTCCATAATCGAGGTTGTTAATATCTTTTTGAATTATTTTTTTAATTTTTGCATAGTTATAAGCACTCCAGACAACTTAAAAAGAAGAAAGTTAAAAGAAAAGATAATAACCCTTCACTAAGACACTAAGCTCTGTGTCGGTCTTTTTAAATTTTTTGTCGTTCAGGTCGATTTTTCATCTTCTTTCTATTGATAGTATTTAGGAAATATGTTTCCTCTTATTCCCATATATTGAGTTAATAGGAAATATGTTACCACTTCCTCAGTATATTCCATACTATAAATGCATTCGTTACAACAGCTTGTAATACAATGAGTGTTCTCCATAGGGCAACTACATCAGCTTCACGATTAGAACCTTCCTTACCTCCCAAGGCTTTGGCCCATAATCTCCATCCTCGTTTCATCGTGAGTTTAGGATTAGTTGATTACCCATCCACAAAACCATTAACCAGATTATAATATCCATAGACCTCCTATTGTGGTTAGGAAGGCAAGTATCTCTACCCACCATATAAAGTTCTTTATCTTTCCTAAGTACATAATAGAGGTTCCTATACCACATATGAGTAAGGGAATCCACACACCTTGAGTAAGTAATCCTATAAGGGATAGTACTATGGCTAGAACTGCTCCTACATAGTGTATCGTACCCTTAATGGATTCACCTCTGAATTGTGTTTGAGTACCTACCCAAAATAAACCCATACCTCCTAAGAAGAATAAGGGGGAGTGATAGTACTGAAGTATAAGTCCTATACCTAATAGGTAAGTAAAGATAGTAAAGAATATCTCTTCGTGTTGTTCTTTTTGTTTTAGGATATACCAACTATCTGATACACTATGAAGTACTTTCCAATTGTTTCTCCATAGGATGTATGTTATGTATATAGGGAATGTTATTGTTATCCATATTAATCCTCCGAATCCTGCTAATATCTGAGTGAATGTATTCATGATTGTTTCCGTTCTTAATTGTTATATTATAATTACCGAATTTCTTTTAATAATGTGTTAATACTTGTCTTTAAACTATGTACCGAAATTGTTGCTCCACTTATTCCATCAACAAAAGGCTTAGGTTCTCCCCATCCAATGAATTGTTTTAACCATCGTTTACCTCCTATCTCTCCACCATAGTTCTCTCTATATACTAAAATCTTGACTAACTTGATTGTTTTACTCTCATCAAATAG
>Ga0222719_10005183_pt1 | contig 11296 bp, 8 predicted proteins | sample C33_34DmetaG_FD_165039 | JGI IMG/M metagenome (GOLD analysis project Ga0222719, IMG submission 165039) | Estuarine water microbial communities from San Francisco Bay, California, United States - C33_34D | ecosystem: Environmental > Aquatic > Marine > Unclassified | place: USA: California...
GAAGCTTTCTCGCCTCCTCCCCTGAGGCGCCTGCTTCAGAGATCCGCTCGCGGAGGCGTCGGGCGCGGTGGAGAGGGTCGCCGAGTGCGTCGGGGTCGGACCGCGCGCGACCTGCAGGCGGTTGGAATGGGCGACGCGATGCTGGGCGGGGCGCCGGGCACCGCGGCGACCGTGGCGGCGGCCTCCATCCTGGTGGCCGAGGGCGGCACCGTCGCGCTCAGATGGGGCGCGGCGTGCTACGCGCTGCTCGGCGCGCTGTGGGTCCTGGCGGACGTCGCGCGCGCGTGGTGGTCGCTGCGCGGGCGCCTTCCGATCGTGCCGTGGCGCCCCAACCTGCTGTTCCGCGTGTACCCGGTGAGCAAGCGCGACTTGCTCGACCGCGTGTCCCGGCGGATGGACGCCTCGGCGCGCGTCGTCGTCGGCGAGGCGGCGGCTCGGCGCAAAAAGTCGCGCAACGGCCATCCGCCGCGCGCGTTCGGCGCCGTCGTGGGCACGTGTCCTTTCGCGCACATCGGCGGTGCGTCGCTGGCGAACGCGGCGCTGAAGTCGCAGCCGGTGAAAGCGCCTCTGTACCGCGCGTTCGAGCCGTTCGCGGGGGGGGGGATCTTCACCGCCGAGGGCGAGACGTGGTCGGCGCGGCGGACGGAGGTTCTCGACGCGTTCGCGTCCGCGGGCCTCGAGCCGCTCGCGGCGGCGTCCGTTCGGAACGCCAGGGAGACGGTGCGAACGATGCGGACGATGACACGCGGTGCTTCGGACGCACAAACGGAATCACTCTCGTCGGACATCGAACCGCCGAGCGGAGGGAACGCCTTCACTCCAGTCTCTGCGTTGCCTCTGCTGCAGCGCGCGACGCTCCGGACGACGTTCGAGTACCTGGCGGGCGTCTCCGTCGCCGACGCGGCGGCGGCGTTCCCCGACGAGAGAGACGGCTCGACGCTCTCGGCGCGCGAGCTGGAGGATGAGTACCTGGAGGCAGCCACTGCGCTGAGACACCTGATACCGGCGAGGGCGAGGAGTGTCTGGATGCTCAGCGACTGGGCGTACCGATTGTCGCCGGTGGGGAGGCTGGAGACGCGAAGCGTGCGAAACGCGCGCGTGCTTCCGACGCTCGCCGTGCGCGCCGCGCGGCCCGGCTCGCCGCTCGCGGCGCTCGCGGAAGGCCGCGCGCACGGCGGCGCGGGTCGTGTCGAGGCGAAAGCGAACGCGGAGCCGATTACAAAGAGTCTTTGGGAGTCGTACATGGGCGGCGGCGTCTTCGCGTCAAACGCGGGTTCGTCTCGCGACGCTTCCGCGCGCGCCGAAAAAAACGCGCGCGGCGATTTGCGGAAGACGCGACGCGAAAAAATACCGAAAGCGCTCCTGGACGAGGCCGTGACGCTTCTCTTCGCCGGGCACGACACGCAGTCCGCGACGCTGTCCTGGGCGCTCCTGCGGCTCGCCGCCGATTCTGAGATGCAGAAAGATCTGCGTTTAGGTCTCTCGCGAAGCGCGGACGTCGAACACGAGCTCGGCGTCGAAAAAGTCTGTCGAAAGTCTCCGCTCGGCGCCGACGGGACGGAGACGAAAACGAAAACTAAAACCGCGCGGGTTGCGAAAGACGTCTCGACGCACGCACCAACGCATCAGCCCGCGTGGCGCACGTCCGCGGCCGCGCCCGAGCTCGAGGCAGTGCTCCGCGAAACCCTGCGTCTGCACCCGGTGGCGCCCCTGGTGGTGCGCCGCCTGACTTCGGACGCCGCGGACGGAGACGGCTTCCGGTTGCCGGAGGGCACTGCCGTCGGCGTGTGGCTGCACGCCGTGCACAGGGACCCCGAGGCGTGGGACCAGCCGGACGCGTTCACGCCGCGCAGGTGGCTGGTGGACGGCGACGGGGACGGAGGCGGCGCGGATGACGAGCTTCCGCAAGTGCGCCGCAAGGGCTCCGCGTTCATGCCGTTTGCAGCGGGGCCCCGCGCGTGCGTCGGCCAACACCTCGCGTGGGTGTTCATGCGCGTGATGCTGGCGCAGCTCGTGTGCGCGTTCGAGTTCGCGCCCGGGGACGAGCGCGACCCGATGACGCCCTCGGTGGGGTTCACGGTGACCCCCGCGAACGGCGCGCGCGTCAAGGTGCGGAGTTTGGATGAGCGCGCGTAAGTGAGAGGAGAGGGTAAACACGGCGACCATTTTTTACAGCGATTTATTTATTTTAGCGTTTCGTATGAACGAACAGTCAGAAGTTTATGTGTCGATACGCTTTTTTTCCCTGCGCGACTCGCGAGCTGAAAAGCTTTTGCGCCGACCTTCTCCTCGCCGCGACTGTCTCGACGACGCGCGCCTCGCGTGGTCTCGGACGCCGGCGTCCGCGTCGCGATGGTGCTTTACTTCACGCCCTCGGGGGCGGAGACCACGAAGCACAAGCTGTACATGGGCAAAGACAAGGTGGAGAACGAGGACCTGATTAAGTACGGCTTGCCGCTGGACGTGTGGTTTCACGTGTCGAAGATGAGCAGCGCGCACGTGTACGTGCGCGTGGCGCACGGGGAGACCATCGACGACATCACCCCCGAGGAGCTGGAGGATTGCGCGCAGCTCGTAAAGGCCAACTCCATCGCGGGAAACAAGGAGAACAACGTGACGATCGTGTACACGCCGTGGTCCAACCTGAAGAAGACGAGCGACATGGCGGTTGGCCAGGTGGGGTTCTTCGACGACAAGCTGGTGCGAAAGGTGCGGGTGGAGAAACGGAAGAACGAGATCGTGAACAGGCTGAACAAGACCAAGACGGAGCTGTTCCCGGACCTGGCCGAGGAGAAGGAGGCGTACGAGCGCGCGATTCGCGAGGAGAAGAAGGCGCACTACCGCGAAGAGGAGTTCAAGCGTCTGGAGGAGGAGCGCATTCGCGAAGCCGACCGCGAAGCGCGGAGCTACGACTTGATCATGGACTCGGACAAGATGACGACGAACAAACAGAACGCTGCGAAATACGCGTCGTTCGAAGAGGCGGAGGACGATTTCATGTGATGCAGACGCGGGGGAGAGGTGGCGCGCGACGACGACGACGCGGGGGTGTTTTGAGGTGACGCTCTTTTCGTAATAAAAAAGCGAAGTGAGACGCTCTAGAGCGCTCGCAACTGTCTCGGCAGCGCTGCCGAGACGCACTAAATGGCTTACTCCCTAAGGGAATCTCTCCTCTCGACGAAAGGAGGTTTTCGGAGAGTGCGAGGTCGTATGACCCCACCCTCGCTTGTTAGGTCTGTGGGTCGCTTGAATCATCGGTGGTGAAAGAACTTCCTTGATGCTCGATGACTGACGGCACGCTCTGGCACAACTGCTGGAGCAATCAAAAGTCTTAGATGAGGTCGGCGACGTTGGAGGGGAGCTCCTCGATGACGGTCTGGTAGAAACGCTGGACGTCCTGGAGGAGGCGCTCATCGTCCTTCGTGACGAAGTTGATGGCGACACCCTTACGACCGAAACGGCCGGAGCGACCGATGCGGTGCAGGTAGTTCTCGGGCTGGGTGGGGAGATCGAAGTTGATCACGAGCGACACCTGCTGGACGTCGATACCACGCGCGAGCAGATCGGTGGTGATCAGCACGCGGGAAGAGCCGGAGCGGAACTCGCGCATGATGATGTCACGGGTGTTCTGGTCCATGTCACCGTGCGTGGCGGACACGGTGAAGTCGCGGGCGCGCATCTTGTCCGTGAGCCAGTCCACCTTGCGGCGGGTGTTGGCGAAAATCACCGACTGCGTGATCGCCAGCGTCTCGTACAGGTCGCACAACGTGTCGAGCTTCCACTCCTCCTTGTCCACGTTGACGTAGAACTGCTTGATACCCTCGAGCGTCAGCTCGTCGCGCTTGACGAGAATGCGCACCGGCTTCGTCATGAACTTGCGCGTGATCTCCAGCGCCTCGGGGGGCATCGTCGCCGAGAACACGCCAACCTGCAGCTTGCTGGGCAGGAGCTGGAAGATGTCGTAGATCTGGTCCTTGAATCCGCGGCTCAGCATCTCATCCGCCTCGTCCAGGGAGAAGATCTTGATGTAGTCGGGCTTCAGCGCGCGGCGGCGGAGCATGTCATACACGCGCCCGGGCGTGCCCACCACGACGTGCACGCCGCTCTGCAGGATGCGCTGATCCTCGCGCACCGACGTGCCACCGACGCAGGCGTGGCACTTCACGTTGAGGTAGTCGCCGAGCGCGCGCATCACCTTCTCGATCTGCTGCGCGAGCTCGCGCGTGGGCGCGAGCACCAGCGCCTGGCACTCCTCCTTTTCGTAGTCGAGCTGCTGCAGCACGCCGGCGCAGAACGTCGCCGTCTTACCGGTACCGGACTGCGCCTGCTGGATCACGTCCAGGCCCTTGGTGAAGGGCACGATGCCGCGCTGCTGGATCGCGGAGGGCTTCTCGAAACCGTACGCGTAGATGCCGCGGAGCAGGTTCTCGTGCAGGTTCATCGCGTCGAAGGACTCGTGCACCTCGGTCCAGTCGGTGATGGTCATCTCGCCGCCGGCCTCCTTGTCCTCGGCCAGGATCGCCTGCATGCCGCTGTCGTACGCCTCATCGTTGAAACCACCTTCGCCAGACATATTCTGCTCGTGTCGACGATCGGGGGAAGAGGGGGCGCGAGGTCAGCGACGCGTCCCGAGGCTGAAAGGAAACGCCCGAACGACAACGCGACAGTCCGAGTCCCGAAGACGATGGCGCGCGTCGTCGGAAAATGACGCGCCGCGACGCGCGCGACCGTCGCGCGACCGAGCGGGGGCGCCGCGCACGTCCCCGCGCGTCCGGGATACCGCGAAATCGGCGCGCGGCGCGGGTCGGCGCGTTCGGAAGCGGCTCTGCTCGGTTTCCCGCCAACGCGCGTCGCTCCGAAGAAAAGGGTTTGCCAGGCGAGACGCGAGGCGGGGGGGGGGCGATCGGCGCGTGCGCCTCGGGCCGAGCTCCGCGGTGCGCACCTTGGGAACTTGTGAGAGTGTTGAGAGAGCTTAAAACTAAAGGCACCTGCAGTTTCGCGGGGGAGAGGCGGCGCGGTCAGCCGGCTGCGCACGCGGGCGGCTGGCGCATCGCGCAGATGTCGGCTCGTCTTCGCGCAAATCTGAGGCGTCGCCTCGCGATGAAAAAACCGCGAAGCGCGCGCTCGCGCGTCGCGCTCGCGGTCCCGGCGACCGTCACACGCACCTGGAGGTGGGCCCTTAGGGAAACGGGGTAGTGAGCGGGTAGTGAGCGGGTTCCAAGACGCACGGGGGCGACTTGTAGAGAGGGATCGGGCGCTCGGCCGGCCGACGTTTTATAGTCCGCCGCGCCGGCCGGAGCCGCGCCCGCCGCAACGCCACAAAGTATCGCCGCCGGAAAGATCTGGTGGCGTGACAAACCGTGTGAGAATTCAGTCTGTGATTTTTTTCCGCTCTGCTTGGAGTTTGGAACTCTCCGTCGCTTCGAAGCGAACGAGCCGAGCAGCCCGGACCGCCGCTCGCCGATTCGCGAGCAGTGGCCCTGACGTTCTGTATTCCCATAATTTTTTCGACTTTCAGAAGCGCAGCAGCGCGTCTCCGCCGTCGCGCGGCTCGCGCATTCCGCAGCGCGCGCGACACCTGTCGACGCCGCCGATCACCGCACGAGGCGTCGGACCTTTCCGGAGCCTCTGGGCGCGCCCCTCGCGTTCGGGCCGCGAACGACACCGACTCGCGCGCTCGCCGGATCGCGCCCACGTTTCTTCGCGGCGTCGAGCGGCTAGCTGTTCGTGTCGAACGCGATGGGCTTCGAGGAGATGTCCGCGGATGAGAACCCCGCGACGAAGCGCATGGTGGACGCATTCGCGTGGTCTCTGAACATCTTCACCTCCGTGGCGATCGTGATGGTCAACAAGCAGCTCATGGGCGGGTCCGGGTACGGCTTCTCCTTCGCCACCACGCTGTGCGGCCTGCACTTCATGTGCACCGCGTCCATCGGGCTGTGCACGGGCGGCAACCGCAAGGCGGACGACAAAAACCCCGCCGGGGAGAAGATGCGCATCCCCCAGCACGACATCGCGATGTTCGTGCTGGTCGCCGCGACGTCCATCATCGGCCTCAACATGTCCCTCATGCTGAACACCATCGGATTCTACCAGGTGTGCAAACTCGCGCAGATCCCCACGATGTGCGTCTTGGAGCTGGTCTTCATGGGGAAGAAGTTCTCGCGGCGGGTCATCCAGGCCATCGTCGTCGTGCTCCTGGGCGTCGGCGTCGCGACTGTCTCCGACCTGGAGATGAACCCCGCGGGCACGGTCGCCGCGATCGTCGGCGTGGTCAGCACATCCGCGCAGCAGATCCTGGTCGCGCACCTGCAGAAGAAGCACAACGTGACGTCCAACTTCTTGTTAGCCAAGACGAGCCCGTACATGGCCGGGTCTATGTTACTCTTCGGCCCCGCGCTGGACGAGCTCATCACGGGGAAGTGGGTGTTCGACTACGAGTGGTCCTCCGTCGCGACGTTCGCGCTGCTGGTCTCGTGTTTCTTCGCCGTCCTGGTGAACGTGTCGTCGTTCCTGTGCATCGGCCGTTTCAGCGCGGTGTCCTTCCAGGTCATCGGCCACGTCAAGACGTGCCTGGTTTTCTTCTTCGGGTGGGTCATCTTCGCCGCACCCATCACCAGCAGGAACGTGCTGGGGTGCGCGCTCGCGGTCGTGGGGATGATCTACTACTCGCACGCGGTCACCAAACCCGCGCCGACGATGACGCCCTCGGGCTCGCAGAACGGCATCGCCTCGGGCAAGGCGTAGCGCGCGCGGATGAGGTTCCGACGCGCCCCGACGTTCGGGGCGCCATGATCGGAGACGTACTTTCCGCGACGCGCGCACCATCGGACACGCCATAATTGTTATTACGAACACGGTTCCTAGACTCAGTAGTGTTGTGGCTCGGCGGCGAGTCTCGCGCGTCCCGGCGCGGCGAGGGAAAAACGTTCGCCCGATGAAAATTTCGTCCCCGGGGAAGTCCTCAGTGACGCACCTGAGGAATTTTCCACGCGTCATCACGCGCTCCCGGGGTTATCCGGGGACAGACCAGATGTCGCTCGCCTCCGCATCCGCGAAAACTCCCGCCCTCGCGGGCGGGTTTAAGCGCACGTGCCGCGGCACTCGAGTCGGTGCGTGACCCTTCCGCTCTGTCCCCTGGCGCGCACCGCACCGCTTCCCTCACTCGCGGCGACGCCGACGAGGTTTCGGCATTTCGTGCTGACGCACGTTTCTCCCGTGTGCCTCCCCCGTCCCCTCGCAGAGTCCCGCGCGGTGCGCCGACCCGCGCGCGCGCGCCTCGGGGGCTGCGTCACAACCGCGCTCTTTACCGGCCTCGTGCAGGGCACCGCGGAGGTAGTTTCCTTCGACGACGTCGGCGACTTCGCGCGTCTGAAGCTCAAGTTTCCCCCCAAGACTCTGGATGGGATCCTCATCGGCGCGAGCGTCGCGTGCAACGGCACGTGCCTCACCGTGGTAGAGACCGAGGGCGACACCGCGTGCTTCGACTTGATCGTGGAGACGCTGCGCGCCACCAACCTCGGCGAGCTCGTGCCGGGGTCGTCCGTGAACTACGAGCGGAGCGCGCGAGTGGGCGACGAGATCGGCGGCCACACCGTGTCGGGGCACGTCCACGCCAAGGCGACCATCGTCGAGCAGGAGGACACCGAGAATAACCGGCGCGTGGTGTTCGAGCTGGACGAGAAGTGGAGCAAGTACATCCTGCCGAAAGGGTTCGTCGCCGTGGACGGGTGTTCGCTGACGGTCGGGGAGACCTCCCCGGGGAGGTTCAACGTGTGGCTGATCCCGGAGACGATCCGCCAGACCGTGTTTGCGAACAAAGACGTGGGGAGCACGGTGAACATCGAGATTGAGAGCCAGACGCAGACGATCGTGGACACCATCGAGCGCGTCCTGGCGGAGAAGGAGCGCGAGAAGATGGAGGCGAAGATGGCCAAGAAGGAGCGCAAGGAGGCGGAAAAGGCGATGAAGAAGATGGAGAAGATGGAGAAGAAGGAGCGCAAAGAGGAGGAGAAGGCGATGAAGAAGAAGGACAAGAAGGACAAGAAGATGGACAAGGAGGGTTTCTGCGACGACGACTGAGGAACGCGTCGCGAGCGCGTTTCGTACGCACATCAAACATACAAATAAAAGTCGCGCCGTGTGCGCGTGCGTGCGTGGTTACAGTCTACGCGCGCGCCGTCGCGGTCGTCTTCGTCGTCGTCTCGCTCCAAACAGTTTTTTTTCGTCGTCGCTCTCGTCTCCGAAAATCTCCTTCGTTCCTTCCGCGCGTCACTCGTGCATCGGCATGCCCTTGCGGAACCGCACGCCGCACGCGTTGCACAGCGTCTTCGGCCCCGTGGGGCCCATGCGCCACTGCGGGGTCTTCTGGCACCCGCAGTTCAGGCACCCGCGGCGCACCTTCTGCCCATCCGCGGTGATGATGTTGTCCGTCGCCTTCGGCGCCCAGGCGACGGCGGACGGCTTGGCGCGCTTCGCGGCGCGCGGCGGGAGCGCCGCCGGCTCCGTCGCGTCGCTGTCCTCCATGTCCGTGCTGTCGCCGGCGTCGCGCGAACGCGCGGGCTCGCCCACGGGCTCGCGCGAAGAACGCTTGCGCGCGCGCGTCGCCGCGGGCGAGCTCACGTCCGCGTCCGCGCTCGCCGGCTCGATGTCGACGCCGCCGCGCTCGGAGCGCGTCGGCGTGCGCACGCCCGAGCTCTCGCGCGAGAGGCTCGACGCCTTCGCGGAGGCGCGAGCCTTCCCCCGGGGGGATCCGGCACTTCGCCCGCGCGATATCGACGTTCGAGATGTCTTCTCCTTCGCGCCGGAAACCGCGTCCAGGATCTCCTTAGCGCGGATGGTGAGCGTCGTCGCGTTCGCCGTCGCGCGCGTCGCCGCGCGACGCGCCTCCTCGGCGCGCGCGCGCGCCTGGGCGGCGCGCGCTCTCGCCTCCTCAATCGACGCCGCTTCGAGGTCCAGGTACTCGGGCACTTCGGAGCCCTTCGCGCCGCCTCGCGAAGACGTCCCCGTCAGGTCTCGGTCCTCCGCGTCGTCGTACTCGAAGTCGAAGTCGCCCGCCGCGCGCGCCGGGCGCGAGGGCGTCGGCGCCGAAGGCGCGAGGTCATCCGCGCCGAGCGCCGTCACGTCGCGCGGAAGCGACGGCAAATTCTGAAGCGCCGTCCACTCCTTTTTTGCGTAGCGAAAAAGCGGAGGTGGGTCGTGGGTCAGCGCGGGCGCGTTCGAGCGCGATCCGAGAGCGCGGCGCGAGAAAAAGAGTCGAGGCGTCTCCGCGGCGCGCGCGCGCGCGCGCGAATGATGCGCTTTTTTTTGCGCCAAAAAAATTCCAAAAAGACGCCGAAAAAGCGTTCCGAGAAGGAATGTGCCACGTGTGGCACCTGGGTTGGGCGGCGTGCGTCGACGGCGCGGCGCCACGCGCGTTTCGGGGTGCCCAGGTTCGGGGCGTTCGTTTCGAACGAGGAAACGGGCGGTCGGGCGTATCGCGGCTCGTTCGCGGGGCGGGAACGTACCTCGTTCTCGCGGACGTTGGATTCATCGAGAAGCGTCTCGAACGTGCGCGCGGAGAGCGTGCGCATCGGTCCCTGATTCGCGTCGCGGAGGAGCGCGGCGCGCGAGGCGTCGAGAAAAAGGCGTCAGAGGAGTGTTCTTTTTGTCGATCGAGAGACGAAGTGACGTGTTCGCGCGTTCCGAAAACGAGGCGACGTGCGGAGGCGCGAGCGTCGTTCGCCGCGGCGTTCGGGGCGATCGCGGGGAGGGGAGGCCGGAGGGGAGACGTACCTTGCTGAACAGCGCGTCCGCCTGCTGTTCGACGTCCAGGTCGCCGAAGTTCAGGGGAGGGAAAGCCTGCGGGATGCGTCGGTCGTGGCGCGGGGGAAAACGAAGAGTCGCGGTCAGGTGCTTGTCGCCGGAGAAGGCCGCGCGTGCGGTCGCGTGCCCGAGGAAACCGCGTATCGAGGGCGCGCCGCGCGTGTCGGACGTTCGAAAAAGACCCAGACGCACCTCCGCGACGTCGTGCGAGGTCGATACGTCCTCCGCCGCGCCCGTTCGCCCGCTCGCGGTGAGCGCATCCACGCCCAGCTGTTGTTCCTCCCAGGGGCGGTCGCCGCGCGCGGCGTCGCGCTCGCGCGCGACGAGCGCCTCGGAAGGCGCCGGCTGCGCGAGCTGCCCGGGCGTATCCGCGAACGATACGCCCGCGCGCATGGGCTCGAGGTTGAGGTACTGCGATACCGCGCGCACAGCCGCGACGCCGCACGTCGCGTCCGCGGACCCCGCGAGGAACGGTGATTCGCCGGCTCCGAACCCGTAGTCCAGAGAGTTGAAGGAGTGGAGGCTCGCGTCCACGGGCAGGTGGCACGAGACCGGTCCAGACATCACAACGCCAGACGAGAACTCGTCCGGGGGTGCGCGTGGAAGGTGGCGCGCGATGCGTGCTCGCGCGTGCCGGTGTGCGGGGAAGACGGAGGCGCGCGCCCGTCCGGTGAAAAAGCAGCTGCCTGGCGAAATTTTCCTTCTTCTCGAAGGAGCCGAATCGAAATTTCCTGGTTCACGGACCGTCGCGCGCGATCGGCAAACGGCGTAGACGTCTGTGGAAGGCTGTGACGCGACCCTCCCGCCAAAACCACGCGTCACGCTATCACGCGAGACGCCGAACCGAGATCTCGAGCCTGGGAATTTGGAAACGACGAGCGAAAATTTTTGATCGGCGTTTGGTCGATCCGACTCGATCGGATCGGTCAAACCGGAGGGGTCGCCATCGGTGACTCGACGTTTTCCCTTTCGCGCCCCTTTCGACCCGCGCGAAGGCCCGATTCTCCCGCCTCTTCGAGACCAGACGGCGTATGGAGCAATGGCATTTCCATCCTCCGGATTACGCGAGGGCGCGGGGGGGCATACCTTAGAGCGCGCGCGTTGGTGGACGGCGTGGCTTGAATACGCGAGCGATCACCCTTAACGACGAAGGTCTCGTGCACGAGGTCTGCGCGGGCGCTGGGTCTGGACCGGGGGTCGCGCTCCGCGACGCGCGTGAACCCGCGCCACCAGGGTTTGGCCGCTGAACAGGCGCCAGCTCGGTGCGTGCGCGATCGGTCGGGCGGTGCATGATAGATTTCGCGCCTGTCATCACCCGACGCGTCTCTCTTCTGCTCGACCGACTCGACGCTTCGAATTTAGACGCGACCGCGGAGGACATCCTCGAGGTGCGCGCGCGCGACCGCGTCCGTCTCGCGCGCCTCGGCTCGTCTCGGGCGAATCCCGTCGCTTGGCAAAAATCACCACCGCGATCTGACTTCAAAAGCCCCCC